>Ga0114922_10001395_pt1 | contig 22990 bp, 19 predicted proteins | sample AartaG_FD_100975 | JGI IMG/M metagenome (GOLD analysis project Ga0114922, IMG submission 100975) | Deep subsurface microbial communities from Aarhus Bay to uncover new lineages of life (NeLLi) - Aarhus_00045 metaG | ecosystem: Environmental > Aquatic > Marine > Oceanic > Sediment | place... | reverse complement strand
GCTTTTTATGGTATTTGGTGGAATCAACTTTTTTATTCATTACCGCTTTTGCAAAGCAACTTTTTTTAATTCTCATGGTCATAGGGGGCTGTGCGGGTTCAACCGGTGGTGGTTTTAAGGTCATACGGGTTGCCATATTGACGCGATTGGTGAGGAATCGGCTCTACCAGATGAATTCGAGCCGGTTTACAAGAGTTCCCTTGACCGTCGATAAGCATATTGTCGCGGATGAGGAGATAAAGCGGATTTTTACGATCTTTTTTATGTGGATTTTGTTGTTGATCATTGGGGGAACCATAACCGCTCTCTTCTCCAACCTATCCGGATGGCAGAGTTTTTCCGGTATGTTTTCGGCACTGGGTAATATCGGACCCTGTTATTTTTCAGTGCAGGAGATGATCCAGTTGCATCCCGTCGTGAAGATCACTTATATTTTCGGAATGCTTGCCGGTCGATTGGAGATCATTCCTGTTCTGCTTATTTTCAGTAGAAGATATTATAAATAGGAGGCATCGATGTACATTGTCATAGCCGGGGGAGGTTCCCTTGGAACAGAACTGGTGAAGAAATTTGTCGAGTTGAAGAGGGAGATCGTGGTTATCGAGACGAGTAAGGAAAGTTGTGATGACCTTTATGCTGCATACGGCGTAGAAACGATTTGTGGGAGTGCGACGGATATTTCCGTTTTAAAGGCCGCTGGCATTGAAAAAGCCGATGTAGCAATCGCCACAATGCGCAACGATGCCAGTAACCTCGCCTTTTCCGTACTGGCTAAAAGTTTTGCGACTCCTGAAATCATCATTCGGATGAATAAGAAGAGTTATTTGGAGGCTTACAAAACAGCGGGAGTGTCGAAGATTTTGAATGTTGTAGATACTCTGGTCGCGGATATTGTTCATCAGATAGAGAAACCCGAGATACAACAGGTGGCACACCTGGGTGACGGCGCCGTTGAAATATTCATCGTCAAGGTGCCTGTCAACGGGAAGATTGTTGGCAAAACGATTTCTGAAATTGCCTCGAACAAACGTTTACCTGAGGAAAGCATTATAGCAGGCGTTTTCGACGCGAAAGAGAATGATTTTAAGGTTCCCCGGGGGAATACAAAAATACAGGGGGAAAGTGATTTATTTGTCATCACTAAACCCGAACTGGTGGAAAAAACGGCAAAGTATCTCATCGCTACTTAGAAAAAAGGATTACGAAAGGAAAACACCACGAAGTCTGGAACAGTTGTCGTTTTCATTTATCCAGAAAATATGAGTGAGATTATTTGGAGAGATGCTGTCATTGAAATGCTCGATAGAAACACGATTCGTGTAGGGTATACGATATATGATCGGATATAACCGACTTCACTTTTTATTAATATCTTTCATGTATGGTATTACCGTTTACGGACAGGAGGGGGGCACACAACAATATACTGAAAATCCTATTAGAGAACCCCTGTATTCAATTTCCGTAACATATCCAACGACCCTGTCGTGTACGCTGGAGTCAAATCAAGAATCCGTTTCGGTAAATATCGATTCCCTCGTTTCTCTTGGCTTTAAGGCAATGTGGCAGAAAAAATGGGGTAACGCTGCGAAGTGGTTTGAGAATATCGTAAAACAGGATCCGGATCATCTTCAAGCACTCTATGGCCTGGGGATATGTAAACGTGAGATTGGTGCGAAAAAGGCCTTACTGCAGCGATATTTAGATTGGCGGAGTTCGGAAAAACATTTTAAGCGTGTCATCGCTCTGGATTCTACTTTTCAAGATGTATTTTATCAGATGGCCCTCTTGGAACGTTATCGCAAGCATTACGATAGATCCATTGGACTGGCTCACCGCCAACTTTCTATGAACCGGGCATGGAGCGTTCAAATCGGTATTTTTCGACTATATGATTCCATGTTGGGCAATGAATCTTACAAAAAGACAGAATCATGGTTGAAATCCAGGTCGACGATGTATGACATTTATGCCCTGGGGGAACTGTATCGTCGCCACGATCAATTGGAAAGAGCCGATTCGATATTCCAGATGGTTCTTTCCGATTCGAGCCGCTTTCCCAGACAGCCGTTGCTATTATCCCTGGTCCGGTTGCATGTCCAGCGTGGTGAGTTGCAGGAAGCCCATGATACCTACTGGCAAGCAGTAGAGCAGATTGACAGCAATGTTGATGCCGATCACCATTTAGAAGATATCATGCCTATAGTAAACGATGAGGAATACAAAATATTCAAGAGTACCCAATCTCTTAACCTGATCCAAGGAGCCCTGAGAGTGTTCTGGACACGCCGTGATCCTCTACCGGCTGCATCCTATAATAGACGACTCATCGAACACTATAATCGTATACACCATGCAGAGGCAAATTACCGATACGATGGATTCCGACACCCAATGGCCAAATCAGACAGATTGAATGTTTTCCAATTCCCACCCTGGTACTTTGAAAATTTTAAGTTTGAAGATCGTGGATTGATTTATATTCGTTTTGGAGAACCCGATGATAAGGCCTTCGCAGTAGACGCGTCTGTACCTCCCAATATATCCTGGCTTTACTACGCCAGGGAAGATATGGAAAAAATGATTTTCCATTTTAGTATTCCCCAATCGGCACCGCCCGGCTACTGGACTCTGTCTCCCGGTTTTTCTAATCCGGAGGTCGTCGAGTCGATGTTGACCTGGGACAACTTGTTCTCCCGTTTGAAGTTTGCCCATAGCGAAGGGGAACAATACGCCATTATGCACGAAATGGCTGTGACCAGAGCTAGTACTGTGAATGAAGCTTTTAAAACCGATCGTCATTCCTGGCCGGAAAAAACAGAGGTTCTGGACATGGACCACATTACTGCTCAATTTCGTGAAACCGATCGAGAGGATATTCTCCAATTGGCATATGCCATTCCTCTTTCCAGTATTTTTGAAGAGGAAGGCTCTACGGACAGCGTGAGGTTTGAGACAGGAGTGACCGTTCTCGATACGCAAATGGTTGCCCTGTTTAAGGATGTTCGCCAATTTGTTATTATCGATCATACAGATTCGCATGTATGGGGTGACCTGTTCATCGATGAATTTGAATTTCCATTGGGATTAGAGCCCCATAATGTTGCCATACATGCCAGAATTCTTGGTATGAATAAACTGAACGGTTGGAAGTATGTTTGCCGGCTCACCGATGCCCATCGAGATCGGTTGGCCTGTAGTACTTTAAAGTTGGCTTTTGATATCTCACATAAATCAGAATCGAACAACCGCCATCGTGATGATTTGAATATTATCCCAAATCCAACAAAACGGTTCAAGAAGGAAGACCCGATTTTTACTTACTATGAAATTTATAATCTGGTGTTTGATGAAAGCGGGAAAACGGACTATACCGTGAATTTTACTCTGAGGCGGTCCAGAAAGAAAAAAAATGTTTTCCAAAGAATAGCCGGGATATTCGGCGGAGGAGAAAAATATCAGGTCTCTGTTCAATCTGACCAGACCGGAACCAGTCGAACCGTTACTGATTTCATCAGCTTTGATGTGAGCCGTGCAAAAGAGGGTGAGTACGAGTTAAAACTTGAACTCAAAGACAATGTTTCGGGGGAAGTCACGTCGGTTTCGGCCGATCTTGTGTTGAATTGATGAAGGATTCACATAAAGGAGAAAATGAAATGAAAGAAGCAACCGATCAAAAACATTTCATTCAGAATTTCCCGGAAGGTATTCATGGCCTACCACGAAGGCAGTTTATGAAACGACTGCTGGGAAGTACAGCGGCTTTGGCATTCCTGCCCCCGATTAGTTTTGATGGAGACGGAAGTTCTTTCGAAGCCTTAGAAGGGGCCGTAAAGAAATTTTCCACAAGGGATGTCGGGGAGGAAGAATTCTGGCAACTCGTAAAGGAGCATTTTCTCATTCGGAAGGATCTCATTATGCTGAATGCGGCAAATCTTTGTCCATCGCCTTACCCGGTTCAGCAGATGGTATTTGACCTCACCCGTGATATAGACAGGGATCCCTCTTCCAATAACCGGCGAAAATTTAATGATCTGAGAGAGAGGGCTCGCACTGCACTTGCAGCATATATCGGGGCAAGTTTTGAGGAAATTGCGATTACAAGGAATACGAGTGAAGGGAATAATATCGTCATAAGCGGCCTGACCTTTAAACAGGGCGATGAGGTGGTTATTTGGGATGAGAACCATCCCACAGCCAATGTGGCCTGGGATGTCCGTGCCGAAAGGTATGGATTTTCTGTAAAACGAGTAAAGGTTCCTGCAGTTTTCGAAAATTCTCAAGACCTCATCAAACCCTTCCGCAATGCACTGACAGATCGCACCCGCATTTTTTGTTTTTCCCATGTTTCAAACATATCGGGGATCGCGCTTCCCGCAAAAGAGATCTGCCGGATGGCGCGAGACCATGGTGTTTTGACTCACATTGATGGGGCCCAGACATTCGGTTCGCACGTGGTTGATTTACATGATATGGGCTGTGACTTCTATACGGGGAGCTCACACAAGTGGTTTGTTGGACCCAAAGAAGTGGGAATCCTCTATGTGCGTAAGGAGAAGATTGCAGAACTATGGCCCTCTATCGTTGGCGTTGGCTATCAGAGTGCCCTGGAAAAAGGCGCCAGAAAGTTCGAAACCCTCGGTCAGCGAGATGATGCCAGAATCGCGGCCATGGACAAGACCCTTGATTTCCATAACACCATCGGTAAGAGCCGTATTGAAGAGAGGATAAGAACCTTAGCAGATGCTCTAAAGAAAAAACTAAAGGAGAGAATTCCAAAGGTTACGTTTCACACACCTCTGAAACCGGAATTTAGCGGTGGGGTTGTGGTTTTCCATATGCCAGGAATTGACTTTGATAACGTGTTGAATAGACTCTATCATGAATACAACATAGGTTGCGCTGTCTTTGGCGGAGAATTGGCTGGGATCCGGATGTGCCCCCATATTTATAATACCATGGAACAAATCGACATGGCTGTGAATGCCGTTGCGAGCCTGGGATGAATAATGGGCATTGATGAGAATATTGCCGTAAATCCAGAGAATGCACAAATATATTGTTTTATTTATTTTATCTCGAAAGTGATTTCATGGAGCAAAGTTGAGGAAAGTATAGAATGATGATAATTTGGACTGCTCCTTTGAACTTTCAATGCGGGAAAGCGTATAATTTTTAAGTGCACGATAACAGGATAGTATGAATGATAATTGGTGCTTCGAAAATAAGGGATCGGTTCGTTCTCATCAAACCGTTGATGAAGGGGGTACATGGTGAGGAAAAGGCCGCATATCGGGTGCGTCTCGAGAAAGCGCTCATTTTTTCTCTGGGATTGATGATCCTGATATTCCTCGTCTCCCGACGAATTCCCAACAGAACCAAAAAGACATGGAAATTATCCGTACTCACAACGGTAAACATGGAAATGACCCCACAGACCACGCAGGGTGGTGGTCTTCCAAGACCCCCAACGCTCCCCCAGGTCCCCATTCCTACCGAAGATGAGTATATTCCCGATGATGAGACCATCGAAATAACACGATTCGATCTATTTCAAGATATTCCCCTCTTCGATGGTGTCGGAGGTTCTGGTGGTTATCAGGGAATTGGCAGACCCCGTCCTATCAGGGAGGTCATTCCTGAGTATCCTAATTCCGAACGCAAAAAGGGCGTAGAAGGGGTTGTGATTTTAGAAATATTTGTGAATGCTGAGGGTCGTGTGGACAGTGTCCGGGTATTGAGTAATACTTCGAGGAGCAAACGACTCGAACTTTCGGCTATTGAAGCTGCTTACAAGAGCCAGTATGTTCCTGCCAAAAGAGACGGTCGAAATGTCCCAATATGGATTCAACGTCCCTATCGATTTGAGAGGAAATAGTGATTTAAGTAAGAGTAACATTCGAACCAAGCCATTACCCTTTGGAATTGGCCTGAAATTTCCAATGGGTATTTTTTTATTGATTAATTCAAAAATTTTTAATATAATTACATTGATTAATCTCAGGTTGAAGATTTAAACCATTGTCTGGTGGGTTTTTTATGGCGAAACAAGGTCGCATAGATACTGTTGGCATAAAGGTTGACATCTTAATCGTTGAGAATGATGAGTCTGTTGTCGAGATGATGCGTCATTCCTTCAAGGCGGATACAGAGCGATATCAACTCAAGATCGTAGGGAACTTGAAGGAATCCCGGCTCGCAATTAGGGAATCACGCCCGGATTTAATCATTGCATCTTATCTCCTTCCAGATGGCTGGGGGATAGAGTTTCTCTCCAGCAAAGAAGAGAGAAGTCGCTTACCAATGATTTTATTGGTCAATCCGGGAGATGAGCAAATGGGATTGAAGGCGATCAAGTCGGGTGCACTGGATTATGTGATCAAATCCGAGGAGAACATATCGGAAATATCACGTGTGGTTGAACGCGCTTTACAGGTATGGCACTCTGTTGAGTTGCATAGACAGGCGGAGGAAGATATCAGGGTATCTCTTAAGGAAAAGGAAACGATTTTGAAAGAGATCCACCATCGAATCAAGAACAATTTTCAGGTGGTTTGCAGTGTGCTCAGTCTTCAATCGCAATATATACAAGATGAGACGGTCCTGGATATGTTTATGGAGACACAGGACCGAGTTCGTGCCATGGCACTCATTCATGAGAAGTTATACAAGGCCGATGATGTCGGTCGTATGGATTTTAAGGAATACCTGGAGAATCTGGTACATGGATTGTTCTGGTCCTATGGTACGGATCCTAATAGAGTAAAGATGAAAATTAATGTGGAAGACATCTCGCTGGGAATGGAACTGACTGTTCCTTGCGGATTGATCATCAATGAGCTGGTATCCAACTCTTTGAAACACGCGTTTCCTCAGTCTTGGGAGGGGGTAGGAACGATCAATATTGCCCTGCAAAAGAATAAGGATGATGATATTGAATTGGTCGTTCAGGATAATGGTGTGGGCATACCTAAGGATCTGGATCTTAGGAAGGCCGATTCCTTCGGCCTGGAGCTGGTGACCATTCTAGCCGAGGATCAGTTGAATGGAAGTGTGAACCTGGATAGAGGCAAAGGAACGAAGTTTCTGATTAAATTTAAGAGAAAAAAGTAGGGAGACCCATCATAAAGTTCTCCCTTTATTATGTACGGAATCGATGAAAATTACTTACGTTTTTCTTTATCGCCCTCTTTTTCAGACCGTTTTCGACTCTCTCCTCTTCTACCCGATCTTTCTCGATTCAGCCCTCCTTCGATCCGTCTAATTACACGGTCTATATACTTCTTCCTCTCTTCAGGATCGAAATGTTTTTTCTCTTCAAACATAAAGTATACGATGTTCCTCTCAATATCGGTTTGATATTTTGCTATATTTTTTAGTCGCAATTCAATCCGGAACGTATCGGGTTCCTCGGTAATGAGTAATTGTCCCAGTGCCCTCCTTTCCGTGGTCAATTTTTCTTGCAGGGGCTTTATTTGGGGTAGGAATTTGGTTCGTAGACGTTCATGGTGTGCTCTCCATTCAGGTGAAAGTTGCCTTTCACTCCTGGATGAAGTCCTCTGTGACCCTCTCTGTGCTTCTGATTGATTTGTCCGTCTTTTTTTCTGCCACGTTTTATAACCCAGTGCTGCCAGAAAGGCAACATTGAAAGCGAGAGAAAAAATTAAAATAATTGTCAGTTTTCTATGTCTCATCGAATCTGGCCCCCCGTCTACTCTTGAACGGCGAGAGTGAATAAGGCATCACCCAGAGAGGCACTGGGGAAATCGTCGAAATGGTCGAGGTAGAGGGCATCAACGATATCGTCTTCAACAAGAGGTCTGTCTGGTTGCCATTCTCCATTTCTACCGACGATGCTTCCGACAAGAATTCCTATTGCGATGGCCGCAATTGCAGAGGTCGGTATCAAGATCCGATCTACCCACGTTGTCTTTTCCTTATGCTCTTCGGAAGTCATTCGTGCTTTTAGTCTTGTGTAAAAATAGGGTGCAGGCTTGGATCCAGGCAAGATGGTGATGAGTTCCCAGGTGTCGGTTAGTGTCTGCATAGCCTTTTGACACGTTTTGCAACCCTTGAGATGGGTTTCCAGTATCGTGCACTGTTCAGTTTCACATTCCCCATCCAGATATGGCGATAATTTTCTTTGAACATCCCTACAATTCATTGAATATCACCTCATTTTGCCTATATTTTAAACACTTGTTAGTCCAACAATCTTGCGGTTCTGTTTAAATAAATGATTTTAATTTTTTTCGGAGATTTAGCTTTGCTCTGTGAAGCCTCGATTCAACAGCAGAAATGGAGCAATCCATCACTTCAGCAATCTCTTCATAGGAAAGGTCCTGAAATCGTTTCAAGATGACAGCGGTTCTCTGGTTCGGGGGCAACGAATCGATAGCTTTGCGCACCATCATCTGTTGTTCCTTTTGTTCCAAGAGCGAATCCGGTTTCTGAATATCGGCGATTATCGGATCCTTATCCTCGACCTTCCGATGCGTTTCCCAGGATACAAGGCGTTTCCATTTTCTATCACGAATCCGGTTGAGAGAAAGGTTCACGGCAATTCTATACAGATAGGTAGAAAGCTTGGCCCTGGGCTCGTATGATGCCGCTGCCCCGTATAAACGAATGAAGACGTCCTGTGCTACTTCCTCGGCATCCTCCTGGTTATTCAGATACCGGAGGCAAAGGCCAAGAATGGAATCCCGGTAGGTTTCCACAATTTGCCGGAAAGCTGTCTCATCCCCTTCTTTGACCCGCAGCATCAGTTCAACATTATTGTTCATTTAATCTCAATTCTTATTACTGTGCCCTGGCCCGGTTTACTTTCCTTGACAAAGAGCTTCCCATTGTGATATTCTTCTATGATCCGTCTGGCAAGGGTCAATCCCAATCCCCATCCTCTTTTCTTTGTAGAATAACCCGGCTTGAAAATCCGTTTCCTGTTCGATGATTCGATGCCTTTCCCATTATCCTGGATTTCAATGAAGATCCGTTTTCCGTTTGCACCGAATCCCAAACGGACTTCGATTTTCCCCTGTTCCTTGTCCATGGCATCCAGAGCATTTTTCATTATATTTTCTACGGCCCATTGAAAAAGACCTGCATTCAATCCGATATTGGGGACTTCTTGATAGGTCTCACGAATCGTCACCGATCGGCCCATTTGAGGTGCTCTTAACCGAATATATTCGACAATTTCTTTCATTATAGTGATAATGTCTGTTTCTTTGAGATCGGGTTTCGATCCGATCTGTGAAAATCGATTGGTGACCCGGTGCAGTCGCTGAAGGTCTCGTTCCATCTCCATAGATATTTGGTCTATATCGGACCGGTCTTTGGAACGGATGACCTCCAGCCATCCCATGAGGGAGGAAAGGGGTGTACCCAATTGATGGGCCGTTTCTTTGGCCATGCCTACCCAGATATGGCGCTGTTCGCTTCGCTTGATGTTGGCATATCCGATGAAACCGAGGAGTATAAAGAGTCCGATGATACTGACTTCTATGTATGGAAGCCATTGTAGCTGTTGGATTAATCGAGAGTCACCATAATACAGGTAGTTAAATATCCTGTCTTCATATTTCACAGGTTCCCGATCCATATTTTCAACCATTCGTCTTACTTTATTCATTGCTTTTTCGGATTTGTCGTCTGGGTCTACATCGATCCCCTTCCAACTGAGGGGATTATTTTCGGGATCTGTCTGGATCAGGGGGAAGTTCGTCTTCATGATGACGTGCTCGAAGAGAAAACTGATATCGTCGGAGAATTCCGTTTCAGTTAATTTTGTGTGCATCTGTGCATAAAGTTGTACCAATGATTTTGATTCATCCCGGAGTTGGTTGATGATGTGCTGAGTATAGAGGTGGAGGGATAAGCCGATACCTATTGCAAGGATAAATAACAGGCCCTTGAATCCACGAAAAAGTCGGATAAATAACGTTTTCATGTGTCCGATTCCTTAACGGATCTTTTTTTCTTTTTCTCCCGCCAAAATCCAATTCCAGTCCCCAAAAGGAGAAGGACGAAGGTGGTCATGCTCATAGCAAGACCGGTCTTAAATGATTTTGGTGCGAAAACAAACTCTACGTGATGAGAACCTGGTTCCAGAGAGACAGAACGAAGAATGTAATTGGTTTTGTGAATGGTCTTCTCCTGTCCGTCGACGAAAACTTTCCAGCCTGCCGGGTAGTAGATTTCACTCAGTACCAAAAGGGAAGGGGTTTTTATATCTGTTTCGATCTGTATGCGGTGAATATCATACTCCGATATTCTTGCTTGATTGCTGTCTGAGGCCACGATTTGAAATTGGGGAAGTTCCTCAAGGATGGCTGTCTTCGCAGGATCAAATTCCCCACTGGTCATGTAACCAAGAATAGCTTCTTTCCCTTTTATGGTCATGATTCCTTTGGGAAAGAAAACACGAGGGAGAAAATGCTTAAATTCCATCACCCCATTACTCCCCCGGCCCTGGGGAGGAAACACCATTTGAAGCGTCGTATCGGGTATTTGATAGGGACCGACGATGTATTTGACATTCATCAACTTGAGAAAGGCCCGATTGATGGCCAGTTCCTTTGGCGACATTTCCGAAAGACGTTTCCAGGAATATTGTCCGTTTTCTACTTTTAAATATTTCCTGAGAAATTCATTCGAGCGCCCAATACCAAAACCCTCATCGGCCACTTCTTGATAATGTCTGAGGGTGGCGCCGTGGTATCCCCAAACACTCTGAATCAGATGGTACATATACCAGTTGGGAGATCTTTGATCGCCTACAGGTAGAACCCGAAAGTAATCTTCTTTAGCCTTGCTTTTCAGATATCGCACTTCCGGACTTTCAGTAAAATAGCTCTCTTCATTGACTGTTGGTTGGGGATCAACGAATTTACGATCGACGATCCATAGATCGACAATGAGTAACGTCATTAATACGAAGGGGAGCCACCGACTATTCATCTTATTCCGAATCGTCGCCAAGATTGTCCCCGCCGATAGTCCGAAAAGAAGGAGAGCCTTAAGGCCGTCCCCAATAGCTTTGTCATATGCCGCCGAGGGCGCCTGTGCCTTGGAGGCCCAGCCCAGATAGGCACCTTTCCCGAGAAGAAGAATAAGAAAGAGGAGGATTACCGCACCCCCGAATCCGATCAGGTATCGTTTCACTTTTTTAAATTCTAGCTTTTTTTGATCCCGACTCAAATTCAGAATTCCCTGGAATCCGAATCCGGCAAGGATCACCATGGAAAATTGAAAGAGAATCTGGATCATTTTGGGAGCACGAAATTTATTGAAAAAGGGAAAAAACTTGAACATCGGTCCGTAGAGAATCGGTACGTGTTTACCAAAGGAGATGAACAGGACAATTATTGCCAGTATGGTAAAAAACCATGTGGTTCGGTTTCTGTTGAGAACCATGGCCATCCCTGCCAGCATGAAAGTAATCAAACCAAAATATAGAGGAAAGTCAGTGAACGGCATAGGCCCCCAATAAGTCTCTCTACCAAAACCCATGAAGGATGGGATGAAGAACGTGGTCACTTCTGATGGTGGAAAAGACCAATTCGTGGCGTAATCATAGTTCAATCCTCCCGTCTCTCCTCCTCCACGGATTGAATACTGTGAGTACTCCCATACTGAAAGGTTGAGAAAGGAAGATAAAATGAGTCCGATCAAGACCGCACCGAGTATGAGTGCACCACCGTGAAATACGATTACTGCCTTTTTTTCTTTCCGGATGATCCCGATGGCCCAGTAGATGAACAATATAAAGACCATGAATAAAGCGTAGAAGCAAATTTGGACGTGGGCCGTCAGGATCTGAAGCCCAATAGCCAAGCCTGTCAGACAGAAAAAGAGAAGGTTGCGTTTATTTAAGAGACGGTCCGACAGTAAATAGATCATGGGAATAAACATGGCGGCAAATAATTTTGTGTTATGGGAAAAGGCCGCATAGGCGATTACCTGGGGCATGAAAAGCAGGGCCAGGCTGGAGAATAACGCCGGGCCCGGAGATAACTTCTTTGTTCGGAGCAGGAGATAGACGGCTCCCCCAAACAGGAAATAATGGGTAAAGATCCGTAAAAAGTGAGTGCCAGGGTCGAATTGTCCAAGTACGAGGATTCGTAAAATAAATACGATTATTGTTTGCACGACATTTGCGTAGGGTGCAGCGAGACTGCCAAAAGAGGGCATTCCACCAAAGATATAGGGATTCCATAACGGATATTGGCCATCTTTCAATGTACCTCGAATAAACGGTTGAAAACTCTTGGAGGCAATCCTGTCCGGTGGGAGGAACATTTTACTCTCAAACATCACGGGATAAAAGAAAATAAGGAGCAGAATCAGTATGATTCCCATGGCTGTCCAGTTCGGGTGGTTGTCCCAAAAATAAACTTTTATAGGTTTGATTACAGGCTGTTCGGCCTTTTTTCCCCTTTTTTTCTTCTTTGATCGTTTCGCCATGTCGTACCCTCCGATTTTTCAATGATATTTATCGGATAATCCCGATCTGATTCTGTTCAGTAAAACAACAAAGCCATTATGCTATTTAGCACCTCGGGTGATGACCTAAAAACAAATCCATCGGAACGTATTCTAAATGATGTTCTAGAAAGCAGTATAAATTATCGTGCTTATTTAAATCACTCTTGCTGCGAATGGGCTTCAATTTTGAAATTGTGTGACTTGTTTTTATCAATTGATAATACGAATATTTATTTAGAACTTTAATAAAATCAAATATGTCTTCTGAACAATTATTCTTATCAATAAAATCAAAACTATATTCAATACAAATTATGGGGGCCTTAGGGGACGATAGACATTTCCTGGTTCCTTTTAATACACTCATCTCGTAACCCTCAACATCTATTTTTAGAAAATTCACCAATGGTATGTTTTCTTTCGCTAATATTTGATCAAGCACTTCAACCTTTACTCTCTCAAAATCAACACTATCTTCCGTTTTGATCATTGAAGGACTCATTCTGTCTCTATATAATTTTTCTTTTTTTCGCTGATCGCCAAGGCCAACGTTAAAAGCTTTTATATTCATCCTTTTATTTTCTAAAATACTGTTTTGTAAATGACAAAAACGTTCCGGATCCGGCTCGAAGGCAAGAACTTTGCCGTCATCTCCCACTGAATATGAGGCGGTGAAAGTCATCAAACCTATACTGCTTCCAACATCCACAAATATATCGCCCTGTCTTAAACATTGTTTAATTATTTCTAACGTCCCGATTTCATAAAATCCAATATTGTATATCTCTTTTCCGTTATTTTTACTCAAGTAGAGGTCAAAATTAAAAATCGTTGGACATAAAATTGGTTTTGTAATGGGTGGTAAGAAAATCTTTGAGATCAATCGACCTAATTTTTTGCTTCCTTTGAAGCGACATTTGTTAAATAATAGATTATTAATACTATGTACAAGTATCAACTTTTGTCTTAAATTTGTTGAATTCATGACCTTCCTTGTTGAAAAAGACTCATTATTACTCATTTTTCTCTCATATATATAAAATCTTATTAAACCCAGAATTTTCCGATCATTCACCTCAGCAATTTTTGACGTATCTTAAGGAAGTTTTTTTTCAACGTCTCTATTTCCATATTCTCATAGAAATTAAAAAAGTACAAAATAAACGGAAATCCTGTTAATAAACAAACTTTTATCATAATTCTCAACCAGGGCAGCATTTCATTTGATACTCTGGATAACAAAAATAATATGACGGACAGGAGTATTAATTTGAGATATTTACTATTTTCGTATGGAATCCGATAAAATTGGTTTGCACAAAAAATTGTCGTAAAAAAGAGTACCATGAAAGATAAAAGTGTTGCTACTGCTGCACCCATCATCCCAAATTTAGGGATGAGAATGAAATTTAAACCGATGTTTAAAATCATTGCACCTATGGTATTGTATGCAATATAGTTCGTTTTTGCCGTTAAGTAAAGCCCTAAATTGGCCACAGATTTTGCTCCGGAGAAAAGATAAGCCAGGACGAGGAAGGGGACGACATCGGCCGACGCCCAGTAGGCTCGATTCGAGGTGAAAATTTCGATTATCTCCCGACTGAAAATAGAAAGCGCCAATCCTGTCCAGGCCAGCACAAACATTAAATAGGTCATCATCTTGGTATAGAACCTCTTATCGCCTTCCTTTCCATACATTTTCTGAGCAATAGGCAGAAGAGCCAGGGTAAAAGATTGTATGAGCAGCATGTTCATCAGACCGGCAAACTTGTAACCCAGATTATATAACCCGACTTCTTTGTAGTCGACCAGAAATTTGAGAATGTAGCGATCTCCCATGTTCAATAAAATATTCGCCAGAGAAACGAAAATAAGGGGGAATCCAAATGAAAGTGTCAAGTTCAATATGCCTGGGTCGAATTTAAGCGTCATTTCTTTTAACATAAGAGGGATTAGCAAAATGAGCATAACGATTTCGCCCGTTAGATATGAATATAAAATGCCCAGAACACCTATTCTCAAATGAGCAACGAAGTAGATATTACATACCAGAATAGTCGTAAATTTTAAACAGCTTACTATGGCATAAAGACTTGATTTTTCCTTGGCCCGCAGTACGTTGAGAAAAAGAATGTTGATGATCTGTAAGGGGATAATATAAATACAGAGTTTGAAAAAGTGGGTGAATTCAGCCGGTCTTGAAAAAAAGGAAGCTGCCCTGGGTGCGATGTATTGACCGAGGATATGAAATGATAATCCCAGAGCAAAGACGAAGCTAAATTGCGTAAAAAGTATTGATTTTCTTTTGAGTATATAGCTGTCCAGATCGTGATATCTTAAGAAAGCTAACGGCTGACCCATTGTCAAAACCTGGGTCAATATAATTATTGTAATTTCAAGAATGCCGAGTACACCGTATTCTGAGACGGAGAGTTCCTTTGTATATAACGGTAATAAGATAATACCGATTAATTTCGTTGCGGTATTCCCCAATCCATAGATAGCTGTGTGTTTCAGTGTATTTTTTAATTTTATTATCATGTTTTAAGACTATTTCAGTAATAATGAATTCGAGTATTCAAAGTCCAATATTTTATTTCTTTAGTAACCTGATCACTTCCTCAGTAACACGGTGAGCACTTTGCCCATCTGTATACTTATGGAACCTCTGTCGAATTTCAGATTTCTTTTTTACTCTATCCCTCGGAATCCTGTCTTTTAAGCTCTGATTTAAATCTTCTAGAAATGTGTTAAAATTCGTATTGATCCTACCTGGAAAGATGGCCTCATAATCATAATAAAAACCTCTTTCATCCAAATACGAATCCATATCATAGCAAAAACTGACGATGGGGCGATTTGTCAATAAAAAATCTACCCAGACACCCGAGTAGTCCGTCACCAGAACATCGGTCAGCTTTAGAATGACGCCCATTTCAGTGATTTGTCGCTCATTTAAATCGAGATAATTCAGGCCAATAATTTTTTTTGATGGAGTATAGTTGTTTGGGTGTATTTTTATTCCAAATGTAGCATTGGATTCATGAAGTACTGCATTCATCTTTGTGATTTCTGAATCACTAAATGGATAAATCTCCTCTGAACTTTTTCTCCAGGTTGGGATATAGGAGATCAATTTTTTATTTCCCAGCAATGTTCGAAGTCTCGCAATATCTCTCCTTACACACAATGGGAGATCATTTTCATTTTTCATGATCACATCATTTCTGGGTAAACCGGTAATTTTAACGCGATCCAATGGAATATGAAACGAATTCGCCATGGTTTGCCGATCCATTTCAGAGACAGAGATCACCAAATCATATTGATTCGTTTCCTTGAGAATTTTTCCCTTACTCTTTCTGGCGAGAGTATCTTTATCAAAAATACCGATTTTTTTTAATGGACTCCCATGCCAGAGGTTTATTATCTTTCTTTTATTAGATCGGATGCAGCTCCAATACAGGTCGGTACTGCCATGGTGAATAAATATCACACCACATTTTAGCATGGTCCGAATGCCCCGGAGTGATGTTCTGTTATACAGAATTGCACCATCGGGCAGATTTTTATCTCCGGATGCATGTATGATGACCGGTGTGATTTCCTTGTATTGCTTGACTGCTTCATATAGAAAAAAAATATTGTCCTTCCAAACGCCGTGGGTTCCGACAGGAAAAACCCACAGATGATCATCTTTCTGGATCCGTTTGTCCGTTATCAGGAAAATGAATGAGACGACTGTTTTGATGAGTCTAAAGCCGATTCTTGAAAATATTTTTAAACCATTCTTAGTCATTCTCTAATAATCTCTTACGTTCACGCAGTAGTATTTCATTGATTAATGTCGAGGATGTCCCTTTGGTGTATGGGAAATAGACGATCCTTACATTGACTTTGCCGAATTGTTCTTCAAATTTTTTCCATTTTTCGGTTTCATACCAGTCATCTCCGACAAACATGATATCAAATTTTAATTTTTTCCACATCTCGAGTTTGTCCATGTTCTCCTGGGCTATGACTGCATCTACATATTTAATATTGCGTACTATCTCACCTCTTTCTTCAAAGGTTATTACGGCCTTCTTCTGTTTATAATCCAGTAATAATTCATCTGTCGTAATCCCAACGATCAATTTATCGCAAAGTGCCTTTGAATTTTTGAGTAAATTCAGATGACCTATATGAAATAAGTCAAATACGCCTGTCGTATAACCGATTATCATGATTCCTCCCGGATCGTTTATTTTTTAAACTGATTGAACATTTTGATAAAACTATCGAGATTAATCAACATGAATTTCTTCCAGCCGGAATAACGTCGAATGTCCCTGGAGATAAATACTTCACTATCAAAATCCCACTCGTTTAAATCATGGTACCATTTTTCAAAAGGAACGGGAAAACCCTTCTTGGGTCTATATATGATATCGAGGGGACAATATTTCTCGGCCCATTTTTTTAAGATGAATTTGGGTGTATCGTATTTTTCACTTATCGTTCGAAAATGTATTCCTCTGGATGCGTGCTTGGATTCTTCCGATTTCCAGGCCACTTTATATTCAAAGGGAAGACCGTTCACATAATCGACCAATGCTTCATCAATATATGGAAATCCAAGAGGGAATCCATTGTATCTCATTGCATTGGCCCCCCTCGTGATGAGTCCCGGAGTATGAATTTTTTGTGTAAAATAAAATACCCAATTTCGAATATCCGTATCGAGTTCACTACCATTCATCGCATCCATCAGCATGTGGAAGTCATCAACAAGATATCTGGGATTAATCATTTCTCGGTCTTGAAGAGAAAAATATCGATAGTTATACAGAAAATATTTGAAGAATGGGATTCTATGATCATAATTTAAGTACATCCGAAAATTCTGACCATATCCTCCGAAGATATCGTCACTGCCTTCTCCGCAGAGGACAATATCACATCCGTCTTCTTTCGCCAATTTCTCCACCTCTGCTAATGGCAGTTCATTGGGATGCAATGGTGATGCTTTATACTTTATGAGATCCGATAGCAGTGATTTTTCGCCTATAAAATCATCCATTCCCAGGATTTTTTCTTTATGGATGGTATTTTTCTCTTTTGCAATCATTCGGGCGTATTCAAATTCATCATCCCCATAAAATCCGGCACAATAGGTATGAATATCCATGTCCGGATGCATGTGCCGCAGCATGGCAACGATCAATGAGCTGTCGACGCCTCCACTGATGGTTGCGGCGATCTTTTTTCTCCCCTGGATGAGCTTTTTAAGCGATTCACGAAATAAGATGTCTGTCTTTTCGATGGCTCCTTCCAGTGTATCCTTACAACCCCCGAATTTTGGATACCAGACTGTTTTTTCATCATTATCACCCGTCTCATTTCCGAAAGGACATTTCATATAATCAGAAAACATACTGAACCGACCAATGGGGTGTCTGAATGTGAGGTATGATGTGATACCCTGGGGAGAATAATCGGTAAAACCGTTCTTTTGGACCCTGTCTGATAAATGATTCAAGAAAAATTGATCGTTGTACGAATAGGCAATGTTTTCTCCAAATCTGTCCGATTTCATAAAGTGTCTCCGTTAAAGTAAAATTTCCTCCAGTCGTCTGTATCTATTTATGATATCGAATTTTGCAATGACATCGTTTACTCTTTGAGGGTCGAGATCAAATTCTTTCAGCCGCATGGGAAGGGCCTGTACTTCATGATCAAATCGCTCAATATCGATAATGAGGGAGCATGACCCAAATAATTCCGGTAAGGCGCCTCTGTTCGAGATGATCGGGATCGCACCGTAGCTCAGAGCTTCGAGAACGGCGACACCGAAAGATTCCACCTCTGACAATTGCACATAATATTTGGACTTGTAATAAAAATCAAGAAGTCGTGATGAAGAAACGCTTGGTTCAAGGCTCACATTCCCGGGCAAAGTGTCCAATAACTGATCACGGATAGCGTCCGAAACGCCGACTATTATAAATTTTTCATGTTTAAAATATTCTGCCATTTGGATGAATCGATGGATTCCCTTAATTCTTAATTTCTGAATGTTATTAATATAGCCTACAGTCAGGAAATAGGATCTTTCTTGCGTGATATTTTTCTTAACAAACAGTTCCATGTTAATCCCGTTGTGAACGACCTGAATCCGGTTATGAGAGATATATTCTTTTGCTTTTTCCCTCGTATACTCCGATACGGCTAAGAGCTGAGCGGCACGGTTTAGACTAAACAAGATGGCCCTTTTCCTGATTGGATTTTGAAGTCCACCGTATTTCAGCTCCGGTATAGATTCAACTTCGTATCCTCCGATGACTCGGTAGACAGATTTTCTGAATATCGTTGCGCAGAGCGTTAATATCGGGGAGTGGTAATCAGTGAACCAGGTGTAAATCAAGTCTACCTGTGGTACATGTATAAAAATATAAATAGTAAACTTTATCAAACGCCATCCAAACTGAAAAGGTTGCTTGGTCAGTCGGACGTCATACTCAATACATTTGAAATGGTCGTTTAAGAATTGTCTGTCACGGAGAACAAATGATCCTTTGCTCATGGTGACAAACAAACATTTTTTTTGTCGTGCCGTCTGTGTCAATTCTCTTCCACTTCGTCCAAGAGTCTGGCTAATTGTTCTGTTCCCTTTTTACGATCAAATGCTTCCACTTTATCCCACCGGATGGGACCTTTGAGAATGTCATTTCCCTTTATCCAAGATTGAAATGATTTCCACAAAACATCTTTTATCCTCTCAACATCTCGGAAACAAACAGTAAATCCCGTCCCGGTTTCCCGAACCACATCGGCGGCATCGCCCCGATCTGACAGACATAAAATGGGTACACCGGAGCGAAGATATTCGAAGAGTTTTCCCGTCATAATCAGTTCATTATTGTTCCATTCCGGAATGAGCAAGAGCAGGAGATCGGCACCTATCGTATAACGGAGACATTCCCGATGCGGTAGATGAGGAATATGTTTAATTTTATTGGCGATCCTTTTGTCTTGGAACATGGGAACAATATCACCACCGATTCGACCAATGAAGTTCAAGCGGACTTTTTGTCCAAATTCGGGCCGGTCTTCACTGAGTTGTGCCACCGCCTCCAACAGGGGGGCCGGATGCATCTTTGTGTTTAGTGTTCCGGTGTATGTGATTGTGAAATATGCGTCTATTACAGGCTCGATTCCCTTAAAATCTTCGGAATCGTATCCATTGGGAATCACGCATTCCTTATCGCTCTCCCAAATTCCGTATTTTTCTTTCAATCCATTGAGGATCCGATGATTTATAGAGATGACCCGATTTGTGTGATACAAAAGTCGTTTTTCCAGGAAATTTTCGAGACTTTGAGAACATTGAGGACGGGAAAAATAAAAATAGGCCTGAGTCCACGGATCCCGATAGTCGGAGATCCAGGGAACTTTCGTCAATGTACTGAGAAGGCCGCCAATCAGGGCCGTGGTAAATGGGGGGGATGTCGTAAAAATAATGCCGATCTTTTCCCGGCGTGCGATTCTCAATCCTTCCCACAGGGCAAAGGGAAGCCACCCGATCCTGGCATCGGGTATAAAGCATGAGGCGCGGATAAAGATGGCCAGTCGTTTCAGTAAATGGATTTTTTTATTTTCTCCTGCAGCAATAGCCGATAAATCCGCCATGGTCATATCCTGTTCCATTTTCCCGTACCACCGGTAGAGATCGGGAGCCGGTGTTCTGACTATTTTCACATTGGCAGGTATTTCCGAGCAAAGAGAGTCATCCCATAAAACATAATCTCGAGCCCTCGCTGTGAGTACGACCGGTTGCCAGCCGAAATGGGGTAGATATTTTACAAATTTGAGAACCCGTTGAACGGCAGAACCACCGGCCGGAGGGAAATAGTAGGAGATGAACAGTACTCTTTTCATATACCGTACCCTATGGTTTTGAAGCCAAAACGACGATCCCCGTGCCTCGTCTGTTCGGCCACCAATAATCTATTATCATCAGGCTAAATATAAGAGGGAACAGTAGTATAAGATATAAAACGGCTGAAGCTTTACCCAAAATTCCATGTCCCATTAACCGCATGGTATTTCGAATGCCCAAGCGCCAGGATAGATCCCCCCATACTCCATAACCATATATCATCCTGTCCGGACGGAATCCAACCCGACTCAATTTCTGTATGATCGACTCTTCTGAGTAGCCTTCTCTGAAATGTTCGCCCACAAATTCACCATCTTCATGATGTTTGCGGTATATCGATGGTGTGCTAACGATTAGATATCCTCCCGGTTTCAAGGCTTGGAAGAGGTGATGCAATAACGTCACGTCATCCTCGATATGTTCTAAAACATCTATGGAGAGGGCCAAATCAAACCGGTCTCGATAGTCTATGGTTGTGATATCTCGTTCTTCAACCCTGAGACGGTCCATACCCAGTTTATCTGCGAACCAGTTCCCATCTGTCACGAGATCGGGATCGATTTCCAGGCCGAGCATATTTGCCTCTCTATACCGCTTAGCGCAGTAGTAACTGTACTGTCCAAAACCGGATCCAGCATCAAGGATTTCCAATATTTCATTTCTATTAAGATCGAGATCCTTGATAATGTGTTTGACGTACCATTCCCTGAGAAAAAGGATCCCCAATCCTTTATAAAATATTTTTCGCAGAATAACATTTCGCCGGATCAACCGCTGCAATGTTTTTTTTAGAGGAGTATATTCCAAATAAGTCTCCTCAATTTAAATGGAGTAATTCTTCGATGGCCTCGGCCATTCGATCCCAAGTATATTTTTTTTTCTCAATTTTAACATTCTCGGTGAACTGTATTTCCTTATTTTCTTTGTAATATCTGAGGACGGCCTCTGTCAGGGCCCTTGAATCCCTGGGAGGGACAACGTATCCGGATTTTCCGTCGGGAACCACTTCGGGTAAACCACCAACATTGGTGATGAGAACCGGTTTATCGTAATGGTATGCGACCTTGACGATTCCGCTCTGAGTGGCCGAAGTGTATGGGAGTACGACCAGATCCGCAGAGCAGAAATAGAGACCGACTTCCTCATTGGGAATGAACCGATCACAAACGGTCACGGTGTTTTTAAGGTTGAGTTCGTCAATGAGATTGAGTGTTTCCTCCCGGCCTTCATAGAACTCGCCGCAGATGAGCAGACGAACGGGGAATCGCTCTATGATGGAAGGAAAAGCCTTGATGAGATACTGTAATCCTTTGTACGCTCGGATGTATCCAAAATAGAGGAGTACCCGTTCCTCACGGATTTTTAGTATCGCCTTTGCGTCGTGTTTTGGTTTCGCTGGAGGAAAGATCTCGTAAATCGGGTGGGCAACCAATCGGTATACTGCATCGTGTTTGAATGTGAGGAGGTCCTTCAATACGGTCTGGGATTGCACAATAAAAAAATCGACAAATTTGAGTCCTAAACGAGTAAGGATATGATCTCCAAATTTTTTCTCGTGGGGTACAATATTATCGCATATATAAATAATCCGACACCCCATTAAGTTTTTTGACAGGAAGGCTAAAGTTGCATAACAGGGTGCGAAAAAGGGCATCCAGTACTTAAAAATAAGCAAGTCCGGTTTGATTTTTTTCAGCCAAAGGAAGGCCAATATCCAACTCAAGGGATTGATTGAATCCAGGAGAGGATTCGAATCGACGTGTAAAAGTTCTTTGCCTTCATCCTTCTGTGTTTTCCCCGGGAAAAGGAGGGAAGGGTACTGTCTCTTGAAGGAGAGCACCCGTACGTTGTGTCCTCGCTCTTTTAGCTTTTGGTAGAGTAGGGCGACGTAGTGAGCAATCCCCCCGCGCATAGGATAAGCAGTGCCTACGAGGACAATCCGCACGCTATACCCCCAAGGTACGCCGAATGGAGTATTTATGATTTGCGGTGTGGGATTGAGTGATCATTTCTCCAAGGAGACCGATTGAGATAAATTGAAATCCCAGTATAATAAGTATCAAACTGATATAGAACAAAGGTCGATTTGTTAACCAGGTTGCCTTCATCAGTCTGAGAATCAATAAGTAAATTGTGATTCCCGATCCGATTAACGTTAAGATTAGACCGATTGGACCGAAGAGATGAAGGGGACGATTCGTATACCTGCTGAGAAACCACACGGTAATCAAGTCCAAAGGTCCCCTAATGAAACGGGACAGGCCATATTTGGTCTTTCCGTGTTTTCTGGCCCTGTGGTTTACCTCGATCTCACCGATCCGGAAACCCTCCCATTTTGCGAGAGCAGGGATATACCGATGTAGTTCTCCATATACGCTAATTGATTCGATGACTTCTCGCCGATATATTTTTAATCCGCAATTAAAATCATGTATATGAAGACGGGTGAATTTGGAAGTGACAAAATTGAAGAATAGTGAAGGGAGCCTTTTTGAAAGGGGGTCTCTCCTTTTCCGCTTCCATCCTGAAATAAGATCGTATCCTTCATCCAATTTTGTCATTAGTTTAGGAATTTCATTG
>Ga0114922_10001394_pt1 | contig 22996 bp, 20 predicted proteins | sample AartaG_FD_100975 | JGI IMG/M metagenome (GOLD analysis project Ga0114922, IMG submission 100975) | Deep subsurface microbial communities from Aarhus Bay to uncover new lineages of life (NeLLi) - Aarhus_00045 metaG | ecosystem: Environmental > Aquatic > Marine > Oceanic > Sediment | place... | reverse complement strand
GTTATTGTCTCTGTCGAGACCGCAAAGCGACAATAATACTGAGAACGACAACACCCAATGAACACGAAGTGGGTGGATCAGGTGAAGTCTGCACATTCTTTACATAGAACCATGGTAGTAATGTTCTCAAATAGATTGTGCGCGATTCGATTGCCACAGCCGTCAAGACGAACCGCCGGAGCGTAGGTACGCTTAAGGCGTGAAATGTCGAAGACCTTGCAATTCTCGACGAAGTGCCGAGCTGGCGTCAATGTCTGGCGATCCCCACCGGTGACGTGCATCCCGCCGCAGCCGAGCGTGTGCATCGTACACCCGAAGATGCCATGACGCTGTCCGCCTTCAATGATGATTGCATCACCCGCAAGCCGCTGTATTGTACAATTGTCCACCAGGCAATCAGCTCCTCCACTAATATGAATCCCGTTGCCACGTCCCTCTTGAAGCGTCAATCCGCGAAGAATCACATGTTCGACATCTGTCATCGTGATAAAAGGTTGGTCGAACAGACTTAAGACTGTCTCTGCTTTCGATACTTCGATTCCTTCCGGGGCAAGCCAGTAGGCTGTTGCTGTACGGCGATCCAGATACCATTCCCCTTCAGCGTCGAGTTCGCGAAAAACATTCAGGGCATAGTAGCGTTGGTACTTTCGATATCCGTATCTGGAATATGGTTGGGATAATGTGAACGTTTGGGCATCCGGATCAATCGAAGCAACTTTCTGAAATTCCTCGAACCAATCCCAGAACCAGTAGCCATAGAGACGTACGTCGGGCTCATCTAGCCAGTGGCTCGGCCTGTCCTCAACGTAGACAAATTTTCCGTCTCGGCATCCTTCAATCCTATTCCAAACTTTGAAGGTATTTTTACCGAGGATGGCGCCGGTCTTAATGAAGCCCTCGTTCGGCCAGCGGGCTAATGTCTGGGGTTTGCCATTAACGAACAGCTCAGGGCAACGACGTAGCGCTGTAGCGTCCCCCAAATTCTCAATTCCCAGGGCTTTGAGGTCGGTTTCCAGCACGCGGTCACGAATACGCACATCAAGCTTGTCGCGCAGCTTTGCATTTGATATTGACCTCCATTCAGTGATTCGCACTCCCCCGTTAAAGACAGCTGTCTGGCCCGACTCTACCTGATAGACAATTGGCATAGAAGCGGTGCCGGAATCCTCAGCTGTGAGTCTCAGCGTTTGCTCCCAAGAGTACTCACCACCACCAATGACAATCTTAACACCTCCTCTGGGCAGTTCCCCTGCGCGTGATTGCTTTAACGACCGTACCGCATCGCGTGCCTTTTCAAGAGTGCGGAAAGGTTTCCTTTGTGATCCATCCACAGTATCGCTACCGGTGGGCACCACATAAAACACCTTACCAGGCAAGGGCAGTTCAGGCAACTGTACGCGGTAGGAGGTCGGGTCACGAGCAGGCAGCCCTTTTTGTATGCGCTTCGTTTCCGTGATCCGTCTAAGAGCGGTATCGCGATGAAACCGCAGCAGGCTTGTATCAGCAGCCAGACGCTCCCAAGCCGCTATGGCTGCAGTGGTATCCTGGCGGGCCAGCGCAACCTCCGCTAACCCGAACAAGGCCAAACCGCGAGCAAAGGACGGAGCGGAGACGTCTTGGGAGATCGTTTCGAACCTCTGAGTAGCCACATCCAGCCGTCCCTCGGCAAAGGCCTTGGTCGCTGTGTCAACCGCTGGATAACAGGATGAGAGCGAATCCTCAAATATCTCGGCTTGCGTGATGACCGCCATCGCAGAGGTAATAATCAGAACCTTCAGAATTTGTGATAGAGTCGCGGGTCTTAGTCGCTGTTTTATCATGAATCAAGATCCTCCAAATTAAACTACTTGTTCAGCTCTTCAGCAAACCAGACTGGAGAGAGTACAATTTCTGGAACTGACCATTTCACAGTTCAGCAGCATAACACAAGTTCTCACGACTTTTTGCAATACGCCCACAAAACTGACATTTGAACTCAGGGTTTTTCACCATCGCCCTGAATTTTTCAGCTTCATGAACGTGGAAGTACTGGTCTGTTAAAGTACATAAATGCTCGCAGTGCACCTCGCTCTTACAACGTGAGTTAGGTAATTTGATTTCTTCTACCATGGTCGTTTCCTCCACAACTGTTTAATAGATCAGCGTTCTCGAAAATTCGAGAACCTCGCTCCTGATTTAGCACAGATTCAACTTTCACTTCTCTTTCCAATCCGAAATGCCTTTCCCATAAATTCGCCGATGCCGTGGTATTCCCTAAGTTCAGGACTGAAACCATCGGACGAATACAATTTATTCTAGCGCACCATTATAGTCAGGGAGTGTCAAATCGAGAAGAAAGAAACCAGAGAATAGGTGGATGCTTAAGATATGCAAACCGCCTCCCGGCAGTTGCGGGGCGGTAAGGTTGGAACTGGCTATTCTTTTGTAGTGTGCCCAATAAAACACCACAGTAGATAAGGCGGCAAGTCGCTCAGAAGTCTTGGTCTATGGTCATTACTGCCACCAATGTTGCCTGTACGGTCATGGCTGCATTCTTTATGTCGCACGTTTCCGGGATGTCTCCCTCTGCATGATAATTTGGTTCACCGTAAGGGAAAGAACCAATATTGACGACCGCAACGGGGTATCCGGCCAATACAAATGAGCCATCATCATCTCCGGGTCGTGACCTCTTGGCAGTCCGCTGTTCCAGACCGATGGAATATCGAGTGTTCACCTCAGCCATCAGTTCGGCCAGACGTTCACCCTCGGGCTTTGTATATGCGGTCACATTGGTCTTCTTTCCTGCGGCTGTTTCCTATGCCGTTTTGGCTCCAATACCATCCAGGTTGAAGACTGCGACAATATTATCTCCATGCAATTTTGCTTTTTGTTTCTGATTTTTAATATTATTGCTCAGTAATCTTATATACCTTGTCCCCGCTTCTTGCCCTATCCCTGACCTTCCGCGCCAATAGAGTCGCCTGCTTCGGCCTCAGTAACCGCCGCATTATCAATTTGCATTGAATCAACAGTCATTTCAAGGTCGGTAGTATGCCCCTTAATCCGGATTTTATCTCCAATTTTCAATGCTCCCGTTAATTCTATTCCGGCCACAACAGGATGCGCAAAGAAATCCGCCACCGTCCCAATCATCTCCTCAGACATTTGTATAGCTCCTTTCCTATCTTATTGACAAGCCGCTATGAGTATCGAATAACAATTATATAAAATCATAAATCCCGTTAAAACATGAATCCAGAATTCAAATCATTATGTTTTAAGGAAATCGACAATTCGCTTAATCATTTTCTCCGGCTTTTTCGTTTGGCATTCCCATATAGTCAGAACCTTCCATCCTTGCTTTTGTAATAGACTTCGATTCTTCTTGTGCCGTTCTTTGTTTCCTTGTAGCTTTGGAAGCCAGTATTCCTGTCTTGATTTTGGCTTTCTTCGTCCTAACTTACAATTGTGTCTATGCCACCAGCATCCGTGAACAAATATTACCTTCCTATGCTTAGGCAAAACGATATCAGGGCAGCCCGGCATATCTTTCCGATAAAGTCTAAATCTATATCCAAGCCTATGCACTACTCGACGAACCATTAATTCAGGTGTGGTATCTGTTTTTCTTATTTGTGACATGCAGTATGAGCGTTGTTCTTTTGTTAGCACGTCCATAGCATGAACTCTGCGTACAAAAAATACCTAAAATGTGTCGCTAGGCTGTACCTAATAGTTTTTCAAGAACTAAGCGAGCAACTTTGACATTAACCGCATTTCCAAGAGCCTTCATCGCCGCCGTACTAGAAGGCAAATGCTCTAAGCTATCCATCGATTGAAGTCTCGCACACTCGCGTACTGTCATATAGCGCCGTTCCCATCCTATAATTGGTACTTGTGTAGTGGTCATTGCTACTAAAGAGGGTGAAGTTGTTGGCCGTTTAACTCTTACGCCCGAGGCCCTAAATTGAATAACATATTTCCATATGTCTCTTTCTTCCCCTTTGCAATTCCATTCAAATTTTTGAAGGCTTGGTGGAAACTGTTTGACATCTGGCAACCATGGATTAATCCACTTCTGTTGCTTTCTGTATAGATTGCGATTTTGCCTTATAAACTCCTGTTTCCATTTGGGAAACGCATCATTTTCACGACGTGCATAGCTTGGAACCCGAGCAAGTATATCCTGTCTATACCAAGCATTAAGTGATTGACCGAAACAGCCTTTGCTTTTTCGCAAACGTCCTAGCTCTACCTTGTATAGTGAATCCTGTTCGTATGGGTACGTGGCCTTAAATTCCATGCTCCATATTGGAAAAGATGGTAATTGTTTCTCCTCAGGGAATGCCTCCAAGAATTGTTGCCATATCTCAATGCATTGGATTACCTGGTTACTTAGACCAATAGCTTCTGAAGGATTCGAATCCAGCACATCACATATGGATAATTCAGCCTCATTTGTCAGTGGCTGCGGCCACTTAAAACCGTTTAAGCCTCCTAAGCTTCCAACCATATATATGCGCTCTCGGATTTGAGGCACACCAAATCTATGGGGTGATAGCTGAGCGTATTTTACTTCATAACCTAATGATTCTAACGATTGTTTCACCTTAGAGTACGTATTGCCTTCATCATGCTTAACAAAATGAGCAACATTTTCTAATATGACATACTTTGTCTGGTGATATCGTAAAATCTCAACAATATTAAAGAATACCGTCCCTCTTACAGCATCTTCCCATCCCATTTGGTCGCCTGCTTTTGAAAAAGGCTGGCAGGGAAATCCTGCACAAAGCAGGTCATGATAAGGCACATCTTTAGGATTAATTTTTTTTATATCGCCCGCCGGTTCTATACCAAAATTATCTTTATAAATTGTCCGGAGTGTCGGATTTATTTCACTCGCAAAAACACACTTCCCTCCTAACTGCTTTGCAGCTAAATGAAATCCACCTAAACCCGCAAATAAATCAACGAATCTCATATTTTCAATTTCACCTTATCAACAATGATTCTTCGCAATCGTCTAACGACACGCTCAGGATTCCTAAGCGTACATTGCCAAATAGTCATAATATGCCAACCCTGCTTTCGAAGCATACGTTCTTTTCTTCGGTCTCTTCTTCTATTGTCTATTGCTTTTTGTTTCCAGAATTTCTTATTGGTTTTAGGTCGTCTTGCCAATTTGCAGTTGCGATGGTCATGCCAAAAACAGCCGTGAACGAAGATGACTGTCTTAGCCGATTTTATTACGAAATCCGGTCTGCCAGGCAGAGTTTTTACATCGCATCGGTATCTTATCTTAAGTTTTCTTAAAAGACCGGCGACTTTCTCTTCGGGAGCGGTGTGAGTATGTTTGACGGAAGACATTATTTCGCTGCGTTTAGTTCTCGTATAAATGTCTGCCATCCATTTTTCCCAAATTAATTTTCACGTTATATACTTGCGATAAGCTGAGCTATTCGACCGGCCTCTTTATTTTTCTTAAGAAATGCCTCATATGATCTGTAAGCATCTTCTATGAGTTGCTGGTACAACACAATTCGAATATTCTTCGCAGCGAGTGATTGTTCAGATGTTCTTTGGTTTGTTTCGTCTGTCCAGTTTCTTAATTTTTTTCCTACAATACATATGATTTCTATTGGTTCACGGTCTTTCCTAGCTTCCCTCAGTATTTTCCTTAGAGCCTCATGATATTTTAAAACCTGCTCCATCAATTCTGTGTCACTGACAATTCGACTAGCACGTTTAAGCTCAATTATAAGATGTTTTCCGGAGGTAGTCTTATATTTAATATCTATTCGTCCTTTCTTCTCTTCCGCTGTGATTTTTGCATTTATTTTGTCAAATTCTTTGCTCACCGTTTGTTCCATATATGGAGTTTCTGTCGCGCGGTCCCATGATGGGTCAAGTAGCCATAAATGATCATACAGATATTTCTGGACTACCTTTTCTAAAGCATTCTTCTTTACATGTGAATGCAGTTTTTCGATTATTTGAAGTCGCTCTTTTATTATCTGATGGTATAATGCTGCCTCGATATCATCACAATCGGTAAATACTTCACTGAAAGCTTTAATGTTTTGAGGTGACAGCGAATCCAAAGCATCAAGATTATCTTTGTAACGAAGACTTTCGAAAGCCATTACAGAATATTTGAATAATTCTCTCTTTTCTTCTTCCTTAACAAGGAGTTTACTAATTTTTCCGAATAGACGCTCAGCTTTCTTTTTCGGATTCCTTTTAAGGGTTTCAAACCATTCTTTGATAGCACTTATTTGACAAGCTTCCTTAGTACCTTTTTTTTCGCGGAGGCCTGTCCAAACACCTTCAATGTATTTAATCTCCGTGTGAATCAATTTCTTTAAGGCAACATACCTTTGATCGGTTTTTTTAATTTCCTGACGATTACTAGTTGCAATATCTTCTCTCTTGTCTATGTCAAGAAAATCTGCATGAATTTCACCTATTAAGTATTTTGTAAAAAGACCACCTTCTGCAAAATCTTCAAGTATGTCTTCCTGTGCAAGTTTTCCGCGAACCATAATGACTATTTTGTTAAGACTGTCGTCACCGTCCTTCAATAAACCAGAGCTTTGTACGGTTCCTATCCAGCCTTGCACTGTATATTTTGAGACTTTATTATGACGTTTTTCATACTTCTGAAGTTTGGTTTTGTCACAATAATTTACATATTTTCTACTTTTATTTCCATAATACCAAAGATTTTGAATTTTATGGAAGTAATCACGATCAGTAACAGACACTTCTTCGCCGTTAACAAAAACTTGGAAATTATATTCTGAGCCTATTATTCCGAATCTTCGTGCAATACGCTTTTTTAAAGCTTTAGCAGCTTGAGATGTAGCCTTCTTCAAATCTGAAATAGTTATTACGGTACTCCATCCATCGAGTCTTACTAAAGACTTTTTTATAGGCTCTGGATTGTACTTAGTCTTATTTCCTCCTTTAAGAGCAGCTTCTATTTTTTTCGACGACAATATGAATCCATGTTTTATATTACCTTTTTTGCTGCATATTTTAACGGTATTAGCAATAGAAAATAATGATAGTTTGCCAATTCCTTTTCGGCCCATTATTGGTCTTTTATATTTCGGTGTTTTGCTACCTTCTTTACGTCTTTCATATCCTACGTGAAGATATTTTTTATTTGCATCATCATCGGTCATTCCATGGCCATTATCCCTGATTATTATTTTGTCGCTAGTAACAGTAATATCAACTTTATTTGCATCCGCATCCCAAGCATTAGCAACTACTTCTGACAGGACTGATGGAATATTACTGTATAGATTTATTCCTAAGTGCTTGAGAACATTCAAACTGATGGTCATTTCATATTTATGTTCAGCCATCGTAAATTTTCTCCAAGTGCTTAAGTATACTTCGGCCAATTACAACACCGAGACGAACTGGGACCGCATTGCCTATGTGAGTTCCAATACGACTAAAATATATAGGCTGCCCTGGATTAACAAAGTCATAATACTTCGGAAATGTTTGTAACAAGGCTCCTTCTCGGAGTGAAAGAGCTCTGTTTTGTTCCGGATGACCGAATCTTCCCGTACCGTACGAATAAAACTGTGTTGTGATCGTAGGAGCCGGCTTATCCCAACTCATCCGTCCGTAAACAGCACTGTAAGTTTGCCCACTTTTCTTCCTATGACATGGAGTGCGCAACTCTTCATCCCAATCGAGCCAGGTACCTCCTGGCAGTGATTGTTTAATTCGCTTTTTGTTTATGGGCGAAAGATTCCATGATCTGTGCAAAGAATCTTTCGTAGAGTAGCCGCCATCTTTTATTTCTTCGAGTCTGCCGATTACATCATGAACTGTTTTGTAACGAGATGGAGTATGAGTTTTCGGAATAATTTCAATTGCTCCGAATTTCGATGCCAACAAAACCAAACGCCTTCGATTTTGTGGTATCCCATAATCCGGGCAATAAATAACTTTCCAGAAAACAGAATAGCCCATTGACTTAAGACTTTTCACAAAGTCTCGAAAAACCTTTTGTTTTCGAATTTCTGCAACATTTTCCATCGAAACAATATCCGGCTTCACGGAATTAACCAATTTTGAGAAAGAATATAACAATTTCCACTTCTTATCTTTTTTTCTTTTTTTATTCTTTTGCGTATGCTTAGAAAAGCATTGACACGGAGCACAACCGACAAGAATTTTAATGTCAGTTTTGGGATACAGCCTTTCTAATTCCTCATTAGTCAATTTTTCTACGCTTTTATTGATAAATTTCGAATTATTATTTTTTTCGAAAGCATATCGACAATTTTGATCGATATCTATTCCTGCAACTACAGGAATTCCAGCTTTGATAAGTCCGTGTGTCAGACCTCCTACTCCGCAAAATAAATCCACCGCTGCTGCTGAAACATTCATTTTTTTTCCTACCAGAACTATGGAAATATATTATTTGATTACATTCTTATTATCGTCTCTTCTTTTTTATTCGCTTTTCCCTAAATTATCCCTTTAATTCGCAAAACCTCCCAAAAACCAATAAAGTACCACTAAAAATCAGCAAAATCAACCAATTTTCGACAAAAATCGCTCAAAAACAATCCCCAAATCCCCCTAATGTGCTGCCTTCGGTTCGGCTCGACGCCGCATTTCTACCTTCGGTTCGCATTAATTGTTCTCACTACGTCATTCCATTCCTGCGTGATTGTTTGATGCTCATGCTGGCCTCAGGTAGAAATGCTGCATAACTCATCCTCTCATTTACTCATTCACACCTCGAAAAATCGATCAATTTTCGAACAAAAACGCTGGTAATTTTTGACAAATTTCAATTTTTCTAAAAAAATTTTTATTCCTTTTCTCATAAGCACTTAGCGAAATTCACCCTCCCGAAAATCCCCGAATTTTCGAATCAATCATGCAGGTAGCTCTAATTATAGAGGGAGTCTTTTTTTAGCCCTCAGTAAAAAGTCAATAGCAAATGTTTTTAGGCAGGTAAATAATGAAAAATCAGTTAAATAATAAAAAAGTTTGGTTATTCAAAGGAAAAATCACTAAAAGTGCTATAACTTTTAGTGAAAACAAACCCAATTCACCAATTGTCCAAGTGAACGTAAGCTTATTTATAGCAATGATTTATACAATTTTTGCCAGTCTGACAAAAGTCAAAAACAAACCCAATCAAAGCCAATACAAACCCAATTCAAACCCAATTGCCGAAAGGGTAAAAATGAACGTAAGAAATGCTTTAACAATGACTTATGGAAGATTTATCCCGCTGTCTGGGCGAAAAAACAAACCCAATTCAAACCCAAAACAAAGCCAAAAAGTGAAATGTGAATTTAACACGCAACACGCAACACGAAATCAAAAGCAAGTGCCTTTTCAAAGTTGTCAAATATCCCAACAAAATCAAGCACGAAACCGGAAGGCTTCTTCCGTCCGGTCTCGTCTTCATAAGGCCTGTTCACTCTTGCTATTGCCTGAAGGAGCACGTGGTCTCTCATAGGTTTGTCAAGGTACATACAATAAAGAATAGGAGCATCGAATCCGGTCAGCAGCTTCTCCGTCACGATAAGGATCTTGGGCATCTCCTCTGGCTTCCGGAATGCCTTCCTTACCTTCTTCTCCTTTGTCTCCGAAAGATGATACTCCGCAAGTTCCGGCGGGTCATTGTGTGCAGGGCTGTATACCACCGTTGAATACTCTGGTAGCAGAAGCTTATCGAGTTCCTTTTTATATAAAGCACATGCTTCCCTAGCCAAGAGCCTTAGTTCGCCAATTCTGCAACTGCTTTCATAAAGTGATGCGACTAGGGCCTTGTCTCGTTCGTTCGTCGCCGCAGCAATCATTGCCCGCACCTCATCCTGTGTTAGAATCTCCTCAGGTAACTTTGTCCTGCCTCTTCTCATGGTTGACCGTAGCCACTTGACTTCTGCTGACGGGAAACAGACAGTAAGTTCAATCCTACGACTCAGCATCGGATAAAAAGTGACGCCCGAATGACGTTGAGATGCAATAGGTCGAACAATCATTGACTGAAGAATTGTTCAAATTCCTTCCTGAGTGAGCAAATATTACCCAAGCAAGCCCTCCTTCTTCTTAAAATACTTCACCCAAAAATTTTACTAATGTTTTACTGTTTTTCGGGCACCATTCAAGCCACACTAAGCCTTTTGAAAAGACATTTATATGGCCAATATGATTTAACAGACAAAGAACGTGCTGAAGTTTTAGCTTTGTCGCAGGAAGAAGGTAAAGCCGCGTGCATATGCCAGAACAAAGTATTGTATCCACAGGATGCTCCAAGGACATCCTGTGGTGATAGATGCCAAGAGTCGATCAACAGTGTCATTGGATATATAGATACGGTGAAGACAGCTGAAGAAAAAATATGGTCAATTTATAAATTTGAGAAGAAAACTTCAATAAATGAAAATTACAAGGAAAACTAAAGTCTTGTTTATAATTATCCCTGTTCTTGTATTAATGGGAGTGTTTCTTTTGCAAAAGCTGGGGTCTAAGAAATATTTAGATCATGCAAAATCTTTGCTACCCAGCCCAAGCCATAATTTTGGAGAAAGGAAAGCAGCACAAAATAAATGCTCCACACGTAATGAGGACTCTAAGGTTGAATCGGTGGAACATATTAAAAAAACACCTCTGCAAGTATCTTTGTCTTCAAGAAAACAAAAAGAAAAATCTGTCTTTGAAGACAGATTCTCAGAACTTGAACTACCAAGTCCTTTCGAAGAACATGAGATAGATACCTTATTTGCCAAAGCTCAAGCAGATCGAGTTTGGATAGTTGAGGATAAACTTGCGAATACGTGGCCTGCTTATTTAGACATACGAGAGCAATTACACAAAGAGCTATTAGCAGAATTAGATTTGGAGAATCTTACGAATGAGCAACTTATTCACATTGGTTTGATATTTCGCAAAAAGTTTTGGCAGGAAGGAGGGTGTCTTTCAGAAGTGTCTTTTAGAAACGGGTATAAAGCTCGCATCCTTTTAGAATTAGCCCACAACAAGAGCCCAGAAAACAGAGCGATAACAAATGAATTAATAGAGACAATTCAATCAACCGAAACTTTGTGGAGGTATCAAGCAAATTCGAAAGAGAGAATTAAAAATAGTCAGGCTATAAAAGATTTATCGAAGCTTCGCTCAGCGCAGTATGAACAGATAAAAAAGGAAGTTGAACAAGGGCGTATACCAGTTTGGGAAGATTTTATTTGTGTTAGTGATTTAGCGCATCTGTTAGTGGAATCTGAGAATTATGAATTTGCGCAAGAAGTTGTCGAATGGTCGATTCGCAAAGCAGACTATGGTGAATGGAAGGCGTATATGCAACCGCTTGAGGAAATGTTGTCCGAGGTTAATCAAGGTAATTATTATTACTTCAATATTCACATTGCAGATAAATCTGATTATCCTGAGGAATTTAAATATGGCAGGCGTTTACCCTCTTTTCAAGGACCTAATCCAGAAAAACGCGGTGTCATTCCTCTTCATTTAAAACTGCCAAACCCTATTTGGCTATAGGAAGAAGATACTCATAGAATCCATGATTGTAATTAGTGTTAATAATGTAAATAGTGTAAGGGCGTGTGTCCAGCCCTTAAATAATATCTGTGTTTTGAATATAGGGGGATACCATTATGATATAACGAAAAAATCGTATTGTGATTGTTATGTATTAAAAACTTTTTTATTAAGGAGACACTAAGATGAGTTCAGAATTAATTAAAACAACAGATTTTGGAGCAAATGTAGAACGGCCATGGGAAGCAACATTAGCTGATGGTACACAGCAAGCTGCCTCCATGAGTTGTGGCTGTGGTTGTGCTTGTGATTGTCCGGAAAACCAGGCTACTTGTTGGGGTTTGGAGGATGGACCTGCTGGCAGAGGTTGTAAATAAACTTTAGTTGTCAGTAAATCTTGCTTCAAAAAACTACTCCACATAGATTTGGCATTCCTATAAAAGTTAAGTGAAGCAATCTACATGTAACAAAATTGTTGAATACGGACTTTGGACTGTCTGGTACATTACTAACCTACCAGGCAGTCCATGATAGAGTTTATATTTCTTTAAAGTGAGGCAAAAAGCATGTCAAAAGGTAAAGTTCAAACAGACACTAATTCAAAAACTACTTTATCAATACCTAATGATGATTTAGCAAGTTGGGCAAAACTGAATCAGGATTTATCTGTTCCCTTTGTTCATAAGTTACAAACAAAGGACAAAAAATATATATATGATGTGAATACCTCACGCATTCTTCAAGTTGCTCCGGTGGTGTGGAATATTATTGATGACTTCGGACGTATGAACAAGGACGAGATCGTTTCTAAATATAGCCCTATTTATGAAATAAATAATATTTTATTAGCTTATAACACCATTTCGAAGTTTCAACAGCAAGATGGTTTATTGCTTGCCAGACATCCTAAGTATATTAAAATGCCCTATGATGAAAAGACAATTCGCAAGATATTGACGAGTAAGCTTAAAATTCTCATTTTGTGTATAACCAATGCTTGTAATTTCCGATGCTCTTACTGTATATATAGCGGAAGATATACGGATTACCGTTGTCATTCGAACACGATGATGAGCTGGAACGTAGCTCAACGTGCAATCGATTATTTTCTTTGTCATAGTAAAGATTCCGAATGCCGGTGGATCAGTTTCTATGGGGGCGAGCCACTGCTAAATGCATCGTTGATGCGAAGGTGTATTAATTATGCTCAGCAAAAGGGAGGCAAGGACAATATATCATTTACCTTTACCACAAATGGTTATCTATTGAAAGATGATATAGCTGAATTTCTCGCGTCAAAAGAAATTAGTATTGTGGTGAGTTTAGACGGTCCTGCAAATATTCACGACCGGAATCGCCGCCTAAGCAATGGGGGGCCAACATGGCAGCAAGTTGTTGATAACCTCAGAACTTTTCTGAAAAAATATCCTGAATATAAAAAGAATCATAAGATGAGTATTAATGTCGTATTAGCACCGCCTACTAACGTTCTCGAAATACAGGAATTCTTTAATAATTGTGATTTTCTAACAGAACACATAAACGTTACCGTGAATTCTCTTTCCAACCTTGATTCAACATATATGGAAACCCTTGCCCCTGGAAGTCGCCAAGTAGCTGGAAAAGATGATTTATACAAGGAATTTGTAACTAATCTGGAGAACGGATTGGTAAATAAGCACCCTAAAGCTGTTCATTTGAAAATTCAAACTGCCCTTTTTCAACGTTCTTTCGTAGACCTTTATAAACGAGGCTGTAGTACTGCAGCACATCCATATATACCAGATTATTTCTGTCCGCTATCAACATGTATTCCAGGCTCTCGACGCTTATGCACCTCAGTCGATGGACAATTCTATGTTTGTGAGCGTGTTCCACAAGTTGAAGAGATGAAAATTGGGGATGTCTACCAAGGTATAGATATTTCAAAAGCTCGAGAGCTTCTTGAGAAATTCGTTTCCTTCGGCAAGGATGACTGCAAGTTTTGCTGGTGTGTGTCGAACTGTAAAGCAGACTGTTTTGGAGCAATTTTGAAAAATGGAAGACTAAGCAAAGAACTCAGGCGCAGAATATGTGCAATCTATCGCAGAGCCACCCATCATACGATGAGTGATATTTGCAGGATACTTGAAAAAAATCCTCGTGCATTGGACTACATGGAAGAAATAATCATCAGCTAACTCTTCGCCGAAGAACACAATTGGGGTTAATTGGATATATTCCATCAGGGAAAAAATGTGTTACTGTTATTTGTTTTTGATTAACCAAGTAGATTAATTCCTGTGAAAAACCAACGGAAATCCCGATAGATGGAAGTATCCATGTCACAGTTACTATATAGAAAACAGGTTGGGTAATGCAGAACAAAAATGATATAGCAAACGAATCTAACAGCAAAATGAAGGCGTTTTTTTCTGCTAAACAAGCTGAAACGGGCTACAAAAAATTCGTTCGTACTATTATCAAGGCCTTGCCCTTTGCAATCCGTTTAGTCTTCAAGTCTGCTCCCTTTTTATTGATTTTGCTTGGTTTGATAACCATTTTATCCGGACTAATGCCAACTGCTACGGTTTATGTGGGTAGATTAGTTCTCGATGCGATTGCCAATGTAATCCAGACGAACAGTAGTTCTAAAGAAGTTGGCATTTTGTTACGTGCCTTCACGCTTCAATTGATAGTGTTTATGAGTAGTGTGATGCTTACTCAAGCCAACTCGTTTTTGAACTATCTTATGGGTAAACGCTTATCACTAAAGATGACTGCTGATGTTTTAAGAAGAGTCTCTAGGCTTGACTACGAGTTTTTCGAAAACTCACAATTTTATGATATGATGACCAGAGCTAAAAGAGAATCCTCGGGCAAACCACTTGTTCTGGTGTATGAAATAAACTCCATAGTTCGTAACAGTATTACTTTTTTTTCTATGGGTATCTTAATTGCTTCTTTTAATTTTTTTCTGTTTGTTGTCATGGTGATAGTATGTGTGCCTTTATTGCTCATAAAATTGAGATATGGAGAGAAAAACTATTCGCTCCAGTACACCCGCACAAAAGACATGAGAATGGCCACATATATTGCTGATATTATGGGTAGGAGGGAATATGTACCTGAAATATTGAGTTTTGGTTTAGGGCAGTATCTGCTTAATAAATGGTATACCATCTCACAAAAACTCTTGCATCAGGATATACAACTCTACCGAAAACAAAACGTTGCCCAAATATTAACCAGGATTTTTATGACATGCGGCACAATAGCCGCAACTGGATATATAATATATATTAGTGTTACAAGAGAATTGTCACTCACCATTGGTGACATAATGATGTATTCAGGAGCTTTTACCGGAGGCCTGTTAGCTTTGCGAACAGCTTTTGAAGGCATTTCAGGTATTTATGAAAATGCCTTGTTTTTGCATGACCTTATAGAATTCAACGAGGTAGAACCGCGCATTGAGATTATGCAACATGGCAAACCTGTGCCTTCTATTATAAAATCAATTGAGCTGCAGAACGTGAGTTTTAAATACCCCTCAAGTCAGCAATATGCATTAAAAAACATTAACCTAACATTTAAGCATTCGGCTAGCACACTTCTTGTTGGTACTAATGGTTCTGGCAAAACAACATTGGTGAAACTACTTATGAGGCTTTACGATCCCACAAAAGGACGGATACTATTGAACGATACGGATATAAGGGAATTTAAGATAGAATCTTTGCGTAAAAATATAGGAATAATGTTCCAAGAATTTATTCGGTACGCATTTTCAGTAAAGGAGAATATCGGATGTGGAAGTATAGACTATCTGGAAAATATGGAGAGAATCATTACAGCTGCTAAACGTGTAAAAGCAGACACTTTTATAAAACACCTTCCTCGCCAATACGATGATATATTAAGCAAATTATTTGAAAATGGTCAGGAATTATCACTCGGTCAATGGCAGAGTATATGTTTGGCAAGGTTGTTTATGAAAAGGTCATCTGTTCTTATCTTTGACGAACCAACTGCGAGCCTTGATATTGAAACAGAAGCTCATCTGTTTCGTGAAATCACGCGGCTAACAAAAAATAAAATTTGCATACTTATCTCCCACCACATGTTGCGACGTGGTATCGCTGATAAGATAGTGGTATTAGACAATGGTGAGATAGCAGAAGTAGGAACTCATGAATATCTTGTAACTCAAAATGGTAAATTTGCAAAACTATTGAAGTTATATCACAACACAGCAAAAGAACAGTTGGTCAATCTCTAATAGTTTTCTGTGCACACTAAAAAAACATATGCTAACCAAATCCAATAGCTGCGCCTTTATATTTCACAACAATCTTATGCTCGAAAAAGTTTTTACGTAGTACACCGCAAGTTTTCTCTTGTCCAGAGGCAGTGAATTAAGATATAATTCCATCAGCCTCTTTAGCGGTAAGTGCCTGGTAATGCAAGTAGTGTAGGAGCTACTCAAGAATTGAGTTGGTCAGAGTGAGAACGTTCTCATTTTAAGGAAGTAGAAAATGGTGAATACACATAAAATTATTCTTTCAGCATTGGTTTCTTATAGTTTGTTTGTTGGTAATATTTTCGCCGCTACCGCACGAACGTCAGAAAATAATTTTGCCCGGCCGCAGAAATCGAAGGCATTAAAGACACAAACGAAGGAACAGTTTAACCTGGCTGAATGTTTTGATAAGATATGGGAAACTATAAATGATAAATTCTGGGATCCGAGCTTCAATGGTGTGGATTGGGAAGAGGCAGGAATACGATATAAACCAAAAGCTTTAGCCGCTAAGGATCATGAATCATTTGCCATAATAATCAATCAAATGTTAGCTGAGCTAAAAACGTCTCACAACCACTATTACACTAAATGGGAACCCAACTATTATACATTGCAAGCAGCGTTAATTAGTGACTTCTTAGCGGTTATGAAAACCTCAGATACTTCGGTTATTGAAAAAATTATCCCAGGTAGATATTCTTCGCAAGCAAATCCTCATAGAACAGGAATTGGCATAGTGACAAAAAAAATTGACGATCATTACTACGTAAGTGCTGTTCTTGCTTCATCACCAGCAGAAAAGGCGGGGATCGTTATTGGAGATCGACTGGTGAAAGTCAATGGTCAGCCATTTCATCCCATTCGATCTTTCCAAAATAAGGCCGGCCAAGAGGTAGAACTTACTATTCAAAGAGGTCCATCGGAATCTACTCGTCGTCTGGTTACGGTGATACCACTGGATAAGAAGGAAAGAGAACTTTTTGAGATTGACACACAAGCACGTATGAAAACTATCGGGCATAAAGGCTATCACTTTTCATATATCCGATTATGGTGGCTTGGCGGTCGGGTAATGCGTAAGGCATTAGATTGGGGAGTCAATGATGCAGATAAGATCGAAGGAATAATTATTGATATCCGTGATGGTTTTGGAGCTGGTCCGGCGGATGAGTATATGGAGCCTTTTTTGAAAAACAGTTCTGAAACAGTGGCTCACAAGGAAATAGGACGAACCAAAACATTCCGTTCCACCGTCAAATTTGAAAAGAAGGGCAAATTTGAAAATCCGGTAATTATTATCATTAATGTTGGGACACGCAGTGCAAAAGAAGTACTTGCGTATTACTTCAGAAAAACTAAAAGAGGTGTTTTAATTGGAGAACGTACTGCTGGTTTTGTGAGTGGCGGAGGATTGGAGCGTATATCCGGAGATTCTTTACTTCTCTACTGCAAATGGATGAAGGTAGTTGATGGGAAACGCTTAGAAGGTATTGGTGTTGAACCTGATATCGAGGTGCCTTTCGACATTCGGTTTGCGGGAGGTAGAGATGTTCAACTTGAGCAAGCAAAAGACGAAATGGTGAAGCTGATTGGGGCTTCACATTGAATCTTTGTTGTTTCGATAACAATGTCCATGCGTCTTTCCACCAATGCGCAGTTAAAACCTATTGCCGTTTAGAGCCAGCCCTTATCAAGAGACAAAACGGCCAAGATGTTTATAGGGCTGGCAGTTTAAGAAACTGTCAGTTCTTTTGTGCGCCGGGTACGGCGCATAGCTTATAGGGCGAAAGTCCCTTACGGGCCGTGATGAGCGGAACCGTTAGCCAAGAGCAACTGTGGTGTCGTGAGATATTGTGGGAAGGAAGCTGGAGGCAAAAGTCGGACTCGACGAACAGGAATCGGATATAAGGCTGTTTGTGCGGGGTAAAGCGGCAATGTACGCTATAGCCCAATACTCTCATCCGGACGCCCAGGCAGTAAATCCGGCGAGGTCCGACAGAAAGCGATGCGTCTTACCCCGGGAGGTCTGTCGAGATGTCCTTTTTACGGACTACCGATGTACAAGGCGATTAGCCAAGGTATCGGGAAGTCTCGGCAGAAGTCAGCAGAAGCCGTAGTAGTCTGTTCCTTGTACAGATGGAAGGACCTAATGCAGGATGGATTTTTGAAGCCTTGGAAAATGCATTTCAAAAGCATGGATCTCCAAAACACATCATTTCAGATCGGGCCAGTGTTTTTATTGGCGATGTTTTTACAGATCTTCTGGATCAATGGGATGTTAAACCTCGCTTCGGCGCCATAAGACAACATGGGTCAATTTCTGTCACGGAAATCAACAGAATCAAGCCTTTTGATGTCAAAGTCTTTGTCACAAGCCGAAGATGGGAAACCGGTCTGCGTGATGGAAGAGATTTTCAGAAATTGGAGTACGATCGTAATCATTAATTGCATAAGTGGACCTTCTTGGACACGCCCTGAGAAGATAAATCCAAATGCCAAACTCCATATCTACTGCTGTTTAATAGAGCAACCTTGAAATAATAAGTTTTTTTGCAAATAACAAGCCCCTATGTTGCGAAAGGAGAGGAAAAATCGATATTCCCGCTGGAGTTTGAAAACTAAGGTAGTATATCAATTCCTCACGTATTATTGCTTTTACTCAACCAAACCAATTTTATTCTGTGTCCTGGAAATCAGGCTTAGTACTCTTGATGTGGTTTGTACTTTACAACTTTATCGAAGAACCTCTTCCAGACATACTCCTGACGGCTGTGGTCAACGTGATATGTTACCCCCCCGCCGAATTCCTGTATTTCATGTTTCAGGTCTTTGACGAATTCGCTGTGTCCATCCACATAGGCTACATTGTATCCATTCTCATGATGATATTGGACACCACGGCTCGGATCAGAAAACATGTCAGCCATGAACGCCATGCTGCCGCTGTCTTTGAAAGAATTCACAGCCCGCCATGTCTTTTCATCCCAAAGTGACCGGTAGTGATAAGTCGTTTGCACCCACGATTGGTTGGGACCTAAATCCTCTGGAACAGAACCTCTCGGCCATCCCCCGCCCCTATTGGAAGGGTTCGGGGGAAGCTTTGCATATTGAAGCGTGGGATTGTTATTGCCGGGACAATAGAAAAGCTTTGGGTCTTTTATAAGTTGATGATAGAAAAACAGCCCGTGTGCCATATAGCCCCTGGTTTCAGGGTCGTTTTGACGGCCGCTGACCCAGACGGCGTAACTGCCGGACCCCGGCGAGACTTCCATATGGCAATACGGAAACTGGCCGTCATTGTCATCGGAGTAAAGGACGCCTGCATACCCGCAGGATTTCAGGTGGGCGGCACAGGCGGCTCGACGGGCCTGGTGTCTGGCTTTCTGCAATGAGGGCATCAGGATAGCCATCAAGATTGCGATAATCGCGATGACTACCAAAAGCTCTATTAGTGTGAATCCTCTTCTTCGAACCATATCACACATGTAATTTCTTAGAAAACGAATTGTCACCCACAAAAAGACCATACACTTTTTGTTAACAGAATTCAAGAGAAATTGGGTTTGAATTGGGTTTGTTTTTTTGCCCCGCCAACGGGATAAATTGTTACAACCTATTGTATTATAGATATTTACGTTCATTTTTAGCCTTTCGACGATTGGGTTTGAATTGGCTTTGAATTGGCTTTGAATTGGCTTTGAATTGGGTTTGAATTGGGTTTGTTTTTTCGCCCCGCCAAGCGGGTAAAATTTCGTATTTACTTGTCTCAAAAGGGCTTACGCCAATTTTAATGTTTTTAAGATTGGGTTTGTTTTGCATAAAAACGGCAGCAATTATCGTACTTTTTCCTTTAAATGAGCAACCTTTTTCATTTTTTAACCACGGATTAACACGGATTAGCACGGATTTCATATTTTAGATCTCATATTCAAAACAAATCATCTTGGCCTTCTGGCCGGGGAGGGAAAAAAGTAGTCCCTCTATAATTAGATGTACCTGCACGATTGATTCGAAAAATCGGGGATTTTCGTGAGTATGAATTTCGTTAAGTGCTTATGAGATAAGGAATAAAAAATTTTTTAGAAATTTTGAAATTTGTCGGAAATTACTATCGTTTTTGTGCGAAAATGCCTCGATTTATCGAGGAGAAGATTAGTGAATTAGAGATTGGAGATTGGAAAGAAAAAGGTCATAAGAACATTTCTACTGAAGGCCAGCTTTCAAATGATTATTGATTATGGATGAATGATTATTGGTATTTAGGGGATTGTAAGTGCTGCCTGAGGCCAGCATGAGGCTCGTTTAATGTTACGTAGACCCGTTAGGGACGTAGTAAATAAAAACAATGCCGAACCGCAGGAAGCACAACGCAGGTGTATTATGGAATGCTCGATTCTGGATACTCAATGCGAATTAGAGGATTTGAGATTAGAGAATTAAGCTTGCAGAATTTCTTGACAAGCTCTAATCTGTGCCATATAAGACACTTAGCATTGCTTAGGATTTGTTGTTAGGTCACTCGAAACTATGAGGTAATTTTAGAAGAATGGAATCTCCTCAACAATTATTAGATTCTGCATATCAGCAATTGGGATATAACGAGGGAGATCTATTAGATGCTGTAGATACTCCATCAGGTTTTGCGCTGAAAGATTGGTTAAATAAGGGGGAATGGTTAGCACTTGCCAAAGATGTTGAGGCCGAGAAAGTTTTCTTTGTTGATAACAATCCTGTAATCGTATTTGCCACGACAGTTTCAAACAAGCAACAAGAGAAATTCCGGAAAATATGGAATATGGCAAGGCCTCCACTGCTTTTTCTTGCTTCCCCTGGAGAACTGGCAGTTTATAATTTAAATCAGGGCCCAGCCAGAGATCAAGCTGACTGGGAAGGAACCCTTGGAAAACGCCAACTTGAAACGGCCAAAAAGACAGCTGAGGTATCCAAAAAGCTGCAGGAGTTCAGGCGTGAACAAATCGAAACAGGCCGACTATTTGAAGATGAGCGATTCGCTGATGACAAGCGAGCAGATAAAGCACTCATCGCGGACTTGCAGGTTGTTCGCAATAAATTGTGTGATGCCGGCCTTATAGACAAGTATGCACATTCACTTATTGGCCGGTCGATATTTATACGCTATCTTGAAGACAGAGGAGTTCTTGAAGAAAGCTATTTCAAAATAATTGTCAGAGGCAAACCTAAATGGCGGGAGATTCTTAATACGCCTGCCTCCGGTTCATTTGTTGATCCTGAACTTGAGAAACGATTTTATCCGAGAGTCCTAAGCGATAAAGAATTTACCTACGCGTTATTCAAGCAACTCAGCGAAGACTTTAACGGCGACATGTTCCCAGATATAGAAGAAGAGAAAGAAAAAGTCGAGCCGTTACATTTAAAGAAGCTCCAAGATTTTCTGTTGGGTAATTCAGATGGTGACCAGTTATTTTTCTTTGCCTATAAGTTTGATGTCATTCCGATTGAACTGATTAGCAGCATTTATGAAGAATTTTACAACACGGATAAAAGTAACACTGGTAATAACGGTTCTCATTATACTCCGCCTGCGTTGGTGGAGTTTTTGTTGAGTCAAGTGTTGTCGCCTGAATGCTTAGACGAAAAGCCCAGAATCCTAGACCCAGCGTGCGGATCGGGAATTTTCCTTGTGGAATCTTTCAGGCGGATTGTGCGCCATAAAGTCTGGTCACAAAATGGAAGGCGACTTAGTGACATTCAACTTAGAAAGATTCTTAGGGAGCAGATTTCCGGTATTGATATCAATGGAGAGGCTGTTCGGATTGCGGCATTTAGTTTGTATCTGGCATTTTTGCATTATCAGAGACCACCTGATATTTTAGAACAGATAAAACAAGGTAAAAAATTACCCAACCTGAAATATGAAAAACGTAGGGAAAGAAAACCGGAACAACATTATGATATATTACTTGAAGCCAATTCTTTTGAAGTTGAGTCAAGAATCGCACATGAAGATGTTTTGTCTAATTTCACTGAATCGTGCGCAGACATTGTCGTAGGAAACCCACCGTGGGGTTCACCCGGCAAAAAAAAGGAAGAAAAAGAAAGCCGTGATGCAATGAATGTTGCTTTAAATTGGTGTGAGAAACAAGAAGCGAAATTACCTGTAGGTGACAGAGAATGGTCTCAGGCATTTATTCATAGAGTAATTAACCTAATACGTGATGGTGGTCGAGCAGCATTGTTGGTTTCTTCAGGGGTGTTGTTTAAGATTCAAGAGAACAGCCGCGATTTCAGAAGAAAATGGGTTGGGGGAACAACATTACATTCGATTATAAATTTTGTACATACTAGAGATGTGTTTTTTAAAGGCAAAGCTCGTCAATCAGGTGCGCAGTCGCCTTTCATTTCTGTCTACTTCACAAAACAAAGGCCGGATCATGAAAGTGTTTTTGAATACTGGTCTGCAAAAAAGACTGCAATGGTAGAAGAAGTTCAGTCCGTGATATTGAGTGCTGCTGACATAAAGCAACTAAGACAGGATGATGTTGTTAGAAATGAGAATCTCTGGAAAATACAATGGTGGGGTAACCACCGTGATGAGTCGCTTATTTGTCATTTAGGCATAGAATCAAGTCTTGGGGATTTGGTAATTTGCGGCAGGAAATTTGAATCCGACGATATTGGGAGAGGTTTTGAGGTACGAAGTGGGAAGCGGCCGAGAAAAAAACACTTAGATTACAAAATGCTTCCTGCGCCATGTTTGAAAAGATATGGGCCAATAGATGATGACACCCTTAAAAAAACGCCAAGTCCTTTATACTTAGAAGGCAATACGAAATTATATAAAGGATTACGTTTAATTATAAAGAGAGGTATAACACAAAGAGGAGGCGAAAAAGGTAGGATATTAGCAAGGCTTGAAAGAAAATCATTTTGTTTTAGGCATTCGATTTATGGGATTAAACTCCCAAACTCTGCTGAATTGGAAGGGAAAGTACTACTTGGGATCTTTTGGTCATCACTCGCACGATATTATTATTGGCTTACGACAGGTTCATGGGGTATGTGGCATCACGAGATTCTTCAAGAGCGTATCAAAGATTTTCCTATAAGGTTGCCAGAGGATTTCAATCTCCAAAGTCGGATTGTTAAAATCGTGGAGGAGTTACAAGAAAAAGGAGCGAATGATGCAAGCTCAGATAT
>Ga0114922_10001393_pt1 | contig 23006 bp, 14 predicted proteins | sample AartaG_FD_100975 | JGI IMG/M metagenome (GOLD analysis project Ga0114922, IMG submission 100975) | Deep subsurface microbial communities from Aarhus Bay to uncover new lineages of life (NeLLi) - Aarhus_00045 metaG | ecosystem: Environmental > Aquatic > Marine > Oceanic > Sediment | place... | reverse complement strand
CTGGGCGTGCTGGCCATCTTCCTGGGTTTCCATCTGTCCCCCCAGTTCTCGTTCGCCAACAAGCCCCTCCTTCACCCGGTGCTGATCATGGTCTTGTTCGCCGTCGCGCTGGTGCTGGGGGGCACCGTTGGCGGCGTGTACGAGCGCGACGCTTTTGGCACGGGGAGCACGGTGGTCGGCCGCGTGGTGATAGCGGTCGCTCTGGCCTGGCTGTGCGTCCTGGGCGCCAGCTACGTCTTCATGTACCGCCTGATCGGCCGGTGGGTCATCGGCATTTCGTCGCTGGTGGCGGTGGCCGGGCTGGCGGCGCCTCGCGTGCTCGTCTGGGTCGGCGCCCGCCATGCCCACCGTAAGGTGTTTGCGATGGTGAGTGAACCGTGCCTTGCCGACCTGAAGCACCTGATCGGCGAAGGGCCCAGGGCGGAATTCGAGCTGGTCGACACGCGAGAGGACGCGGCCGTCATCGTTCTTGACGGCACGCAACCGATGCCGAACGACGAGGCCATGCAATGCCTTAACGCAGGGGTTGAGGTAGTCGACATCACTGCGTTTGCAGAGCGACACCACCGGAAGGAACTGGTCGGCTACCTTGACGCGTCGTGGCTGGTCTCGGCGCAGCTTTACGTGTGCCGACCGTCTCTGCGGGCCATCAAGAGGCTCTGCGACGTAGTGGCTGCGGTGCTCGGTCTGATCCTCACGCTTCCCTTCTGGCCCATCATCGCCTTGCTCATCAAGAGCCAGGGCAAAGGCCCCGTCCTATACACACAGACCCGAATAGGTCCCTTCGGCAAGCCGTTCGCCATCTGTAAGTTCTGTACCATGACGGCGGACTCCGAGGAGTCCGACAAGCCGGTCTGGGCGCAGCAAGAGGACCCGCGTGCGACTCGGATCGGCCGCATCCTGCGCAGGGGCCGAATCGACGAGATCCCCCAGTTCTGGAACATCCTCAAAGGCGATATGTCGCTGGTCGGACCCCGGCCCGAACGGCCCGAGTTCGTGGAAGCACTCAGCCGGCGGACGCCGTGCTATGGCTGGCGGCACCTGGTTCGTCCGGGCCTGACGGGATGGGCGCAGGTGAACTTCAGATACGGGGCCAGCGAAGACGAGGCCCTCGAGAAGTTGAATTACGACCTCTATTACGTCAAGCACTTCTCGTTTGCGCTCGACGCCTACATCTGCCTGCGCACGCTCGCCGTCTTCCTGCGCGGCTCCCGGTAAGGGAACGCCATTGTCAGGCGCCTGTCGACCTGATAACCTGAACCTGGCCAGCGGGGGGAATCCGGCGGCGAGCCCCGATGCAGCGCAAGCATGGGCAGTCGCGCAGATCTCCTCCTGCGCGTAGTCTCTCGGTTCAGGCCGGACGAACCGGTCTGCGTTGAGTAACCTCGGAGAGTGGGAACGCCATGGCAGGTCAATCCCAGCCCGAAGCGATCTCAGCGGGACAGTATCCCGAGACCGTCATATGCCCGCACGAGGGATGGCTGCGGATAGACTGGCGCAGGATCTGGCAGTATCGGGAGCTGCTCTACTTCCTGACGTGGCGCGACGTGAAGGTCCGCTACAAACAGACGGTGTTGGGATTCCTGTGGGCCTTCATCCAGCCGTTCCTCAAGATGGTGGTGCTGAGCCTGATCTTCGGGCGCCTCGCCCGCATCGACTCGGAAGGCTACTGGTACCCCATCTTCGTCTACGCCGGCCTGCTTCCGTGGCAGTTCTTCGCCGAATCCCTCACCCGAAGCAGCCAGAGCGTGGTCGCCAGCGCCAACCTCATCACGAAGGTTTACTTCCCCAGGCTCATCATCCCCCTGGCCTCGATTGGCGCCTGCCTGGTGGACTTCGCCGTCTCCTTCATCATCCTGGCGGCCCTGATGGCGTATTCGGCCGCCGAGCATGGCCTCACACTCACGCCGGCCATACTTATGGTCGGCCCGCTGATCGTCGCCACCATCTTCGCCTCCCTGGGGCCTGGCATGCTGATCAGCGCGCTGAACGTGGCTTACAGGGATTTCCGCTACACCATCGCGTTCGTCGTACAGATATGGATGTTTCTGACGCCCGTCATCTACCCCGTGACGATCGTGCCGCACAAGTGGCAGTGGGTGCTCTGCCTGAATCCGATGGCCGGTATAGTGGACGCCTATCGCTCCGCCATCCTGGGCAAGCCGTTTGCTTGGGGGAACCTGGCCGTTTCCCTGTCGGTTGCCGTGGCGCTGTTCGTGGCGGGCGCGGCGTACTTCAAACGCATGGAAAGGCACTTCGCCGACATAGTCTGACGCGCCGTCTTGCGAGGATGCGATGGCATTGTTCCGAAACGCCTGAGCGAGGGCCACAGTGACAGCAGCGATTACGGTTGAGGGCCTGTCCAAGCGCTACCGCATCGGTGCGCGCGAGCGGCGGCAGACGTTCCGGGAGGCGCTGGTGGACTTGGCTGCAGCGCCGTTGCGCAGGCTCAGGAGCTTCGGACGCTCTTCGTACCGGGAGGAGGATTCCATCTGGGCCCTGAGCGACGTATCGTTTGAGGTCCAGCCCGGGGAGGTGCTGGGCATCATCGGCAGGAACGGCGCGGGCAAGACCACGCTGCTGAAGGTGCTCTCGCAGATCACCGACCCGACCGAGGGTTCGGCCAGGCTGCGCGGCCGGGTGGCCAGCCTGCTCGAAGTCGGCACCGGATTCCACCAGGAGCTGACGGGCCGGGAGAACGTCTACCTGAGCGGCGCCGTCCTGGGCATGAAAAAGCGGGAGATCGACCGGCGGTTCGACGAGATCGTGGACTTCGCCGGCGTGGAGCAGTTCGTTGACACGCCCGTCAAGCGCTACTCGAGCGGCATGCGCGTCAGGCTGGGCTTCGCCGTGGCCGCCTTCCTGGAGTCGGAGATCCTGCTCATCGACGAGGTGCTGGCCGTCGGCGACGCCGAGTTCCAGCGCAAGTGCCTCGGCCAGATGGATAGCATAACCGAGCAAGGCAGGACCATCCTCTTCGTCAGCCATAGCATGGGGGCCGTGGGGAAGCTCTGTCCGAGGTCGCTCTTGCTGGAGCGAGGGCAGGTCCGGGCCTCTGGCGAGAGCGCCACGGTGATCGCGCAGTACCTGGGCAGCACCCCCGAGGCGGAAGACGGCCGGGAGCTTCAGCACAGCAGACAGGACCCACGATTCGCCGTGACGGACGTCGCGTGGGAGATGGCGCCGGGGACCCGCACGTCGCAATGCATCGCCGGCGAACCCGCGACGTTTGTCGTGGACATAGACGCAAGGCAGCCCCTGCCCGACATGAAGACCGGCGTGCTGATCCATTCGCCCGTGGACGGGGGCCTGGTGGCCGGTGTCTGGAGCCAAGAGGCCGAAGGCAAAGTGCTGCGTCTTGAGGAAGGCATCAACAGGGTTTCGCTGCATCTGGACTGCTTGGCGTTGCGGCCCGGGAGGTACTCGGTCGAGGTGCACGTCGTCGAGCACACGCGCGGGCCGAAAGCCATCGTGAACGTAGCCGAGCCCCTCGTGGTCCTGGGATCTTCCAGGCTGGAATCGAGCGGGAATCTGTCATGGCTGGGCCGCGCGCGGCTCGTACCCGATGTCGAGTGCACCCAGCCGTCTGGCAAGGGCAGGAAGTGACTTCAGAGCGCGTTGGGCTGCCCCCGCGGAAGGAGCAGAGGACCTGAATGGTCGACCTAGTGATAGTGGGCGGCACGGCTTCGGCTCACCACTATGGGCCGGTCTGGAAGCACGTCCGCGGCGAAGTGGCCGTGGTCGAGTCCTATGAGCTCGACGGGATACTACCCCTGGACACGCGCCGTTCTGGAATCTGCGTCAAGCAGCTTCTGACGGTACCATGCGCAACTTGGTACCGTTCCGACCGGATTTTCCGTAAGCGATTGTTGCGGGCTGCATCACAGAGCGTCGGATTGTGGCCTGGGGACCTCGCTTTGGCCTCGCGCGAATAGTGTCCAAGCAAAATGGTCGTGGATTACCATAATGATCCTCGTTATGCACACCTTACTCTTGAGCAGGTACGCCTTCATTACGAAGTTGAACGCGAATTGGCACAGTTCATTCTTAGCACGTGCCCTGAGAAACGCCCGGAGGTGACCGCCTGGGCATATGACGAACTATTTCGGCGGATTCCGTGGCACCCCGCACTTACAGAACGCAGCGGAAAAGAGAATCCGGAGTTGATCCAGCAACGGGCCCGTCGGGTGGTACCTTTTTTGACGTTATCAGAGGGCAGTAAGGTTTTGGAAATGGGCTGTGGGATGGGTGAGCTTTGCTTCGCTTTGGCTGATATGGGGTTTCGCCCTATCGGGGTGGACATCAGTGAACTGAGAGTCAGTAGGAATAGAAATGCATGCAAGGCCAGAGAGTGGCCTCAGTTCCTGCGGTGCGAAGCCTGCAGATTGCCTTTTCCTGCGCACAGTTTTGACAGTGCGGTCAGCATGCAGTTGATCGAGCACCTCCACCCGGAGGATGTTCCCAAACACCTGTGTGAGGTCTTTCGAGTCCTGAAACCTAGCGGTCGCTATACATTTGAAACCCCACACGTTCTGTTCGGTCCGCATGACGTGAGCCGCTTTTTCTCAGATTCTCCTAAAGGTTTCCACTTGAAGGAATACTCTGTTAGGGAAATCTTGAAGCTTACCAGCACGGCTGGCTTTGCCCGGACGGAAATCGTTTTGAGGTATGAACGTGTCTTTCAGCCAGCGGTGGCAGTTCTTCTTGAGACGTTCTGTGCGCTGTTGCCGCGCCCTTTCCGACGCAAACATTCTTTCGGTCTGCATAACCCCTTCTATATAGCCGTCAAGGACATAGCAGGCTCTTGAAAGTCTTGCTCCTATCAGCGCACGGCCCTGAAGTCCGGATGGCAGTCCACTCCGGGCTGCTGCACGCGCTCCGGCGCGGAGGGGCGGAAGTAACGGTTGTGGCCCGCCAGTCGGGCTCGGCAGTCTGGAAGGAGTCGGGCCTTCGCCCCCGTGCCTGGCCAGAGCCGGATTGGCACCCGGATCTGCTGAGCAGACTGCAATGGCGCTCCCGGCAGGCCAGCAGCGCCCGGTTCTTCAAACGCTCCGGCGGGGAGCGCTGGCGGCATTACCTGCCGGCTGACGGCGCGCGCCGCACGAGCCGTGCGCTGTTGCTGCCGGAGTTGCAGGGGCGGGCATTCGGCCTCGCGGAGCGCGTCTGGGCGCGCCTCTGCCGCCAGCACGAGGGGTGGCGCGCCGTGGTCGAGGATGCGGACATTGTCCTCCTGGCCAGCCATTCCGCCCCGTGGGCGCTCGCAGCCATGCGCGCTGCCATCAGATCGCGAGTGGCCCTCTCTCTGCTGGTCAACTCCTGGAAGGACCTGGCCGTGTGCCCGCACTTCAGCATGGCGCCGGACCTGGTGCTTGCATGGAACAGCGACATGGCAGACGCCTACCGGGCGGCGCTCGGGACCAGACGCCGCACAAGCGTCGTGGCCCTCGGTTCCCTCCACGCCGCAGCGGTCTTCGCTCACCGGAACAACCTTTCCCGGGATGATTTCTGTGCAGCCCATGGGTTGGACCCGGACCGCCCGTATGTCCTCTACACGGCCGCTTCTCCCAGCGCGGTGGATGGAGAGCCGGCGATCCTGGCAGAGATCGTGAGGGAACTGGAGAAGGCAACGCCCGACGTGCAGGTCCTCCTGCGCTGCAACCCCATGGAGGACGGGGGGAGGTTCGGAAGCTTGCTCTCTGAACGGAACGATCTCAGGCTCCAGAGGCCCCTCTGGGAATGGGACGAACGGCTGGACTGGTGCTGTTGCCTGCCGGCCGACCTGCCCGCGTGGGCCGGAGCCTTGAGATGGGCCGCCTGCAACATCAGCGTGCCGTCCACGGTCACGCTGGAGAGCGCCATGTTCGGCACACCCGTGGTGAACGTGGCGTTCGACCCGGACGGAGTTCCGCCGGAACGGAGCTGCGTGCGCTTCTGGCACGCGCCTTTCTACACGCGCGTGCGAGAGAGCGGCTTGGCCCGCAGGGCCGACGGCCCCAGGGAAGTGGCGGAGATCGTCCGCGCGATCATCGCCGGCACGGAGCTGCGCTCGCCGGCCGGCCCGTGTGAACTGGCACGCAACGAGTTGGGTGACTGGACCCGGCGCGGGATCGAACGTGCTGCCCAGGCGATCCTCGGTTTGGCGCGATAGCGATGCGTACACTTTTCCTCTGCTCGGAGTATCCCCCATTCGAACCCGGCGGTGTGGGCACGTTCACCCGGGTCCTCGGCCAATGGCTGGCAGCGCGTGGCCACGAGGTGCACGTACTGGGCGAATACGATGATGTCGAGATCAGGGAAGACTATGAAGACGCGGGAGTGCGAGTGCATCGCTTCCCGCGCGCAACGGCGGCCCTCGGCAAGCGCGCGCAACTGGCCATGACCAGGCTGCGGCTCCGCGGCGAAGTCAAGCGCCTGTGCGCAAGATACGCCATTCAACTGATCGAAGGCCCGGCGCACACGTACGGGGGCGGCCTTTGGCTGGTGCCCCGCGTGGCGCCCCTCATCTGCCGGATCCACAGCTCGCGTATGCTGATGAAAGCGGCAAAGCACGGCAAGGCGTCGTGGAACGATAGGCTGGTAGACCGTGGGGCGCGCCACGCCGGCTGTTTCGTGGCGGTCAGCCCCTGGGCCCGAGATCAAGCTCGCCTGCACTGGCGACCGGCCGCCGGGCGCGAGGTCCTCCTGATCCCCAATCCGATCACCAACTGCTTCTTCGAGGCGGACGAGCTGCCGGCCCCGGAGGAGCCGGACACGGTCGTCTTTTCCGGATCGCTCAACGAGCAGAAGGGAATCCGTGAGTTGCTGGGCGCCTGGCCGCAGGTCCGAGAGAGCCATCCCGCGCTGTCCCTCCACGTCTACGGCAAGGCGGGACGCTGCTCGCGCGACGTTGCCGACGCCGTCTCCGACTCCGCCAGCCGTGTCTACTGGCACGGTCCTGTGTCGCAGCACGACCTGGCGGCTGCGCTGCGGCGGGCCCGTCTTGCGGTGTTCCCATCCCACTTCGAAACGTTCGGGCTGGCGGCGGCCGAGGCCGCAGCGGCCGGTGCGCCGCTCGTGGTCAGCGATATCCCGCCCTACCGCTCGTTGTTTGGCGAGGACGGCGTGGCCGCCTACTGCCGCAGCCGAGACGCCGAGTCACTGATGCAGGCCTTGCTCTCTGCATTGTCCGGGACCCGCCGCGCCCGGGCGGCGGTCGCCAAGGCGAGGGAGAGAATGCACCAGTTCCGTGTCGAGCAAGTAGGACCGATCAACGAGGCCCTTTACAGCAAGGTAATCGGAGAGGGAACGCGCGTAAGGACCCCCTCGACGCTTTCGCAGGACTGCCCTTCGCGGATGTGAAACCCATGCTGCAAGCTCCGCCAAAAACAGGCGCCGGACCTGCCTGGGAGCGCCCATGGCCCGCCTCCAACGGCGGACCCGGTGGCGCTGCGGGAGCCCAGTCCGGGGCGCTGGCGGCGCCGAGGATGCCGGGCAACGTCGCCCTTCTGTGGGTGCTGTACGCGGCGTACCTTGCGGCTCCGGTCTACGATATCCCCTTCTTGGGGTTCTCGTGGTCTGCCATCTTGGCCATTCCGCTGGCGATAATGGCGCTCGGCGTGCCGGTTGTGCCATCGCGGTCAGAACAGGTGTTCCGGGGATTCATTGCGGTTCTGTGGGGGGCCGCAGTACTGCCGGCTGCTCTGGGCCTGGTCGACTTCGCGACGTTGACGATGAGTGTGCGGTTCACTTACTGGCTTATGATGGGCGTGCTGGCGGTGCGCCTGCTACAGTACGCGAACTCGCCGCGTATCATCTGGCATGCTTGCTTCGTGGGCGTGTCTGCCCTGGCCGCAATGGCATTCTTTGAGAAATGCTATTACGGGGACTACGGAGCGGCGTTTTCCAGACTCACCCTCATGACCCAGAACTCCTATGGCGAGCGGTTCTCCATCTTTGCGCCGTTCGTGATCGGAGGAATGGCTTTCTGGAGGGGCAGGTGGCGGCTGGCTGCCGCCGTTTCGCTGGCGGTGCTGCTTGCGGCGGCGTTTCTGCTCGGCTCGCGGGGTTGCTGGGTGGGCATCAGCGCGGGTTCTGTCGCGCTTCTCGGATTGGCGCTGCTGAGCGGCTCACGCGCCGGCGCCAGGATGGTGGTCGTCGCCGCCGGAATGGCTGTTCTGGTCGCCCTCGTCCTCAGTTGGGCCATGGCGCAGACCCCTTACGTGGAGCAGCGCCTGCGCACCTTCGAGAACCTGGATAGAGACAAGCCGACGCGCACGCGCATCGCCCTCACCAGAAAGGCGCTGGCCCTGTGGACGGAGCGCCCCTGGTTTGGCATCGGGATCGGCCAGTTCAGGCTCAGCCATGCGGACATCCTGCTGCCACCCACCTATCACACGGACCTGGAGGAACTGAACCGTCGCAGTTCGCACAACGCGTGGGCGCAGTGGCTGGCGGAGACCGGCCTGTTCGGCACGGTCCCTCTCGTGCTTCTGTGGTTGTGGCTTTTCCTCCGTGGCTGCTGGGCCGCGGTCCGGCTCGCCCGGATCGGCCGGCATTCCGGCATCGTGTTCATGGCTGCATTTGTGGGCATGTCGGTTCACCTTGCGGCGCTCGCCGGCCTGAGCGGCACTGTGCCGTGGTTCGTGTTCGCGCTGGTCGCCTCCGTCATCGCGGAAGGCGAAGGGAGCATCGGCGAGCGCGTCCCCGGCCTCGCACAGACCACTGGTTCCCAGGGGGCCGGATGAGCGACGACGCCGTTTGCCAGATCTCCGTGGTTGTGGCGACCGTCGGCCGCCCCCTTTTGCTGACGCAACTGCTGCGTTCCGTGGTAAGATGCAGGCCGCTCCCCGCAGAGGTCATAGTGTCGGACGGCTCCAGGCGCCCGGGAACGCACCGCGCCGTTCAGCGAATCCGGCGGTGCTTCGCCGAGCGCGGCAGCAGGCTGCTGCACGTCACATGTCCGCGAGGACTGAGTCGCCAGCGAAGCGCGGGCGTGCGGGCAAGCCGTTGCCCACTTGTCGTTTTCCTGGACGACGATGCAGCACCGTGCGCGGAGTTCTTTGCGGCTTTGGTGGAGGAGGCCGAATCGGATGCGGCGCGTCAGGTCGGCGGATTCGGGTTCATGATCACCCGCGCTGATTGCGGAGACACTGTTCCGGGCGGGGGCCGCTACGACCGCAAGGGCCGGCCCCGTGCCCTGGGCGCCTCGATGTCTGGCCAGGTGCACTTTCTGGCCGGCTGTGCCGCTTACCGCCGTCAGGTGTTCGCGCGCTTCCGTCCTCCCGAGGCATTCGGTGGCTATGCGCAGGGCGAAGACCGCCTTTTCAGCGGCCTGGTCGGCACGAGGTGGCGTCTCAGGATCGTGCCGGGCGCCCTGCTCGTCCACTTCAAGGCCGGCGAAGGGCGTCCGGCGGGCTTTGCCAAGGGCTTTACCACGGGGCGCAATCACGTGGCACTGGGATTGGCGCTGGTGCGGGCCGGGGCGGACTACCCGGCGCTGCCGTACGCTGCCAGGCTCTTTGCGAGCGCCTGTTTCCGCGCGGGCCAGTCGCTTTTGAACATGCGGCTTGGCCAGGTGGCCGTCCATGCAGGCCGGGCCTGCGGCGTGGCGCCGGGCCTGCTCCTGGGGCTGTGCAGCCCGGGCTCGGCCTTGGGCCTGTCGGGAGTTCTCGAGTGAAGCTCGGATTCTACTACCATACTCCGGCCGTGCCGTTGGACGCGGAGCGCGGCTTCGCCACGTCCGGCCCGCAGGGGCGTTTCATCGGGAGTCTGGCAGAGGTCTGCGAAGCTGTGCGTTGCTTTCTCCACGTGCCCGATAAGGGCGAACTGACGGACTGTCCTGTGCGCAGGGACAACGTCCAGGCCGTTTATCTCCCACCCAGAGGCAGCTTCCCTCGACGGCTGTTCCTGGGGGCGGACCTCTGCCGAATGGTCCGCCGCAGCAGCCGGGGCCTGGACGCCCTTCTGATCCGCGGCCCCACGCCTCTCCTGCCGCTGCTCGTCCGAGCCGTCCAGCCGCGGCCGGTCGCCCTTCTTCTGGTCGGCGACTACCTCGCAGGACGGGGCAGCCTGGAGCAACCTGCCTGGCGCAGACTGCCTGTGAAGGCCGTCCTTCGTGTCTATGACGCCGCACAGACGGTGGCAGCCGGAGGCACGCTGACCTTCGTGAACAGCCCGTCCCTCCTGGCCAAGTACCGGGGGCTCGTGCCCAATCTGACGGAGACCAGGACCACCACCCTCTCGGCGCGCGATTTCTTCCACAGGGAGGACACATGTCTGCGCAGGCCGGTCCGCTTGCTCTACACGGGACGCTATGCGGCGGAGAAGGGATTGCTCGACCTGGTGGAGGCAACGCGCCTGCTCGTCGCGGGCGGGCTGGACGTGCACCTGGCGACGGCGGGCTGGGAAGAACCGGGCAGCCACGTCATGCACCGGGTGCGCAACGCTCTCCGCGCGGCCGGCCTGCGGGGGCGGTTCTCGGATCTCGGGTTCCGCAGGCTCGGCCCCAAGCTGTCCACCGTCTACAGAGGAGCGGACGTCTTCGTGTTGGCGTCTCGCAGCGGTTTCGAGGGCTTTCCCCGCGCCATCTGGGAAGCGATGGCGCACGGCCTGCCCGTGGTGGCCACGGCGGTCGGAGGCATTCCCGGCGTGCTACGGAACGGCGTCCATGCCATCCTCGTCGAGCCGCGCGATCCCAAGGCCCTCGCCGATGGCATTCGCAAGGTCATCGAGACCGGCGAACTGCGTCGCAGCATGATTGCCGAGGGCCTCAAGCTGGCTCGCGCGAACACCCTCCAAAAGCGTGCTCGGGAACTGGTCACGAACATCGAGCATTTCGTCGGGACGCGTCGGCGCAACAGGGCCCGGGGCGCCCCGGACGCGAGTGACCATGCACGAACGATCGCGTCCGCAAGGGCGCCCGGTCCGACGGGCATGAGGATACTGTGCATCGGCAACTACCTCGCCGGCGAAGCGGCGACGCCCCAGGCAGTGCAGTCCCTGGCGCTCGGGCTGACGGAGATCGGCCACACGGTAAGGATGACGTCCCAGTTCACCTCGAAGCCGCTCAGGCTCGCGGACATGCTCCGCTCCGTCCTGTGCCGGCGCGACCGATATGATCTGGCCTTGATCGATACGTTCAGCGGACAGGCGTTCCTGTGGGCCTGGTTGTGCGGCGCCGCGGCGAGGTGTGCCGGCAGGCCTTACGTCGCAGTCCTTCAGGGGGGCAACCTGCCGCGGTGGACGCGGCGACACGCGCGCCTGTTCCGGGCTCTCCTGGCTGCGGCGGCCGCAGCGGTCGCTCCTTCGGACTACCTGGCCGGCGAGCTGTCGGTGTTCCGAGCCGACATCCGGATCATACCCAACGTGGTTTCCGTGGAGAGGTACGAGCCGCGTCCGGCCCGGCCGTGGCGGCCGTCATACCTGTGGCTCCGAAGGTTCCATCCGATCTACAACCCGCAGATGGCCGTAAGGGCCTTCGCCAGGATCGCCGCCAGCCGCCCCGAGGCCACGCTCATGATGGCCGGCCCCGACGCGGGCTGCATGGAGGCGACCCATTCCCTGGCGCGCGAACTGGGCGTCGCCGATCAAATCCGCTTCCCCGGCAAGCTGCCCAAGGAATGCATCTACCGCCTCTCGCGCGACTGCGACTTCTTCCTGCACACCAGCCGCGCGGACAACCAGCCGGTCACGGTGTTAGAAGCAATGGCGCTCGGCCTGCCAGTGGTGGCGACGGGTGTCGGCGGCATGGGGCACCTCATCAGGGATGGTTTGACGGGTATACTCGTGCCCGACGATGACGATGCAGCCATGGCCCGGGCGTGCCATTCGCTGCTGGCCGATCCGGCCAAAGCCAGTTCGCTGTCGCAAGCGGCGCGAGCGGCCGTTCAGATGACGTCCTGGGAGAACGTGCGTCCCAAGTGGGAGGCGCTGCTGGCGGAAGTGGCATCCTTCAGGGAGGGGCGCCGGTGAGGGCGATCAGCCTGTATTACATGCTGCCGGGGCCCCTCCGGGATGTTGCCGCCACGCTGGAAGGCTACCGGCTCCGGCGATGGCGGTACGGCAAGGAGTTCAGGCGTCTCTTGCCCGGCGCGGTGGAGCGCATGACGTGGACGGCCGGGCAACTGGCCGAGCACTCGGACCGGCAGGTCCGGAGACTCATGGAACTGGTGCCCCATGTGCCGTACTACAGGGAGGTGTTCCGGACGCTCGGTATTGACCCGATGGACATTGACTCGGTTGAGGCGCTCACGGAGCGCGTCCCTGTCACCGAAAAACAGGCCCTGCGCGAGCGCCCGGTCGACTTCGTGGACGGTCGCCTGAGCCGGCGCCGCCTCAGAAAGGTCCACACAAGCGGCACGACCGGCACTCCGCTCACACTGTATCGCGACCGCACGGCCGAGGCGAAGACCTACGCATACTTCGAGGCGCGGTGGCGACTCCCGCACGGCGTCGACTACCGTTCGAACTGGACTTTTGTCGGCGGCAAGGCGGTCGTTCCTCGCAGCCAGACGAGGCCGCCGTTCTGGGTCTGGAACCACGCCCTGAACCAGCGCTACATGTCGCAACTCCACCTGGGGCCCCGCTATGCCCGGGCCTACGCCGAAGAGCTGCGCCGCCGGCCCACCCGCTACCTGTACGGCTCGGCCTCAGCGCTGGCCCTGCTGGCCGGCATGGTGCAGCAGTCGGGCTGCAGGGACGTAACTTTCGAGGTCGCCATCAGCAGCGTCTGCCCGCTCTACGACTCGCAGCGTCGCCTGATCGGCGAGGTGTTCGGCTGCCCGGTCGTGGACACGTACGGGTGCGTCGAGGCCTGCTTCTTCGGCTACGAATGCAGGGCCGGGCGCATGCACGTGTCCACGGACGCCGGGGTCTTCGAGATCGTCGACGAGGCCGGCAAGCCCTGCCCCCCGGGCCGGGCCGGCGACGTGGTCTGCACTTCGTTCGTCAACTTCGCGCAGCCGTTGATCCGATACCGCATGGGGGACCGGGCGGCCTGGGCCGAGGATCAGCGCTGCGATTGCGGCTGCGCCTTCCCCGTGCTGGACAGGATCGACGGCCGACGCGAGGACGTGATCGTGCTGGAGGACGGACGGCGCCTGGGCTCGCTGAACAACCTGTTCAAGGCGGACCTTCCCGTCGTTGAAGCCCAGGTCGTTCAGGAATCGCCGACGAGCTTCCGTTTCCGGATCGTGCCGGGCAAGGACTGGGACCAGGGCAGCGAACGTGCCCTCAGAGAAGGGGCCCGGCAGTTCCTCGGCGACGTCGCGGTGCGGTTCGAGTACCTGGACGCAATCCCCCGGGGGCCGGGCGGCAAGTTCAAGGCAGTCGTCAGCAACCTGACCGGCACCACGGTCGCGGCCGTGGGCACCTCAGCGGCCTCGCCGCATCCGCACAGTGACGGAGGCGGCCTGCTATGAACCACTGGCTGGAAGCCGTTCTTCTAGGGCTGGCCATCGCCTCCGGGGCGTTCATCGCCTGCACTTACCTGCTCTTCCCCCTCCTGCTTGTCGCGCTCGCACGGCTCCGGCGGGCCGAGCCCGGGGCGGAGGGGCAACCCGACGGCGACTGGCCGGAGCTTCAGGTCGTCGTGTCCTGCTACAACGAGGCCGCCTCAATCCGCGACCGCCTCCGCAACGTGCTGGCGCAGAACTACCCGGCGGATAGGCTGAGGGTGGTGGTCATAGACGACGGATCGACGGACGGGTCGGACCAGGTGGTAGAGGAACTGGCGAGTGCGGACAGTCGCGTCTCTCTCTTCCGCCTGGACAAGAACCGCGGCAAGAACCTGGCCCTCAACCGGGCCCGCCAGGCGGGACGGTTAGCGGCGGAGCTGCTGTGTCTCACTGACGCGGATTCAGAGTTCGCCGGGGGGGCCCTGCGAGCCGCCGTCGCGCAGATGGCTGACCCACGAATCGGCCTGGTCGGCGGCGAGGTGCGTTTCCGTTTCGGACCCGGCGCAACGGCCCGGTCTGAAAGCCATTACTGGCGACTGGAAAACGCGCTGCGGCGCGCCGAGGGTCGAATGGGCGTCCTCGTCTCGGCCCCGGGGCAGCTTATCGTGATGCGCGGCGAACTGCTGGAGGAGCTGCCGTCCGACGCCAATACGGATTTCGCCGTGTCCCTGTCCGTTCTGGCCCAGGGCCGCCGATGCGTGGTCGCGCCGGGGGCGGTGGTCCGCACGCCGTTCCCCGGAGGAGAAGAGGCCGCGGGCCGGCGTCGCAGGCGCACGATCCTGCGCGCCCTCCAGACCATCCGGGCCTACCGGGGCCGCCCCAACCGGTGGGCTCGCGCCATCGTGTTCTGGCACAAGACGGCCCGGTTCCATCTGGCACTGCCGGCGGCCGTGCTGCTTGCGGCGTCCGCAGGGGGCGCGGCGGTGGCGGGTTCCCCGCCTTGGTTTGCGCTGACGGCAGTTCAGGCAGCCTTCTATCTGACGGCAGGGGCGGGATGGCTGGCATCCGCGGCCGGCGCACGCTTGCCCCTGGCGAGCACCGCTCACCAGTTCGTCCGCCAGCACGTGATCGCGTTCCGCGCCGTGATCGAGCACGCCCGCGGGGGACGCGTGCAGCGGTGGACTCCCTCAGGAAGGTGAGTCCGGGGGCAGATCGAGCTCGTCGGCCCAGGCCCGTTCCCCCTCGTCGGTCCACAGTAGAAGCTTCTCCACGACCCGGGGGATGAGGGCGGCGGCGAAATCACGGTGACGGCGCACGATGTCTTCCTCGTCGCCGTGGCAAGCGCTGCTGATCTGTACCAGCAGTTCGGGGCACAGGAATCGGCCCGGCCACAGAACGGCCTTGACGCCGAAAGCGAACTTGCCCGGCGTGGCGTCCGGCACCCGCACGGGCACCCGGGAGATCGGCCTGGGACCGGCCTGCTGCCAGCTTGTGACCAGGACGCTGCCGCCGAGCCCGGAGAACTTGCCCATGCGGACCGCCACCTCCGGAATGAGATCCGAACCGGTGCGCACCGCGACCTCGCGGGACCATACCTGCTTCATCCCGCGCGAAAGCAGGCAGACTTCCGCCGAATGCCCTCGCCTCACGTTCAACGTCCCCGCCCCGACCATCCAGTAGAGCGCGACGACGTCGAGCGGATCCCCTTGCGGCGCCCGGTATTGCCGGCAGAGCCAATCCGTGGGCTGCCTCTCGGCACGGATCTCCTGGAGGGCCTCGGCCGGAATGGACGCGTCCCTGCCTTCCCAACCGTCCACCTTCCAGGGAAGCTCGTCCAGCAGGTCGGCGGGGTACTTCTGCACGGCCGCCCGGAGACGCCGCGTCTCAAGCACCTGGAAGAGCAGGCCCGCAACCACAACGCCCCCCACGATCGCCAGCGCCCTCGGCCGCCTGAGAGGATTCAGGACGCCCGTGCCGGCGGCTCCGGTACGCTCGGGTGATGGAGCCGCCCCACCGCCCGCCTCCGGCGGTTCCGCGTCCTCAACCAGAGCGAGCACCTTCAGCCCGATCACCAGCCCGACGAGGCACAGCAGAAACACCCCCAGTCCCGCGAAGTAGTGAAAGAAGCCATCGGCCGCGCGTTCCCCCACGTAGATGCCCAACAGCACCGTGGTGCTGACGCGGAAGACGTTCGCCAACACCGTGATCGGCACGGCGATCATCACCAGCGCCATCTTGGTGCCCAGCTTGCGCAACGCACAGCCGCCCATGAACAACGCCGCCGGCACCACGGTCATCAGCGCCCGAATGCCGCTGCATGCCTCCTCCACGTTCGCCGTGAACCCGACCGTGCCCAGCACGTGGCCCTCCCGCACGACGACGTTGCCCAGCGCGGCGATGATCTTCTCGCTGACGACCGCGGCGAGCGTCTGCAAGCGCAACGGGATCCAGTACGCGGTGAAGTAGTTCTCCGGGTAGATGAACAGCAGCAGCACCGCCGGCAGCCACAGGGGGCGCATGGCCTGCCATCCGGCCAAGGCGATCACCACTCCGCAGAGCACCATCGCCAGCGAAACGCCCCGCAGGAAGACGCTGCTCATGCCGCCAACGTCGATGACGTGCGACACGAGCCTGGCCCGCGTTCCCACGAGCAGAACGAGCAGCGCGCCAAGGATGAAGGCATAGCCCCATTTGGAGGGGCGGATCGAGGCGCGCGCCACCTGCCGCCGCCTGTCCCATGCCAGATAGACGGCCCCCGCCAGCACCACCAGACCCAGCAGCAGGCGGTCCTTGGCAAGCCACCCCCGCACCAGATCATGGAAGGTCCATGCGTAGTCCGCCACGATGAGGAGCCCCAGGAAGGCCCACGCGACCGCCCAGCGGGGAGGACCAAGGCCGCCGCGGCCCACCGCCTCGGAAGGCCCATGTGTCTCGCCAGCGCTCATGCCGTCCTCGGCCTCCGGGCGATGGTGGGAGGCGGCGGCTGAACCCCACGTCATTCAGCCACGGTGCCGGCGCCGCCCGCCTCCGGCGGCTGTCCTCCGCCCTTCTTCAGCTTCTCCACGAGCTGCGCGGCGAAGGCTGCCCAGTCCGCATCGGGGCTCTCGGCTCGGGCTCTTGCCAGCGCCGCCACGGCCGCCTCCGTGTTGCCGACGGCGGCTTCGGCCAGTCCCAGCCGGAACTGGCGCTCCGCGTCGTCCGGCTCCGCGCGGGCCGCCATCCGGGCCGCGCTCGCAGCGTGAACGGGGTAGCCGGTCTTGATGAGGGCGTGGGCGAGAGTGTCCGCAACCTCCGCCTCCTGCGGCGCACCCCGGGCGTGAGCGTGTGCCAGGTAAGCGAAGGCCAGCGCCAGGGGCAGATCACGGTCCTGGGCCAGGAGCATGTCGGCCAGGTTGTTGGCCGCCACGACGGCCCGTTCGGGTGCGGCGCGCAGGGCCCTGCCGTAGTACTCCTCCGCCTGTGTCCGGTCGCCGTCCTGCTGGGCCAGGATGCCCAGGGCCGTGTACGCGTGATAGGGCATCGGCAGCAGCTCTGCCGCTTTCAGGAGCTCCTCGCGGGCCTGCGCGTTCCTGCCGACTGCTACGAGCGCGAGGCCGTACGCCTGGCGAAGGTCACCCGCCTCAGGTCGCAGTTCGCAGGCCCTGGCCAGGCTCTCCAGCGCGGCCGCCGTGTCGCCGGATGCCGTCTGCGCGTTGGCCAGCAGTTGCCACGCACTCGCGTTCCGGGGCTCGAGCTTCAGGCCCGCTGCGGCCCGGCGCCCTGCCTCGTCGGCATCCCCTCGCGCAAGTGCCGCCCGCCCGGACAGCACGAGGGCGGGCACGTGGTCCATCTCCTCCGCAAGCACGCGGCGGGCGCAGCTCTGAGCCAGCTCGTGAAGGCCCCGGCGCAGGTAGACGTTTCCCACCAGGATGCGCGCAGCCCGACCGAACTCGGGCTCACCCTCGCAATCCTCGGCGACCTGGACGGCCCGACCGTCCGCGCCGTGCTCGACCAGTATTCCTGCGAGCCTGAACACGACCGCCGGCGAGCCGGGGAACCTTTCCTCCAGGCCCTTCGTCTCGGTCAGTGCCTCCTGCCGTCTGCCCACCGAGAAGAGCGCATCCACCAGCAGCAGGGAAGGTCCCGCCAGCCTGGGATGTTCGCGGGCGAGCTGCCGCATCGCTTCGATCGCCTCGCTCCACCGCCCCCGCTTCCAGAGCAGGTCCAGCCCGTGCATCTCGGCAAGGAGCGCGACGCTCGATTCCTTCCCTATGGAGCGCAGAAGCTCGTCGGCCTCGTCGAGCCGGCCTTCAAGTATCAGGCTCCGCGCGCGGACCACGCGGACCACGTCGTGCTCGGGTGCCCTCTGGACTGCCGCGTCCAGGTGCAGGGCCGCCGTCTGCCGGTCGCCCAGCCACAGGTGGTAGTCAGCCAGGATGGCGTGGATCGATCCGTCATCTGCGCCCAGCTCGAGGGCCCTGGATGCGTAGGCGCCGGCCAGGCCGACGTCTCCCCTCTCGTAGCAGAGCCGGGCCATGGCGTTGACGGCCGGCGCATGGGCGTCTGGCCCTTCGGCCGCCTCCCGGAAGCATGCCATCGCCGCTTCAGGCTCCTCCAGCGCCTCCCAGCAACGGCCGACTTCGTACCGCAGCTCCTTGTTGTCGAGCTGAAGCGCCAGCGCGCCCCGGTAGGCCGATAGCGCCTCGCTATAGTTGCCGACGTCCAGGGCGGCCCGTGCTTGTTGCCGTCGCTCAGCCACCAGCCTGGCGACCGAGGCCGGGTCTCGGGTGGGCGTCTCGAGAGAGGGCCAGAACGTGACGACGGCCCAGGCCGCGCCGGCCGCGATGACCCCCACCAACAGCAGCACCACGACACCGCGCACGGCATGGATCCTCGTGCTCTGCCCGGCGCCGCACAGGAGGGGTCCTCCCTCGGGCGACGCGCTCACGTCCCGGCACACGAAACGAAAGAGAAACCGGTTAGTGTACTTCTGAACCGGCGGACAGGGGCTGCCGGGAGAGCCAAAGGGGCCGCGGCAATCGTTGGCGAACAGGCCCGTCTTCCTCAGGTTGACCAGCAGCGCGTCGAAAGCCAGGAACAGCAGGTCCACGGGGAGCAGGATCACGTGGGCGAGCAGGCGGAGGGCAGGCCCGACGACGCGCCCGAGCGCCACTGCAACTCGCATCAGCAACGGTTCCCTGAACTCCACTTCTGCGACCTCCGGACTGGTGCGATCTCACTCGAGCGCCATGCTCGGGAGCTCCGGAACTTACGCGGAACAGTGCACCCGCCCCCTGAGGATGCCAAGTTGCCGGACGGCCAACCGGAGGGGCTTAGGCGATGGGCAGAGCCCGCGAAGACTCGAACCAGGCTTTCTGACGGGAGGGCAGACAGTGCGGCCGACCGAACCCGATGGCGTCATCAGCAACCGGCCTCGGCTGCGTTCCGTTTCCTGCGGGAGCTCCACGCCACAAACGCGCCGACGCCCAGTGCGATCAGAGACAGGCCCACGGGCTCGGGAGTCGTCATGTAGGCCTTGATGGAGAAGTTCCAGGTGCCGTCATCCTGGCTGTGGAGGTCCCACCAGTTCGTGCCGTCGACGCTGAAGAAGCTCTCATCCCAGTCGGACGTGCAGCCCGTGCTGTAGGGATCGCCGCTTCCGGTCAGGGCCCAGCATTCTATCGCCTGGGGGTAGTCTCCGCCGTTGCTGAGATAGAGATAGACGGCGAAGTCGTCGCTGGCTCCCAGGCTGACCCAGTCCTCCCTGGGGAGGTCGACGACGTGGTAGCCCCAGGTGTCCATCGTGCCTGTCACCTGTGCCAGCAGGTCAGAAGGCGCGCTGTCCGTGAAATGGTCGTATATGCGCAGGTCGTAGCTCGCGTCGTCCACCGTCGTGTAGAAGCTCACGGCGCCCAGATAGCCGGCGTCCGTCGTCTGGAAGACGTTCAGGGCATAGTCGCAGTTGATCGACCCGACGTATCCGTAGTCGTCATGCTGGTAGACGCCGACCACCTGGTCTACGGCTGCCGGCTGGAACGAAGCCCCATAGCTGCACCCCACGGTGTCCTCGTAGGAGACCCAGAAGTAACCGTCGTCGTTGGCATACTCCCCTTGCCAGAGCCCCGTGCCCCAGCTGTTCTTGATTTCCCAGGCACCCGGCGACGAGGCGCCGCTGACTGTCTTGCCGTCGTCCCAGCCCACGATCGTCACGCCGTGGTTCGAGCCGCCGCTGCCTGTGTACCGGTAGGTGTACTCCGTATCGTCGTAGCTACCGTTCTCCCAGCGCATGGAGGTATAGAGCCCGCCGTAGTTCATCAGGGCGTTCTTGATCTCGGTCGTGGTGTCGAACACGGGCGCATCATGCAGCAGATACTGCCTGGGGCCGCCCGGGGAGGGGCGATCGTCGTAGTCGTTATAGGGGTCATCGGCTTCACTGACGGGCCCGTCCAGTCGCGCCAGGTAGGCCATGCTCATGTATATGTTGCCGCCGTCGCAGGGCCCGGGATCGAAACCGTGATAGTTCTTCAGGTGGTTCTCGGATAGATCGGCTTCGGAACCGCCCGATTTCAGGATGCTGCTCTCAAACGAGCCATAGGTGGCGAACGCCCAGCACGAACCACAGGCCCCCTGGTCTTTGACCGAAGACACGTAGTCCGGACGCAGGCTATAGCTGGCCGGCGGGCTGCCGTTCCCATCCAGCTCCGTCCCGCCCACCGGCTCCTGCACATCCAGAGGGCCGCCGGCGAGGGCCTGCTGCACCTCCAGTTCGGGCGGCATATCTATGAGCAGGGAGTCCGCCGACACCGCTGAGGTGAAGATGACGAAGATGATCACCAGTATGGCCCACGACCTCATCGCCGCTCTCCTGAAACGGCGCGTACAATCCCATCTGCCGCCCGTCCTGCATTCAGGCGGAGTTGGCGTACGCTCATCCCAAGTTTGTGCCAATAACAGTATAATGCCAACGCCCGAAGCCCGCAAGGCGTTTTTTTCTGAGTTCGGCCTTCCATTTGTCTGACCCGCCGAGACCGGGCCTGGCGCCCTTCTCTGCAGCCCAGACGTCCGTTGGGGCCTTCTACCGGGCCGCGTCCCAGGCCCACGGCTGATCTGCGAGACCAGTTCTCCGGATCGCCTCCGCAGTCGCAGGGATGACGCCGCTGTCAAGCGGGGCCACGTTCACGCTCGCCAGGGAGCCGCCCCGGAGCCCGATGCCGCCCAGCCGCTCGCGCACCGCCTGCATGCCAACCGGCAGCCCATCCAACCACCAAAGGCTGCGATCCCGGGCCAGACTGCCGACCTCGTCCTCGACGCCGAAGACCGCGCCCGCAGTCGTCCCTGGCTGCAGGACGGTCCGTACGTCGGGCTGGAGAGCGCCGGTTCGGCCCTGGTCACCGGCGGATAGCTGGCCAGTGGATGGCGGACCAGGCACGGGCCTCGTGGGGCGGGGCGGCCACCAAGTCTCCACTTGCTGGACCGTCAGGCTGAAGGTGTGTTCCGCCGCCGCGCCGTGGCTGTCCTGGGCGACAACGGTCACCGGGTACTTCCCGGCAGCGCCCCGCGGCACGCCCAGCACGAGGCCCCTCGACCGGTTCGCCATCCTCAGCCACGAAGGTCCTTCAGCCAACTCGTATCTCACGCCGCCGCCCGGGAGTTCGTCGTCCGTCTGAAAATCGAACCGGAACGGCCGGCGCTGGACCGCCGTAAGCTCCGTCGGCGGATCCAGGAACCGCGGCGGGACGTTCACCACGCTCAGCGTGAAGGTGTGCTCCGCCCTGCCGCCGTAGCCGTCCTCCGCCCGGATCGCAATCTGGAACTCACCGACGTCCCCATCCGCCGGGATGCCGGCGACGACGCCCGCCGACTCGTCCTGCACCGAGAGCCAGCCGGGAGCGCCGATCAGCACGTAGGTCACGCCCGTGCCGGCTTCGTCGTCCGTGTCGAAGTTGTACGTGAACGCTTCGTCCTCGGTCGCCGTCAGCTGCGCAGGCGGCTGCACGAAGGAGGGATCCGTGCCGAGCACGGTCAAAGTGAACGCCTGCACGTCCGTCCCCCCATGGCCGTCGTCGACCTGGACTCGCACGAGGTGCTCGCCTGCGGCGGAGCCGTCGAACGTCCCCGCGATCAGGCCGCGGCCGGGGTCGATGCCCAGTTCAGGTGGCCCGTCAAGCAGGGCATAAGTCGTCGTCGGATCGTCGTCCGACGTCACCTGGTATGCGTAGGGAACGCCTGCCACGACCGTCAGCGCCGGCGGCTCTGAGGTGATCGTCGGAGCCGCGTTCAGCACGCGAAGCGCCAAGGCATGATCCACGTAAGTGCCGCTGGGCTTCGCCGTCCGCAACGTCACTTCGAAGTCGCCCACCCGGGCGTTGGTCGGCACTCCCGAGATCACGCCCGCACCGGGATTCTCCATCCCCAGCCACACGGGGGCGTCCAGCAGCAGGTAGCTCACGGAGCCCCCGGCCGCCTCGATGGGCGTGTCGAAGTCGTAGGTGAAGGCCTCATCCTCCCTCGCCGTCAACTCGGCAGGCACGCCGAGCAACTCCAGCCCGATGGTCGGCTCCTGGAACCCCAACGTCGGGGCGGAGGCGAGGATCGTCACGTCGTCTACGTACCAGCCCTCGAAGTAGTTGTCGAGACCGTCCTCGGTGTCGAAATTGAACCGTACGGAGATCTCCGAGCCGGCATATGCGGAGATGCAGCCCTGCCACGTGGTCCAGTCGGATGTGGGATCAGCCAGCCCGCCGCCGCTCGCATTGTCAGCCACTGCGCTCCAGGTGACGCCCCCGTCGTCGGAAACCTCAACCGTGGCCACGTCATAGCTAGGCGCCAGGCCTTCGGTCGCCAGGAAGTACTCGAAACTCAGAACGACGGGCGTCCCCACACCAGACAGGGATATCGGCGGGGACACGATGTAGCCGGCGTTGCGCAGCCCGGTGTCGTAGTGCCAGACGTCTTCCAGCCCGTAGTACTGGGAGTGGGGCCCGCTGTGGGCGCCCGTGCCGCGATTGGAGGTGGCGTGCCACAGGTTGGTGCCCGCAGCGTCCGGATCGGCCACGTAGGTGAAGCCCTCGTCCTCGTACCCACCCTCCGAGTCCTCGAAGTCCGCCACGTAGATAGCCTGCATCCAGTTGACCCGGGCCATGTCCAGCCCCAGGCCCCGGCTGTGGTTGTTCGCCTCGTCGGACTCCGAGACGGCGTCCGATTCGTCCAGCCGCATGCCCAGGTAATAGATCCCGTCGGTAGCCAGGGGGTCCACACGGGGGACCGATATGACGATGGTGTCCGCCAGGTCGCCGCCGGCAGACAGGCCGCCCGTAACGTGGTACGCATTGGGATTGGCCGGATCGTAGTTGGGGTCGCTGGGGTCGAGGCCGGCGGCGATCTCCTCCCCATTTGCGAAATCCGTATCGTCCGACCAGAAAAACTCGACGTCGAAGGCGCCGGCGTTCTCGTTGCCCGAATTGCAGATGCAGAACGTCACGTTCGTCGAGTTGGTGCCCAGCATCTGGCCGGGATCAACTGAGAACTCAGTGCCCTCCAGGTCCGCGCCGACGCCCGCTTCCCACCAGCTCAGAAACTCGTCCCACTGCGTGTCCGCCGCAAAGCTGATGATCGAGTTGTTATAGTCTGGATCAGGCGCGTTCCCGGACGCCT
>Ga0114922_10001392_pt1 | contig 23011 bp, 21 predicted proteins | sample AartaG_FD_100975 | JGI IMG/M metagenome (GOLD analysis project Ga0114922, IMG submission 100975) | Deep subsurface microbial communities from Aarhus Bay to uncover new lineages of life (NeLLi) - Aarhus_00045 metaG | ecosystem: Environmental > Aquatic > Marine > Oceanic > Sediment | place... | reverse complement strand
AGTAGAATTGTAATCTGCCCATTGCTTAGTAATTAGTCTATAATCCGCTTATGAATTCACATTCCGATATTTCAGACCAACTGATAATCGCAATTTCATCAAGAGCTTTGTTTGACCTCGATGAAAGTAACGCTGTATATGAACAGAAAGGCGTGCAAGCCTATGCTAAATACCAGATCGAGCATGAAAACGATATATTAAAACCTGGTGTCGCATTTCCATTAGTAAAAAAACTTTTAAATCTCAATCAGTACGACCCTTATGTAGAAGTTATTCTATTATCTAGAAATAGTGCCGATACTGGTTTACGAGTTTTTAATAGCATTCAACACTATGAGCTTGATATCAGCCGCGCTGCTTTTACTAATGGCGCTAACCCTTATCATTATGCACAAGCATTTAAATCACATATATTTCTTTCGGCAAATCCAGTAGACGTCAAAAACGCTTTAAATGCGGGGTGTGCTGCAGCAAATATTCTTGCTTCCAAGATTTCTGATAGTGATTCTAAACAATTACGAATAGCATTTGACGGAGATGCAGTTCTGTTTTCCGATGAATCGGAACGCATTTTTCAAGAACAGGGCTATGAGGCTTTTGTCAGTAATGAAAAACAAGCTGCTCGACTGCCTCTTCAAGCAGGTCCCCTTACAGGCTTTTTGATAGCACTACACAAGTTACAAAATCAATTGCCAACTGATGAATGCCCAATTCGAACCGCTTTGGTTACCGCAAGGTCAGCCCCCGCACACGAACGGGTTGTACGAACCTTCCGTGCTTGGAATATTCGTATTGATGAAGCATTGTTTTTAGGCGGCCTTGACAAAGGCGAATTTTTACAAGCCTTTGATGCTGATATATTCTTCGATGACCAACTTGGGCATTGCCTATCAGCAAGCCAACACGTGGCAACCGGTCACGTCCCTGATGGTGTTAAGAATGAATCATAGGAACAGGCATGCCTGTTCCCTGGATCCCGCGGTCAAGCCGCGGGAAGACGAAAAGCATTGCGGGGATGACGAGGTAATAACAGTTCAAAGTTTTGCCAATTTTTCATATTTTTGCCAGCGACGATTCACATCGTCCTGAGCAGCTTTTAAAAGTCTTGCAGCCTCTTTTGGATCTCTTTGGGCTAAGCCTTTGAATCTAATTTCGTTATACATATAATCTTTTAAAGGAATACTTGGCGGTTTGGAATCCAAAACAAATGGATTTTTACCTTGCTTTTCCAAATCGGGATTATAACGATAAAGCGGCCAATAACCGCTTGCGACAGCTAGCTCTTGTTGGTGTATACCTAAACGCATGTTAATACCGTGAGCAATACATTGGCTATAGGCAATAATTAAGGACGGACCATCATAGTTCTCTGCTTCTATGATGGCTCGTAAAGCGTGAGCAGGGTCTGCGCCGAAAGCTATTTGTGCAACGTATATGTAACCATAAGCCATCATCATTAATCCCAAATCCTTTACTGGAGTTTTCTTGCCGCTAGCGGCAAATTTGGCAATTGCCCCTCTTGGGGTTGCTTTAGAAGCTTGCCCACCGGTATTAGAATATACTTCGGTGTCTAATACCAGCACATTAACGTTTCGGCCACTCGCCAATACATGATCTAAACCGCCGTAACCAATGTCATATGCCCATCCGTCGCCGCCGATTATCCAAATACTGCGGTGGACTAAATGATCTGCTAGTAACAATAATTGTTTTGCAGTTTTCTTTTTGATAGTACGTAATTTCTGTTTAAGTTTTATGATTCGATCGCGTTGCGTGAAAATTTCTTTTTCATTATTATCATCGACATGAGCCAAAATATCTTTTGCTAGATTTCCCCCTATTCCTTTAGCCAATTCTTGCAGTAATGTTTTAGCTTGTATTTTATGCTGATCTTCAGTGATTTTAAATCCAAACCCAAATTCAGCATTATCCTCAAATAACGAATTTGACCACGCAGGTCCCCTACCATCACTATTACAAGTCCAGGGGGTAGTTGGTAAATTACCGCCATAAATTGACGAACATCCAGTCGCATTAGCGACTAACATTCTGTCACCGTATAATTGGCTAACTAATTTTACGTATGGAGTTTCACCACACCCAGAACAAGCACCTGAAAATTCGAATAGCGGTTCTAAATACTGCACTCCTGCTACTGTTAACGTATTGACCTCATCGCGCTTAACATAAGGAAGAGTTTCAAAGAATTCTATATTTTTCCTTTCGCTTTCTAATATTGGTTTTTGTGCTGTCATATTGATGGCTTTTGCCCCTACTTTTTGTTTACTTTTAGCTGGGCAAATATAATTACATAAAGCGCAACCAGTACAGTCTTCCACATAAACTTGTAAAGTGAACTGCTTATTTTTAGTATTTTTTCCTTTTAACGAAGCAGACTTAAAGTCAGTTGGGGCTTTTTTTAACAGCTTTTTATCATAATATTTACTTCTAATTACCCCGTGTGGACATACCAAACTGCATCTACCACACTGAATGCAGGTTTCAGGATCCCAATCAGCTACAAATAGAGATACGCTACGTTTTTCCCATTTAGTCGTTCCACTAGGATATGTCCCATCGGCTGGTAAAGCACTTACCGGTAGCTGATCACCCTGATCTGCCATCATTTTGGCTGTTACATTGTGTACAAATTCCGGTGCTTTGCTGCTTACGACGCGCGGCATCTCAACACACATCGTCTTTGAAATATGATTGGGAACTTTTACTTCATAGAGATTTTCTAAGGATTTATCGACAGCCGCATAATTTTTCTTGACCACATCTTCGCCCTTGTTTATATAAGTTTTATGAATGGCTTGTTTGATTTTAGCTATTGCTTTATCTTTAGGTAACACTCTCGAAAGTGCAAAGAAACAAGTCTGCATAACCGTATTAATACGGTTACCCATACCTGCTCCTTGAGCTACACTATATGCATCAATAACATAAAAAGATAATTTTTTCTTGATAATGGTCTGTTGCATCGAACAAGGCAGGTACTGCCAAACTTCTTCTGCTTTATATGGGCTGTTTAAAAGCAAAGTAGCATTGTTAGCGGCGAGTTTTAGTACATCAGTTTTATACACAAAATTGAACTGATGCACGCCAATGAAATTAGCAGATTGGATCAAATAAGGAGAACTGATCGGTTTCGGCCCAAAACGTAAATGTGAAATGGTACGAGATCCTGATTTCTTTGAGTCGTATACAAAATATCCTTGCGCATAAAAATCTGTACCGTCTCCAATAATCTTAATAGAATTCTTATTAGCTCCGACAGTTCCATCGGAACCCAATCCATAAAATACACAACGTACCACTTTATCTGATTCGGTAATAAAATTAGGATCATATTGCAAACTAGTCTTGGTAACATCGTCATCGATACCTATGGTAAAGTGGTTTTTAGGTTTATCTTTGCCCAATTCATCAAAGATAGCTTTAACCATAGCAGGAGTAAATTCTTTAGAAGATAAGCCATAACGGCCGCCAATTAAAGTTTTTTGCAACAAAGCTTCATTTAAAACAGTTACCACGTCTTGGTATAAAGGTTCACCACTTGCACCAGGTTCTTTAGTACGGTCTAATATTGCAATAGCTTTAACTGTCTTTGGTAAAGCAGCTAAAAATTGTTGGTTAGGAAAAGGACGATATAAATTAATCTGGATAACTCCTAATTTTCCGCCACGTTTTGCTAAATAATTTATTGTTTCAACAACAGTTTTTGATCCCGAACCCATAATTACAACAACTCTATCAGCATTCGAATGGCCGAAATAATTTACTAAATTGTATTTACGGCCGGTTAATTGTGCCAATCTTTTCATGTATTTCAGTACAATTTTGGGAGTTATCTGATAAAACGAATTTACCGTTTCACGAGCTTGAAAATATACGTCGGGGTTTTGTGAACTACCGCGAATAAATGGATGATTCGGATTTAATGCCCGTTTTCGATGAGCTAGAATTAAATTATCATCGATCATCGCCTTGATATGCTGATCAGTTAATACTTTAATTTTATTAACTTCATGACTAGTGCGAAAACCTTCAAAGAAATGCAAAAATGGCACTCTTGCCTCTAAAGTTGCTGCATGAGCGATCAACGCCATATCATGAGCTTCTTGCACACTGCCAGAACATAACATAGCAAAACCGGTGCTACGTGTTGCCATTACATCAGAATGATCACCAAAAATAGATAACGCTTGACAGGCTAGAGATCTAGATGCAACGTGAATCACAGCTGGCGTAAGTTCACCAGCGATCTTATACATACTAGGAATCATCAACAACAAACCTTGAGATCCGGTAAATGTGGTTACCAATGCTCCGGTTTGTATGGCTCCATGCAGCGCGCCCGCAGCTCCGCCTTCACTCTGCATCTCAACAACACAGGGAATCATACCCCAAAGATTTTTTTTACCTTCAGCAGCCCACTGATCAGCCAATTCACCCATCGGAGTTGAAGGAGTAATAGGATAAATAATACTTGCTTCACTAACTTTGTAAGCCACATGAGCGGTAGCTTCATTACCGTCCATTGTGTAGGTGATTTTATTCATTAAAATATTCTCCTATTTTAGTTGACTATTATTCGCTCATTTTAATTGCGCCGCAAGGGCATTTTTTTGCACATAGACCGCAACGAATGCATATCTTATCGTCAATGCGATATCTTTTACCAGAACCCAATTTAGTAATAGCTTTAACTGGACAAACATCGTGGCAGGTATCGCATTCAAAACAATTACCACAAGAAAAACAGCGGTTAGCTTCATAGATTACTTCACCTTCTTCAAAACCATTTACTACTTCATTAAATGTTTCTTTGCGCTCTGGAAAACTAATCTGACTTCGTTCTTTTCTATCTGCTTTGCTATAAAAATAAGTGTGCAATTTTTCGAAATCAGCCAATTCATGTTTTGGTTTTTTAATATATGGTTCACCACGCAAATAAGCATCGATACTGTATGCAGCTTTTTTACCCTGCCCCACAGCTATAGTAACGCTGCGATTAGTTGAAATTACGTCTCCTCCGGCAAAAATCCATCTATAACCGGTCATCATATAATCATCGATTACTACAGTATTATCTGATCCAAATTCAATGCTTTCAATTTTACGCAAGAAATCGGTATCAACGTTTAAGCCTACAGCCAAAATAACAGTATCAGCATTAATATGCTCTGTTTTTCCAGTGGGACAAGGCCAGCCTTCTTCGTTTAACTCCATGATATCAAGAGTTATATCCTTATCCTTAATTTGCTTAATAGTACGTAACAATCTAAGACTAACCCCCTCCTCACCTGCCTCAGCAACTTCAAAGTCAAATGCTGGCATTTTCTCCCGGTTACGCCGGTAAATAATTTCTACACTCTCTGCTCCCAAACGAACTGCGGTGCGGGCTGCATCAATAGCAGTATTACCACCACCATAAACAATAACTTTTTGTCCTATAACTTGCGGAGGTTTATTAAATTCCACATCGTATAAAAATTTTACTGCATCGATAATCGCACAATCTTTACCTTTACAAGGAATATCTACTTTACGACCTAGTGGTGCTCCTACAGCAATGAATACCGCATCAAAATCACCTCTATCCCGTTCGGCAATAACATCTTCTACCTTATGATTAAAGATTATCTCAACACCCATATTCTGAATTCGCTTTACTTCTGCATCAATGATGTCGCGAGGCAAACGATACTTAGGAATACCATAATGCACCATACCTCCAGCTACAGATCCTGCTTCATAAATAATCACTTTATGACCTAGCAAACGCAAATGATAGGCCGCTGACAAACCAGCAGGACCACCACCAACAACGAGCACTTTTTTTTCTGTTCTTTCTACATTACTGTTTACAGCCCAATTTTCACTAAGTGCCATATCTCCTAAAAATCTTTCCACTGCATTAATATTAACTGGGCTATCAAATCCATAACGATTACATGCATCTTCACAGGGATGATAGCAAACTCTACCTAAAACTGCGGGCATGGGATTATTTTGCATAATAACTTCCCAGGCATCCCGAAACTTGCTTTTCTTTGTTAATGATAGCCATTTCTGCACATTTTGCCCTATTAGACAAGCATTGTTACAGGGCGATAATCGATCTATATAAACAGGTCTTGGTTTAAGTTTCTTATCGGTAACCATGAAATTCTCCCTTAGTCTGCAATAAATCGTTGTCAACTATTGACCCTAATTTATTAAAGTATTATATTAAAACATCTTTTTTAAATATTGAAAATGTAAATTATAAATGGATACAAAATGAACGAAATCAACTTTACAAACCTACAATTGCAAATTGAAAGTTTAATACACTCGTATTCTAAACTTGATGCGGAAAACAAAGTTCTTCGTAAAAAGCTTATTCAAACGATACGAGAACGTGCTATACTATCAAACAAAATGGCAATTGCCCACCAAAAATTAAACACTATTATAACCCGAATAAAAGAAGAAATACTATGACTGAAAAAAATGACATTACTGTAAAAATTATGGATCGAGATTTCAATGTCAAATGTCCAGCTGACAAAATTTCTGATCTGCACAAAGCTGCTAAATATTTTGATAATAAAGTACGTGAAATACATCGTGGCGATGACGAAAAAAAATTAGTCAATATGGACAATTTGATAATTATAACCGCACTCAATATCACCCACGAACTGCTTACACAAAAAAATCAAAATCGTACCTATATTGATTACATGAATGAACAAATAAATAATTTGCACAATAAAATAGAACAGGCATTAGCAGAACAAAATTGATTTATGCTATAATTATTTGGTCTTCTGTAATACTCGCCAGTAGGTATAGTCTTTGAACCGATACTTATGCGTAAAGGGAGCACATCCCTATAGCGGTATTACGGAGACTCCTTCAGAGAAATGCATCATGATTGATACTCAAAAATTACGTAAAGAAATTCTAAACAAACGCGCAAAATTGGCATTGAATTTTCAGCAACAAGCAGCAATAAAAGTAGCAAATTTTATCTCTAACACAAACATTTTCAAAAATAGCAAACGTATTGCTGCTTACTTTCCAATGCGAGGAGAAGTTGATCCCAGACTACTGATAGAACGTGCTTGGCAGGAAAATAAAATTTGTTACTTGCCAATCATAATGAACAATTACAAGTTATTATTCGCAGAGTACAACAAGAACGATTTACTGATTAATAATCGTTATAACATTCCAGAGCCATGCCGCGAAACTTGTAAGCTCATCAATCCTAAGGACTTAGATATAGTAATCATGCCCCTAATTGCTTTTGATACCAATGGTAACCGTTTAGGTACCGGTGCGGGTTACTATGACAGAACCTTTGCTTTTACTAAACAATTACCACGTCGCAATAAACCATATCTAATAGGCATTGCCTACGAATTTCAAAAAACATTAGATTTATCTCCGCAACCATGGGATGTCCCTTTGAATATGATTGTCACTGAAACACAAATTTATGTTGTTACGGGAAAAAAATAATTATATCGATAATTATTTAAAAATCGAGTTTTCAAGAACCAATGTACGATGCATACGATTAGCTAAACTTAAATCATGAGTGGCAATTAAAAAAGACGTTTGTAATTCTCTATTTAAGTTCAGCATTAGATCAATAATTTGCTCAGCCGTTTTATGGTCTAAATTACCTGTAGGCTCATCGGCTAGAACACAAATAGGCTCTGTGATTAATGCTCTTGCTATAGCCACCCGTTGACGTTCCCCACCGGATAATTCTCCTATCCGATGTTTTATTCTTTGGCCTAAACCTACTTTATCTAATAAGTGCTTTCCTGTCAGTTTAGCTTGTTTGGGATGTAAACCACGAATTAAAAGTGGCATACACACGTTTTCTAACGCATTAAACTCTGGCAATAAGTGATGGAACTGATACACAAAACCAAGGTATTTATTGCGTAATAATCCTTTCTCAGTCTCCGAAAGTTTAGTTATGTCCTTATCATATACTTTTACTTGACCTGAAGTAGTCTTATCAAGACCGCCCATTAAATGCAGTAGAGTGCTTTTTCCTTCACCTGAAGCTCCGATAACAGCCAGCATCTCACCTGGATAAACTCGCAGATTAATATCTTTTAAAACTTCAACATATAACTTACCGTCAATAAAGGTCTTGCATAAATTAACGCACTCTAATATAGGTTTACTATTATTCATAACGCAAAGCCTCTGCTGGTTGCGTTCTTGCCGCTTTCCATGCAGGATAAATAGTTGCGAGTAAACTCATAGCTAATGCTACTAAGCTAACGTGTAATACATTCCACCAATCGAGCCGTGACGGTAAGTAATCAATGAAATATACCGAAGCGGAAATAAATTGTGTATGAAATGTGTGTTCAATGCTAGCCACAATTTGCGGAGCATTCAATGCCAATATAATTCCACCGATTACCCCTAACAATGTACCAATAACACCGATAATAGAACCTTGTACAACAAATATAGTTAAAATTGTTTTTGGGCTGGCGCCAAGTGTACGCAAAATAGCAATATCAGCTTGCTTATCTGTTACCGTCATAACTAAGCCTGATACCAGGTTAAATGCTGCAACAGCAATTATGAATAGTAGAATCACAAACATCATAGTTTTTTCCATACTAATTGCTTTAAAATACTGGCCGTATTGTTGAGTCCAATTGGTAACTATATAGCGTTCTGGTAACATTTTGATAAGTTCGTCTGATACTTTTGGGGCTATGTATAAGTTACTAACTCTTAAACGTAATCCGTTAATCCCATCCCTTAGCTGGAAAAGCTTTTGGGCATCATTGAGATGAATAAGAGCTAAGCTTGAATCAAATCCGAAACCACCGCCGATTTGAAAGATACCTACTACATTAAATCGTTTGAAACGTGGCAGTACACCTATAGGTGTTTGTGTCGCTTTGGGAGTAACTAAAACAACTCGATCACCAATTGATAATTGCAAATTGTCAGCTAACTCCTGTCCTAATATTATCCCAAAAGCCCCGGGCTTTAATGCTGTTATATGGCCTGCTACCATTTTATCACCAATTTTTGATACTCGAGTCTCCAACTGTGGCAAAATCCCGCTTATCATAACGCCACTTGTTACTCCAGCATTTGTTAACATTCCTTGCTCAGAAATAAATGGTGCAGCGGCTTCAACATTTTTAAGTGCAGTAATTTTTTTACTAAGTTCAGGCCAATCGGTTACGATATTACTTACATCGCTCACTGTTACTTGATTTGCCATATTAAAAATATGATTATGAATTTCGTAATCAAAACCGTTCATGACTGATAAAACTGTAATAAGCACAGCTATACCTAAAGCTATGCCTAGAATGGAAAATAAAGAAATAAAGGAAATATAATGATTGTGTTTTTTAGCGCGAGTATAACGCAGCCCAATATAAAGTGAGAACGGTCGAAACATAATTCTTCATCTAATCCAAATTTTGGTGCCCGGGGCCGGACTCGAACCGGCATGGGATTTAACTCCCGAGGGATTTTAAGTCCCTTGCGTCTACCTATTTCGCCACCCGGGCGGAGGCTGGGGTCGGAATCGAACCGGCGTCCACGGCTTTGCAGGCCGCTGCATAACCATTCTGCCACCCAGCCTATAAACGAAATCCACCATCCGGTGGACTTAATAACTGGAGCGGGAAACGAGACTCGAACTCGCGACCCCAACCTTGGCAAGGTTGTGCTCTACCAACTGAGCTATTCCCGCTTAACATATAAAATTCTATTACAATATTATTGCCGTTTTAAAGATGATGTCAAGTCTGGCCAAGCAGCCTTTAGGTACATAATCATAGACCATAATGTTAAAATAGCGGCTATATATAGCAAAATTATTCCTGAGATTTTAATTAATATAATATGGTGTGGTTGATAAAGTAATAATAGGACTATAGAAAGCATTTGCAAAACAGTTTTTATCTTCCCTATTCGGCTTACAGCTACACTTGTTCTCTTACCGATCTCCGCCATCCATTCACGTAAAGCAGAAACTATAATTTCTCGGCCAATAATTATTGCGGCCGGAATTACAAGATATGCAGCGTGGAATTCGCTGACAATAATTACTAATGCAGTTGCAATTACTAATTTGTCCGCTACAGGATCTAAAAATGCTCCTAATTTAGTCGTTTGATTTAAACTACGAGCCAAGTAGCCATCAAGCCAATCGGTAATTGCTGCTAAAATAAAAATAATTGCTGCGGCAAGATGAGCAAAACCTACCGGTAAATAAAACACTATAACAATTGCGGGTATCAATATTATACGAAGATAAGTAAGTATTAATGGAATATTCATACGCGTTGAATTCTAAGACATATTACAATTAATTGCTATCATCATGTAATGACTTATATATGCGTTCCGCTAGAGATTGGCTAATTCCTGGAACCGCAGTTAATTCCTGTATAGTTGCCGATTTAATTCTTTGTATTCCAGCAAAATGGTTCAGTAAAGCTTTACGCTTTTTTATACCCACACTATCAATTTTTTCCAATATAGACGTAATTTTAGTTTTAGCACGTTTTTTGCGATGTGCACTTATAGCAAAGCGATGAGCCTCATCTCGAATCTTCTGTAATAAATGCAATGCAGATGAATCAGCAGGTAATGAAATTGGTTCATTAATTGTTGATAAATAAATTCTTTCTAAACCGGCTTTTCTCAATGGACTTTTAGCGATAGCCAATAAAACAACGTTATTATTTTTTATTACAGACTTAGCTTTTGCTAATTGCCCTTTGCCTCCGTCTATGATTACTACATCTGGTAGCTCATTAGTTTTATACCTGCGTTCTAAAACTTCCTCGATAGCTGCATAATCATCACTTTTAGCAACATTTTTTATGTTAAATTGACGATAATCTTTCTTTTTCGGTCCATTTTCCCCAAACACTACACAGCTTGCTACCGTAAATTCACCCATGGTATGGCTAACATCAAAACATTCTATACACTTAGGTAAATACGGTAACTTAAATATGTCTTTGAAATCTTGCAAAGATTTAGAGAAATTATTTTTTGTAGCAAGATATATAGATAAAGCATGTTCAGCATTTGTTTTAGACATCTCTAGCCAATGTCGATTCCTTCCTTTTACATTATCCGATATGCTTACCCTGTGTTGTGTATACTCACTCAACGCTGCTTCGATCCAAGATCGGTCAACTAGCTTTTTATTTACTAAAATTCGTTTCGGCATAGGTTTTTCGTGTGTAGAGTTTAAATAATATTGACTGAGAAAAGCTGTTAAAACTTCTTCCATTTGGGTAGTTTGAAGTAGTTTTGAAAAATAAGACTTATTGCCAACAACTTTTCCATTTCTGACAAAGAGAATTTGTATGCAAAAAAGACCCAAATGTTCAATTATTGCAATAGCATCAACATTACCACTTTTACCAAATACATATTGCTGTTCATAAATCTTTTTTAAGTTTTCAACTTGATCTCTATAACAAGCCGCAGTTTCATAATCAAGATTTAAAGCTTCGTTTTGCATTTTTCTTTTAAGTTCTTGAATAATAGCTTTATCCTCACCCTGTAAAAATTTTTTAACACAATTTACATTGTATTGATAAATCGTTTCATCAATATATCTGGTACATGGAGCACTACAACGTTTTATTTGATATTGAACACAAGGTCTTGTTCGGTTGCGAAAGAAAACGTCACTACATTGACGTAACATAAAAGCCTTCTGCAATATATGTAAGGTTTCACGTGCTGCAGTAGCACTTGGATAAGGACCATAATAATCACCAAGAATTTTACGAGCACCGCGATGTAATATTAAACGTGGAAATAAATGTTTTGATATGAACAAATATGGATAAGATTTATCGTCTTTAAACAATATGTTATACTTAGGTTTTAATCTTTTTATTAAAGTACTTTCTAAGAGTAGTGCTTCATTTTCAGTGGTTGTTACAATAATTTTAAAATCGGTGACTTGATGCATTAGAATACGTGTTTTTACGTTATCAACGCTATGCCGAAAATAATTAGTTATGCGTTTCTTCAAATTCTTGGCTTTGCCGACATACAAAATCTCTCGATCTTTACCGAGTATTTGATAAATACCGGGACTGGAAGGTAAACTTTTTAAAAATATTCTTTTATTTTCTATCGACATCAACTCTCAATTAAACCGTACTGCAAAGCTAAACGAACTAATTCTACATCACCTTTAATTTTTAGTTTATTAAATATACGATATCTATAACTATTAACGGTTTTAGGACTTAAATTCAATTTTACAGCTATATCTTTCACTTTATCTCCTTTGACAATCATCATGGCAATTTGAAGCTCTCTGCTGGATAAATTGTCAAAGGAAGTTTCCTCAATATCCTTCACATTTTTTAAAATCAGTTGTTGAGCAACTCTTGGATTCACATACCTTTGGCCAGCATGAACAGTGCGAATAGCTTGTATCATCTCGTCAACACTTGCATCTTTAGTCAAATAGCCAAATGCCCCTATTTGCAACAAACGTGTTGGGTGCATATCATCAGCACATGCAGTAATTACTAACACTTTGGTATCTGGACTATAGTGTAGTATTTTTCGTGTTGCTTCTAATCCTCCTACACCGGGCATTCGGATATCCATTAATACGACATCAGGAGATAATTCACGTGCCAATTTCAGCCCGTCTTCGCCATTATCTGCTTCACCAACAACTTTTATACCCGGAACATCAGATAACATGTAGCGAATACCGGCACGAATTAGATCGTGATCATCGACTATTACAACATTTATCATGATTTATCTCCATTTAGATGGCGGAGAGGCAGGGATTACTCCGGACTCCTGTCCTCCACCCTTCGGGCCGACCTTCGGTCGTTCAAATTCGCTCCAGGCGAATTTGTCGAACCCCGGGTTCTCATCCCGCCAATTTTTCTATCCAACCGCTAAACCTAATTCTAAGTAACTTTAACACAGTAGAACGGAGAGGCAGGGATTCGAACCCCGGGAGGGTTTTGCCCCTCAACGGTTTTCAAGACCGCCGCTTTAAGCCACTCAGCCACCTCTCCACACATATATAATTATAGATAACTTTTCACAAAAAGTAATTTGTTATGCTATTATACTCACATATTAACTTGAATAACATTGGAGAACATAACTGATGCAAATACAAAACTACACAATTACTCAAAGCCAAGAATCTATCTTGGCAACTAATAAGGTTTTAAGAAATACCTATCTCTTACTCAGCTTAACTCTATTATTCAGTGCTGCAGTAACTGCCTTCGGAATGATTACCAATGCTCACTATCCCAGCTTAGTTTTAACTATAGTAGGCATGTTTGGACTGCTTTTCTTAACTCAAGCATTGCGTAATAGTATATGGGGTATTGTTTCTACATTTGCCTTTACTGGTTTTATGGGTTATGTACTTGCCCCAACTTTGAATTTCTATATACACAACTTTACTAATGGTGGTGAACTCATATTGACTGCTGTTGGAGGAACCGGATTAATTTTCTTTGCATTATCGGCTTATACACTGATTACCCGTAAAGATTTCAGTTACTTAGGCGGTTTTCTATTTGTTGCAATTATGGTAGCTTTTCTCGCTTCTATAGCTGGATTATTTTTTAATATTCCGATATTTCAAATATTGGTTTCCGGCGCTTTTATGTTAATTTGCTCCGGCTTAATTATGTTTTATACAAGCGCAATTATTCATGGTGGTGAACGCAATTACATAATAGCAACGATATCCCTATACGTAGCATTGTTGAACATTTTTGTAAGTTTGCTTAATATATTAGGAATATTTGCGGGAAATAGAAATTAAAAAATGTGGAAGAGATTTTTTCTATTTTTATCAATACTTATTACATTTAGTACAGCAAAAGGAGCCATGTATCAAATGCCCAGTTCGGGTAATGATGTAATTGGGCATAATGAAATAGTTCATATCAAAGCTAAAGACACGATCGATAAGTTGGCCCAAGAATATGAAGTCAGTTATCATGAGCTTTTAGAAGCTAATCCAGAAATAAATCCTAAAAAACTACGTGTTGATACTGTGGTACTAATTCCATTACAATTTATCTTACCTAAATATCGCCAAGGAATAGTTATTAATATTCCAGAATTGCGACTTTATTATTTTACTCCCGATGGCAAATATATCTTCACCACTCCCGTCGGGCTAGGACGTTCTAGTTGGCGTACTCCAACTATGACAACTCTAGTAATCAAAAAAGAAATGCATCCAACATGGCATGCCCCAAAATCAATTATTGAATATGCGGCTAAAAACGGACATCAAATTCCTGAAGAAATTCCTCCTGGCAATCCTGATAATCCATTAGGTAAATATGCTCTTTATTTAGGAGGCGAAGGTTATTTAATTCACGGAAATAACGATCAAAATAGCGTTGGGAAATATTATAGTTCCGGTTGTATACGCTTATATAACAACGCAATTGAAACTCTATATCCAATGGTTGCTGTTGGCACTATAGTACACATTATTCACAGTGTTAATAAAGCAGGCTGGTTAGACGGGAAACTATACTTAGAATCACATCGACCAGTTAGTGGTAATGGATCAAATCAAGACGTACAAACACAAATCCAAGAAATAATCAAACAACATTCAGCAAATATCGATTGGCATCAAGTGAATTTAGTTTCCAAACAACAGCTCGGAATACCAGAATTTGTTAGTAAGGAATAATACCATGAAAAAAATATTAGCAAGTTTATTTATTACTATCTTATTAGTATATTCAAGAGTCGGTGTCACACAGTGGTGGTCTTCGAACATTGATCTTAATGTGAACAAAGATATAAGTACTTTCGTTGCTGAAACTAAAGAACTGCGTCCTCAAGTTTTGCAACTAGCTTTTAAAGCTTATAACTGTGCTCTACGAAAAGGTATAAAAGACGATAAACAAATTCTTACCATTATCGATTATTCTCTTCCTTCCAGCGTAAAACGTTTATGGGTACTCGATCTAAAAAATAAAGCAGTCTTATTTAATACTTTGGTTGCACACGGGATAATGACAGGTAATAAAGGAGGTAAAGCAATACATTTTTCTGATCAACCTCATAGTTTAGAATCCAGTATAGGACTATTTGTCACCGAAGGAACCTACCGTGGCCATGATGGTTATTCATTAAAAATTAGAGGCTTAGAAAAGGGTTTTAATGATAAAGCTGAACAACGACATATTATCATACATGGCGCTTGGTATGTGAGCAAAAATATTATTAAAAGATATGGTAGAATCGGCCGCAGCTGGGGATGTCCAGCACTTGATGAACAAGTAGCAAAACCAATAATAGATACCATCAAAGATAACACAATACTCTTTGCTTACTTTCCGAATCCAAAATGGTTAGCAAAATCTACTTTTCTACATTGCCCAAATCTAAAAAGTGATCGCGGTAATAACAAAGTTCAGCGATAGAATCACGAATATCTTCCAAGGCTATATGTTTAGATTTTTTCTTAAATCCTTTCGTAATGTCAGGTCGCCAACATTTAGCCAGAATCTTAATAGTGCTAACATCTAAATTACGGTAATGAAAATATTGTTCCAATTTTGGCATCCACTTAGACAAAAATTTGCGGTCTTGATAAATAGTGTTACCGCACATCGGTGATTTACCACAGGGAATATACTGCATTAGAAATTCTATTGTTTCAATTTGTGCTTCTTCTTCAGTTACTTTACTTTGCTTAACTCGCTCAATTAATCCCGATTTACCGTGATGCTTAGTATTCCACTCATCCATTGCATTTAATATTGCATCCGTTTGATGAATAGCCAAGATCGGACCTTCTGCTAAAATTTCAAGATTATTATCTGTGACCACAGTTGCGATCTCTATAATACGGTCTTGTTCAGGGTTTAAACCTGTCATTTCGAGATCAAGCCAAATAAAATTCTTTGAACTAGGTTTCATGTTTAATTTACTATTTAAATTAGAAATCATACAATAAATGACATGATAACAATAATTATTTTTGTCGTCATCGCTTATTTATGTGGATCTTTGTCCAATGCTATTATTGTATGTAAACTATTAGGATTACCTGATCCACGCATTGAAGGTTCAGGTAATCCTGGAACTGCTAATGTATTGCGTATCGCTGGCAAAAAAGCAGCGGCCTTAGTTTTACTCGGTGATGCTCTAAAAGGATTTATCCCGGTCGTTGTCGCTCGTATTTTTAACGTCGACGGCCTCGCGTTAGGTTTAGTTGCTATAGCTGCAGTAATTGGACATATTTATCCAATATTTTTCAAATTTAAAGGTGGTAAAGGAGTTGCTACATTTCTTGGTACTACATTTGCATTATCGCCAATTGTTGGTATTGCTTTCATCTTAACTTGGTTAATAGTGGCATTTTTATCTCGTTATGCATCCCTTGCATCTCTTATAAGTTCTATATTATCTATCATTTACATATTTATTTTCAGCAAATTTGCTTATTTGATTCCCATACTTGCCATTATCGCGTTAATAATTTGGAAACACCGAGGCAATATTCAAAGACTTCTTGCAGGCACGGAAAGTAAAATAAACCTCAAAACAAAGGATTAGTAGTTTTTTGAAGATGTCATCCCGCGGCTTGACCGCGGGATCCAGTGGCTCGTGCGACGCAGTGTAATAAACATCCTTGTTGCTGGATTCTGGCCAATCCACATGGCCAGAATGACGGAATTAAATCCTTAAGTTGACGCCTATGCGCTTCCGCAAGGATGACTTCTTCCCTAAGTATTTGTGCAACAAAGCCCAATTCTTAAAATGATTCTAAAAATATCTTTTAAATCCCGATTTCAGCAAAGAATTGGGGGAAATATCTTTTTGTATCTGAGCAATCATCAAAAACTCCATTTACACTTAAGTTATAGATTAATATATCTTCACCATTATCAGCATCATACTCAGTTTCAAAATCCATAATATCGCCCTCATCTTGACCATCAATTGCTTCCATCACTTTAGTATCATACAGATCCCTATTCAAATGATCTAATTCAGATATAACTTCTTCCATTTTATCCTCCTTGATTTAAAGTTAACAATTTAACTTGCCACAGTTTTATGGCGTTCATCTATTTAAAGTTATAATCTGCCTTTTTTCCTATCCTTTAGGCTTTGAAGGCAGGACATCCTTTTCCCCAATCGAATTTTTGATTGAAGTGAATTCTGATTTTAACGAATTATTTCCACATGTCAAGCTTTTTAGTAAAAAAGTTTTTTAACCCGTTGATATTTAGAAAATGGTTATAAATATTCTACCCCTTTACTATAAATTCCTTTATTAGAATTTAGTAAGTAATCCTACTTTGTCTTTTTTGATACTTCTTTCTTTCTATTTGGCTCTGGCAAACGCTGCAAAGCTATTTTTAAAGCCTCATCGATCCATTTTACTGGCCGAATATTAAGGTCACGAGTAATATTTTTAGGTAATTCTTTAAGATTCTTTCTATTCTCTTCTGGAATAATTACTGTTTTAATTCCGCCACGTAACGCAGCTAATAATTTTTCCTTTAAACCACCAATTGGCAGTATTTCTCCACGTAACGTTATTTCTCCAGTCATAGCAATAGCGGCATGTACTGGAATTTTAGTAAGGGCTGACACTAGTGCAGTACACATTCCGATGCCGGCACTTGGACCATCTTTTGGTATTGCACCCTCTGGAACATGGACATGAATATCATGCTTAACAAAAAAGTTATCAGCAATTCCCAACTTATTGCTGCGATTACGGACTACAGTAATGGCAGCCTGTATTGATTCCAGCATTACATCGCCCAAAGAACCGGTATATATAGAATTCCCTTTGCCAGACATAGTAGCTACTTCAATAGTCAATAAATCACCGCCAGCATTGGTATAAGCTAACCCTGTTACTTGACCAATTTGATCATGCTGTTCTGCAATACCAAAATAAAATTGTCGAACACTTAAATATTTTTCTAAACCACGCTGAGTAATTAATGTCTTTTTATTGCTTTTTTTCAACAAAATTTCTTTAACTACTTTACGACAAATCTTTGAGATAGCTCGTTCTAAGCCGCGTACTCCAGCTTCTCGAGTATAATAACGAATGATGTCTAACACAGCTTTTTCGCTGAAAGAAATCTCCTCAACCTTTAGGCCATTTTCTTTAATCTGCTTGGGAACTAAATACTTAATAGCGATATTAAGTTTTTCATCTTCGGTGTAACCTTCTAATTCTAATGTTTCCATACGATCTAACAATGGAGGAGGAATATCCAAAGAGTTAGCTGTAGTAATAAACATAACATCAGAAAGATCATAGTCCACTTCTAAGTAATGATCGTTAAAAACATTATTTTGCTCAGGATCAAGCACTTCTAATAATGCTGAAGATGGATCACCACGAAAATCCATAGACATCTTATCGACTTCATCGAGCATAAATAACGGATTACGTACTTTTACTTTGGCCATTTTCTGCAAAACTTTACCCGGCATAGAACCTATATAAGTACGTCGATGGCCACGAACCTCTGCTTCGTCACGTACACCTCCTAATGCAACTCGAACAAATTCACGTCCGGTAGCTCTGGCGATAGATTGACCAAGTGAAGTTTTACCAACTCCAGGTGGTCCCACAAAACATAAAATCGGTCCTTTAACTTTACCAGCACGATGTTGAACAGCTAAATATTCTATGATGCGTTGTTTGATTTTCTCTAAGCCATAATGATCTTTTTCTAAAACTTGTTCCGCTTTCTTTAGATCTCCATTAATTTTGGACTTCTTCTTCCAAGGTAAATCTAACAACCAATCTAAATAATTTCTGGACACTGTTGACTCAGCCGACATAGGGGGCATCATTTTCAATTTCTTAAGTTCTGAAAAAGCTTTTTCTTCAGCTTCTTTAGTCATACCAGCTTTTTTAATCTGCTCTTCTAATTTATCGATTTCACCGGTAAAGTGTTCTCTACCAGTTTCTTCACCTAACTCTTTTTCAATAGCTTTTAATTTCTCGCGTAAATAGTATTCGTGCTGACCTTTCTCCATCTGACTTTTTACTCGATCACGAATTTTTCCTTCAATCTGTAACATGTCAATTTCAGACTCCAGTAAACTCAATACCACTTCCAATCTCTCTTTAGCATTTTGCTTCTCTAATATCTTCTGAAAGTTATTTACTTTTAAAGGTAGATGCATAGCGATTGTGTCTGCAAGTAACCCTGGTTCTTTGATATCAGTTAAAGTTGAGACAATTTCTTCTGGAATTTTAGAATTTAATTTCGTGTAGTCGTCAAAATTATCAATGATTGCACGAATTAGACATTCAAGCTCACGACCGGTTTCCCACTTATCTTCGAAAGGTTCGATGATGGCACACAATACACCTTTTTGTTCTAGAAATTTTTTGACCTTTGCTCTCTCTACACCTTCCACTAATATCTTAACTGTACCATCTGGAAGTTTTAACAACTGCAATATATTAGCAAGTGTACCAACTTGATAAAGATCTTCAATTTGCGGATCCTTATTTTTCTCTTTCAAAGTCTTTTGCGTCACCAAAAAAACCTGCTTATTATCGTCTACAGATGTAGCTAAAGCTTGAATAGACTTTGGTCGACCAACAAATAATGGCATCACCATTCGTGGATACACTACTACATCACGTAACGGAATAACAGGTAACGTGTCTCGCATTTATGCCACCTTTTTTGCTTTCCGAGTTTTATTATAAATTAACAAAGGCGCCCCTTTGTCAATCGCTTCTTTATCAACTACTACTTCCTTTAAATTTTTAATAGGCAACTCATACATAGTATCTATTAATGCCTGTTCCATAATCGAACGTAGTCCTCTAGCCCCTGATTTTCTATGTATAGTCTTCTTTGCAACTGCTCTTAGGAATTCATCTGTAAATTCGAGTTTTATATTTTCCATAGCAAACAATTTATTATACTGCTTAGTCAAAGCGTTCTTTGGATCTTTAAGAATTCTTACTAACGATTTCTCATCAAGTTCATCTAAAACAGCTACAACGGGTAAACGTCCAACAAATTCTGGAATTAGACCGAACTTAATCAAATCTTCAGGTTCTACTCGACGTAATAACTCATTAATTTTTTTATCATGTTTACTCTTTATATTGCCTGCAAAACCAATGTTTGATTTTTCCGTGCGTTCGCAAATTATTTTATCTAAATCAGCAAATGCACCTCCGCAAATAAATAAAATATTAGAAGTATCAATTTGCAAATATTCTTGCTGAGGAATTTTACGACTGCCGTGTTGTGGTACATTAGTTACAGTACCTTCAATCAATTTCAGTAAAGCTTGTTGCACTCCTTCACCCGAAACATCACGAGATAATGAAGTACCAGCTCCCTTGCGAGCAATCTTATCTATCTCATCGATATAGACAATACCGGTTTGCGCTTTTTCTATATCATAATCGCAATTCTGCAATAATTTCTGCAGAATATTCTCTACATCCTCACCTACATAGCCGGACTCGGTTAAAGTAGTAGCATCAGCAATGGCAAAAGGAACCTGCAACATACGTGCTAAAGTTTGCGCTAACAAGGTTTTACCGCAACCTGTTGGCCCAATCAATAAAATATTGCTTTTACTTAGTTCTACTTCAGGATTTATATCAGTGCGACTTGAAAGACGTTTATAATGGTTATGAACAGCTACTGATAGTGCTTTTTTTGCATGATCTTGCCCAATGATATAATCATCCAAAAACTTATTAATCTCTTTAGGTACTAACAGTTTATCGGTTTCTTTATTTTTACTATTTGCATCCTTACGAATAATGTCATTGCATAAATCTACACATTCATTACAGATAAAAACTGAAGGTCCGGCAACAAGGTTTTTTACCTCTTGTTGAGTTTTACCACAAAATGAACAACATACTATTCGCCTTTCTATATTCATATGAAGAACCTTTTATAGACCATATGGGGATGTTTTAAGTACATTTCAATCGCGTTTTTCCATAACAACATCAATAATTCCATAATCGAGTGCGTCTTGTGCCGACATGAAAAAATCACGGTCGGTATCACGTTTAATCGTCTTCAAGACTGACCAGTGTGTTTAGCCATAAGTTCATTTAGACGCTGCCCGATACGTAATGTTTCATTAGCATGAATTTCAACGTCTCTGCCCTGCCCTTTAAATCCTCCTAAAACTTGATGAATCATCACTCTTGCGTTAGGCAAGCAATACCTTTTACCTTTAGTGCCTGCAGCCAATAAAAATGCACCGGCACTAGCCGCCTGGCCAATACACATCGTACTAACATCTGGTTTTATAAACTGCATAGTATCATGAATTGCAAGCCCGGCAGTTACCACTCCTCCAGGCGAATTAATATACAAAGCAATATCTTTATCAGGATCCTCAGCTTCAAGGAACAACAATTGTGCAATAACTAAATTAGCCATATGCTCCTCAATTTCTCCAACCAAAAAGATAATTCGATCTTTGAGCAATCGTGAATAAATATCATAGGATCTTTCACCACGAGCAGATTGTTCCACTACTATAGGAACTAACTGTTGATTATGTATCATAAATGTCACTCCTTATCATTCATCTTAAGATTTATTGCTTCTTCAAAACTAACATTTCTTTCGACTATTTTTACTTGATTTTGAATTCTCTCCATAACTTGTTCTTCCAATACTAATGATTCGATCTCTCGTAGATGCTGCTTATCCTGATAATACTTCTTAATAACCTCATTTGAGTTTTTATAACTTGAAGCTAAACTCTCAATTTTGGCCTTGACTCGTTCCAAATCCACCTTGATTTGCTGCGTTTCAATAATTTTATTTAATATCAATCCAATACCGATATTTCTTCTAGCTGTTTCTTCAAATTCTTTTTCTGGAGGTAGCGGTGAATTTTCTCCAAAGCGCTGTTTAGCTTGATTATGTAAACGATAAATTTCATCATTAACTAAAATATTTGGTAATTCTATAGGGTTCAACTCTAGTAATTTGTCTATTAATTCATTTTTAAATTGAGCATTCAGTGTAAAATCAAGTTGCTGCTCCATATTCTCACGTAGCTTAGCTCTCAATTCTTGTTCACCGCCTTCTTTTACACCAACCTTTTCAAAAAAATCGTTATCTAATTTAGGCAACGTGGCTTCCGATATCTTATGAATTTTAACTTCAAAATCTGCCTTCTTACCAGCTACATTAGTATCACTATAATCTTTAGGAAATTTAATTTTAAATTTAATTACCTCGCCAGCTTTAGTGCCTATTAACGGTTTTTCAAAATCGTTCAGCATGGTACCCTCGCCCAATTCAAATCTAAAATCTTTACTCGAACCACCTTTAAAAGTGTTTCTTTTAATTTTACCTTCAAAATCAATAACTAACTGATCTCCAATCTGAGCGGCACGATCAACTTCATTCCACTTGGCAAATTGTTTCAGCAGTTTCTGTAGCATATTTTCTACATCTTGATCGGTAACCTTAGATACTAATTTTTCAACTTTCACACCTTTTGTATCGATTAAAGTAAATTCTGGAAAAACTTCTAATTTTATTGTATATTCAAGTAACTCACCAAATTTTGATTCCGAAGGCTCAATATTAGGCGGTCCAGCGGGTTTTAAATTTTTCTCCTTTAAAATCTCAAAATAGCTATTTTCAATAATGTCCGCAATAACCTCTTGACGTGTTGAATCACCAAAACGCTGTTTAATTACTGAAAAAGGAACTTTTCCAGGACGAAAACCGGCCAATTTAACTTTACTTGTTAATTTTTCTAATTTTTTAATTGCCTTATCATCAATATCCTGTGCCGGAATTGAAACTTTAATTCGGCGCTCTAATTCAGATACATTTTCAACTATTACTTCCACAAAATCACCTTATCTAACTATTACCTTTTGGTGCGAGAGGAGAGACTCGAACTCTCACAGGTTACCCCACAGGAACCTAAATCCTGCGCGTCT
>Ga0114922_10001391_pt1 | contig 23016 bp, 17 predicted proteins | sample AartaG_FD_100975 | JGI IMG/M metagenome (GOLD analysis project Ga0114922, IMG submission 100975) | Deep subsurface microbial communities from Aarhus Bay to uncover new lineages of life (NeLLi) - Aarhus_00045 metaG | ecosystem: Environmental > Aquatic > Marine > Oceanic > Sediment | place... | reverse complement strand
GGTAGAGAGACGGGTCAATCTCAAGGCATTGCACGCTTTTCTTTCGCTTAACTATACCCCGGCCCCTTACACGCTCTTTGAAGGAATAAAGCAGCTCTTGCCCGGTCACTACCTGGTGTGCGATAGCGCAGGCAACGTGAGCGACCACGAGTATTGGGACCTGGAATATGTGTTAGATGACACCCGTTCGGAGGAAGAGTGCGTTGGCCGTTTCCAGGAGCTGTTTCAAGAGGCGGTGCGTAAGAGGTTGATGAGCGATGTGCCCTTTGGCGCTTTTTTGAGCGGCGGCCTTGATTCGAGCAGCATTGTCTACTGCATGGCACAATGCCTGGATACCCCGGTCGAGACTTTCTCCATTGCTTTTGCAGAGGATTCCTACGACGAATCAGAGTATGCTCGCGCTGTAGCGCATCGCTGCCAGACTCAGCATCACGAACGTGTGGTGCGTCCTGATGCAGTTGAGGTACTGCCCAGAATCGTCTGGCACGCCGAGGAGCCCACGGCGGACTCCTCGATGGTCCCGATGTATTACCTGGCTCAGATGGCTCGCGAGCAGGTGACGATGGTGCTTTCGGGAGATGGGGCAGACGAGACATTGGCCGGCTATGAAACTTACCAGGCATATTACCTGGCCAGACTATATCGCTTGTTGCCTGGATGGATGCGACAACGACTGATCGCTCCCCTGGTTGATGCTCTATCGGTCTCCGATGCCAAGGTGAGTTGGGATTTCAAGCTCAAGCGCTTTGTGCGCGGCGCGGAACTGGGCGACGAGCGCGGGCACGTCTATTGGCGAATCATCTTCGACGAGGAGGCGAAACGGTTACTCTATAGACCGGAGAGGCGAGAAGCGCTGTGTGATGAAGAGACCTTTGACCTCTATAGAACTTATTTTGAGAAGACGGATGGCTGGCATCCGTTCGACCGATTGCTTTACGTTGACACCCGTTTTTACCTGCCCAATGATATGCTGGTCAAGGTAGACCGGATGACGATGGCCCACGGCCTGGAAGCCCGTGTGCCCTTCCTGGACCACGAACTGGTGGAGTTCTTGGCTACCGTGCCGCCGCGATTCAAGTTGCGGCGATTGACACAAAAGAAGTACTTGTTGAAACGTGCATTGCGGGGGCGATTGCCTCGCCAAGTGCTGTCTCGGCGCAAGCAGGGGTTCAACGTGCCCAAGGGTATCTGGATCAAGAATGAGTTGAAGGCGTTCGTAGCCGATACACTTTCTCGGAAAAATATCTTGGCGATGGGCCTTTTTGAGCCCAATGTGGTTGCTGATCTGCTGATGGAACATTGGCGCAGTCAAAAGGACAACAGCCACCAGATTTGGGGATTGCTTGTTCTCACTTTGTGGTGGCAACAGTATGTGCAAGCATTTGACGCTGGAAGGCAGTGCGTGCGATGAGGGTTTTGCTTATTGAGGCTCCTTACGACTATAAGATAAGCAAGATTGCTGTGGATCAATACTTCCCCCTGGGACTAGGGTATATTGCAGCGGTGCTCAAACAGGCAGGGGAGGAAGTCGAGTTGTTGGTTTCCTCACCGGGATGTGACTTTTCCCAGCTTTTGACCTCTCGGCTTGAGCGGTTTGTGCCGGAATTAGTAGGTATCAGTTGCATGACTCCATCCTTTCCCACGGCTATAGAGATTGCTAGAGCAGTGAAGGAACAGACAAATGCCAAGGTCGTGCTGGGGGGGCATCATGCTACCGCGCTCGGAGAGGAGATTCTACAACGCTATCCAGAGATCGATTTTGTTGTCTACGGCGAGGGTGAGTCCACTATGCTGGATCTGTGTCAAAAACTGGGTCAGGGGGACTATGAGGACATCCCTGGTCTGATGTGGCGTGAGGATGCTCTTATTCATCGAAACATGCCTCGCCCGCTGATCAAAGATATTGACCGACTACCCTTTCCTGCCAGGGAGCTGGTCGACATGTCGGCCTTTGGAGTCCACGGTCATATCAAAATTGGGGGGCGAAGCGCCACGATGATTACTAGTCGGGGCTGCCCGTATCAATGCGTATTTTGCTCTTCCAGACTAACGATGGGTAGGAGCTACCGTGCGCATAGCCCTGAATATGTGGTAGAAGAGATGGAACTACTGGCCCAAAAATACCAGGTTGATTATATTGTCATAGAGGATGACACCTTTACCGTGCTTCCAGAGCGCACACACGAAATATGTGAGCGACTGATTGAGAGAAATCTTGGTATACAATGGTACTGTCTTTCTCGGGTAGATAAAATGGATGTATCATTGGCACAAAAGATGAAGAGAGCAGGATGCCGAATGATCGCCTTTGGAGTTGAGTCTGGGGATCAAGAAGTGTTGAATAGAATAGGTAAGAGAACGTCGTTAGAGGATGCCCGAGAGGCCATCAAGATATGCAAGGAAGCCGGATTGCGGACACAAGCAACTTTTGTGATCGGTTTCCCTTTCGATGACCTGGAGACTATTGGCCGGACGCTCGATTTTGCTTGCGAGCTGTCTCCGACCGTGGCTATCATCTTCCCGCTGACACCATATCCGGGGGCTGAATGCTTCTCTTATCTTTCAGAAAGCCAGAGGCCGAAGGCGTTGGAAGACTGGAAGCGGTTTACGATGGCTATCCAGGAGCCACCGGTTAGTTTCATTGATGGTCTCTCCCCTCGCGATCTGCAGAGGCTAGCCAATCGGGAGCATCTCAGGTTTTACCTTCGCCCAAAACAACTGTATGAAATGCTTCGCACCGTCCGGTCAGCGGGTGAATTGGTCGGGTATCTCAATAGCGCGCTAGCGTTTGCAATGAGATATTTTGATTCACGGTGACAAGCCTAGAAGTAGATTCCGAATAGTTGCGCGTGTGGAGTCTGTATAGTGGAGTGAACTGGTTTGCCACAAGGGAGTAGGAAGACTGTATTGCGTCATATCTGGAACCTTCTTGGGGCCCCACTTCGCTTGATCTTCTTGCCCGATGATTGTTCTACTCGACTGGGATTGACCTCACTTGAAGAAGAGCGCATTTCAGCTGTGTTGCCATACGTACAGGGGCGTCTGCTGGACATCGGGGCAGGGCGCAATAAGTTGGTTAAACGCTACGGAAACGGTGTAGGCGTAGACGTGTACGACTGGGGTGGAGGGGCACTAATTGTAGAGGATTCGTCCCAACTACCTTTCCCAGATGGCGAGTTCGATACGGTAACGTTCTTGGCCTCCCTGAATCACATTCCCAACCGGGTGGATGTTTTGCGGGAAGGCTATCGTGTCCTGTCGCCGAAGGGCCGTCTTATCGTTACCATGATCAACCCTATCCTGGGCGGTATTGGTCACTTTATCTGGTGGTACTCGGAAGATAAAGAGCGCGGGATGAAAAAGGACGAGATAGTGGGAATGTGGACCAAAGATATCGCCCGTCTGTGTCGCTCCGCGGGTTTTGAGGTAGTTGAGCACAAGCGTTTTCTCTACCAGCTTAACAACTTCTATTTGGGAATCAAGTCAAGCGCATGAAATCCTCCACCTCTGCAATAAGACCTCTATGCCTGTTAGTGGTATTGGGTGTGTGTGTAGCATTCATCGCCTACCATGTCTACGTGGGTTCTTTTCAGCTTGCCGCCTTGAGCGGGGACCAGTTAAACATCGGGATCATGGTTCTCAAGCAGTCTCGTCCGGAGTTGTTTGCGCGCGATTATGCGTTCAAGGATATGTCGTTGTTTCGTTTTTATACTCCGTTGTGGCGTTGGCTCGTAGAGCAGATTATGAGCATCACCGGAGACTATGCTGGGTCTCTGTTGGTTCTGATGCCCGTTATGATGTTTGTATACCTGGCAGGTATGTTTGTCCTGGCTTACTATACGACAGAAAGCGTTTTGGTGGCAACTTTGGTATCTTCGATCTCATCTCTGCAGTGGAGAGGATTTCCCGGTGACATGTGGGGAGTGGCGGGACTGCAGACCGTGGTAACGCCGCGGGGGCTTTTCTGCATGTTGGCGCCGTGGCTGTTTTTTCTTATGTTTCGCTGGTTTCGACAGAGAGACCGATGGTGGCAGTTGCCTTTGCTGGCTTTTCTGGGAGGTCTTGGGGCCAATTTGCACCCGCCCTCTGGAATGATCTTTACCCAACTGTTGCTATCCATGATTCTATTGACGCAAGGGATCAACAAGAAATCCCTGACCAATCTGCTGCTCTCTGCTCTGGCAGCCGTGGCAGGTGCCATGCCCATGCTTTTCAACTTTATCAGGCACACGGGCGAGGAATTGGGGGCCGTACCTTTTGAGGTTTTCTACCAGGTTATGCACGAGCGTCTCGGCAATCTATTTCCTTTTCGCTCCCCCGTTTTTTTCGGCCATCCGTTGAACGCTCGTGGCCAAGAGTTGATGGTCTGGGCGTACCTGGGAGGGATGTTGCTTTGGGGATGTATTTATCTGCTTTACCGCCGGGGACGGCTCCCATCTCTATCGCCAAATGTGGTTTATGGGTTTTTGTTTATCCTGCAAGCACCGGCAGCCTATCTCTTGACAGGCTTCGAGGCTACAGCCTTGGTGGCCGTGACAATCTTTTATTGGGCCTATCGAATTCTTCGCTCAGAACCCGATAGGCTAGACAGATGGCTGTTATACCTGATCATGTTGATCTTTTGCTACTCTTTTGTGGCGGGCTACGTTCTAGAGCATATCTGGAAGCACTTTGAGCTTTGGTCGCTCACGTCTCTTGTGGGTGAACAAACACGCGCTGCCCGTTTCATCTATTTGCCACTTTTTCTATACGCGGCCCGCTTCATGCAGATAGCGGTCAGGCTTGGATGGAAAGGGAGTTTCTTGGCCGTAGCTGCGGCTTGTTTGACGGCCGGTGCTCCTCCCCAGGATCTTTTCTGGAGCGTGGGGGTAGGCCTGCTTGTGCTTGGATGGCCTGAGAAAAATATGTTGCGAGATCATCAATGGATAGAGCCCATCCTAGAGGCTGCCACCCTGGGAGTAACCTTGAAGGCCGTGTTGGCTCTAGCCAGCGTAGAGGGTAGTAGTTGGCTGGCTCTTTATATCGCCTTTGCCTATGGTGTGCTGGCGTTGGGTGTGCGTTACCGTGCTCTCCGGTGGCGCTTGTTGATTGGCACATCCTCTCTGATTCTTGCATGTGTGGTCTTGGAGAGCACAGGCATTTATAGCTTCCCAATCCTTTTACCGCTTAGAAGCCTGGCTTTGACGCCGAGTCATCTTTGGACGCAGAATTCTCCCAATCACTTGAAACAGGCCTATTTTGAACGTAGGAATCGCAACGAACTTTATGACTGGGCGCGGGCGCATACGGACATAGACAGCCTGTTTTATCATAACTCGCTGGAATTTCGCTTCAGGGCTCAGCGCAGCATAACCCATTGTTGGAAGGACTTGGGAGCAGCGTATTATCAAGGTGGACGAATGGTCGAGTTTTACAATCGTCACAATGAATTGGAAAGGGCACGCCAGGAAGTCAGTTTGCTCCTGGCTCAGGCCGAAAAATACGAGGTGGATTATATTGTAACTCCTTCTTCTCAAGCTCAATCGATTCTGCCCATTGCTTTCAGTAACAGTACCTACACGGTCTACCGCTATAATCCCACGATGGGCGCCATTAATCTTCATCTGGTGCGGGGAGAGTGGGAGGCCATTGTCAAATACGAGAAAGCTCTCGAACTTGCTCCCGACGATACCTGGGCCTATTTTGCACTCGGTCAGGTACATTGGGTCAGAGGAGAGATAGAGCAGGCTGAGGCAGCCTACCTTGACGCCATCAACGCTGACTGGTACAATGTGTCGGCGCGTATGTCTTTGGCCCGGGTGTACGTGGCCCAGGGGAGGATGGATGAGGCAATTTGGCAATATGAAGAGGCCATCCGCCTGCGCTCCGATTACCTTGCCCCGCATGAGGGATTAGGAGATATCTATCTGATGCAAGGCAGGGTGGACGAAGCCGTGGTAGAATACGAGAAAGCAATTGGCTTTCCAACTGGTACATCAGATCACCATCTGGCGCTCGGTGATTTGTATAGCTTCAGAAACATGACAGACAGAGCTATAGCGGAATACCGACGTGCGTCAATCTTTGATCTCTTCTCGGGGTCCGTTTACGATAAGCTGGGAGATATCTATCGGATGGAGGGAGAGTTTGAGAAGGCTATCGCAGCGTACAAACAATCCATTGCCATGAGCCCCGGCCAGGTGAGACCATATATGAGAATAGGATTCGTCTATGAGGCACTGGGAAAATGGGAAGAGGCTTTGAACTGGTATCGCAAGGCATCCAGAGTAGACCCTGGCTACGCTGGGTCCCTCGTGTCTATTGGCGATCTCTATATGGCGCAGGACAACTTGGAAGAGGCCATGAGCGCCTATCGGGAAGCTATAGAGGTGGCGCCGGACTATCTGAAAGGGTATGTCAGTCTTGGCCAAGCCTATGAAGCTCAGGGGGAGATGCGAAGGGCCATAGAGTTGTTTCAGCAGGCAGCGGAGGTGAACCCCCAATCAGCCTATCCCTATCTGGCCCTGGGTGTTTTCTACCTGCGTGAAGGAGAACTGGAGAAAGCAGTGATGGCCTACCAACAGGCCATTGCCGTAGAGCCAGGTGATGTGAATGGGTATATGAAGGTGGGGTACCTTTACCAGCGTGAAGGAGACCTGGAGAAAGCAGTGATGGCCTATCAACAAGCTATTGCTGTAGATCCAGGCAATGTGAGTGGGTATATGAGGCTGGGTAGAGTATACGAGGGCCATGGTGAGATAGATAAGGCGACTACTGCCTACCAACAGGCCATAATCGCGGAACCAATTATGGCTGAACCCCATCGTCAATTAGCCTTGCTCTACGAACAAGCAGGGTTGCTAGAGCAGGTTTCTCGGGAGCAGGCGATATTCATCGCCTTGACCTCCAATGGTGAGCAATAGGGAGATACCTTGTTGCAGGTGTTTTCTGTCGAGTCACGAATGAAGACGTGTATCAAGAGGGCTCGGAGTTATTTGTCTCTTGCGACTGTGGGGTTGTTCCTGGTGGTTCTGTGGTCAAGAGCTGAGTTGTTCTCATGGGGCCACAAGAATGTTGCCATGCTAGCAATTTCGCGTTGGGCGTCTTTGCCTGCGCATTGCTCCGATGTTGCGGTGGATGACCTGCGGTTGGCTGAGATGCACCTGGTGGCGGCCGGGGAAGGATCTGCAACACGAAACGCTCGATTACTGGATCGAGTTCGTCACTTTCAGCTTCTTTGTGAACAAAATCCACCACTTGAAGCGGTATGTGACTTCCCGTTTGAAGCGCGCTCCTTGCCTTGTAACGAACTTGAGCAAACACTACCTGGCTTCCCCGCCTGGACATTGAGGGCATATTGGGTGGACGAGGCCACTGTTGAGCTAGGTGAGCAGGTTCAGGTTGTGCTGAAGTGGACAATTGCGGATACGGAGGCGTTTACGGTTCCTGAACGACAAGTCAAGAAGGTGCACGGCGTTTCGGGAACAGAATGGTGTTTCTGGCATGAGGGGAATGCCATTGTGCAAGCGGGGAAGGTAAGAAACCTAGTGCCAAATGGGGGCTTTGAACTAAATTTCCTCCCTGACGAGGCGCTTCCCTGTGGATGCTCTGCTGGCTCTCATAGTGATGTTATTACTGACTTCTTTTATCATGATATATCCAATCGGGGCGATCTACCAACAACTATTGCTTGCTTGAAAGCACAAGCAGCATTTCATGCTGGATTATACGTATTAATCCCCGTCGCTGAATTCGAGCCTGGATCTTTGTTTTTACAGGGAGCAGACGTGCGTACAATGCGTGGAGCTACGGCGTCGGTGGGAGGCATTTGGGAAACACCCAAACAGCGTATCCGGGGCTGGGCTGTCCGTCGCGTGGAAACGGGTGAACGTTGGATATCTTATGCGCGAGTGGTTACACAGCCAGAAACTGCATACCGACTTAGTTTCCGGGTGGCGAATTGGGGAGATAGCGGGACGGCGTGTTTCGACGATGTGTTTGTCCTGACCATTGATCATCCATCTGAATTGTTGGAGGCACTTTGGTGAACAAGGCTCAAGCTAATCAGACTAAGTCAGATGCTTTTCGTGTTCTATACGTGCATTTCAATTCTGAATTGAGCGGCTCAGACATTAGCTTGCTAAACCTGGTACGCACGTTGGATCAAGACAGGTTTACCCCCTATGTTTTGCTTCCGTTTGATGGGCCATTGGTTAAAGAATTGGAGGATGCAGGCGCTCATGTATCATTCATTCCTCAACCTAAAATTCGACGCAACTTATGGAGTGTATTGAAATATAGTTGGTGCTTCCTCCCGACAATAGTGCATGTGAGGAAACATATAATCGAAGAAGAAATCGATATTGTACACACGAACCCATTTCTGAATCTGTATGGGCCGATTGCTGCAAAGCTCGCACGGCGTCCCCATATCCATCATATTCGCCAATACGATCTCAAGCCGAGAATTATTCTGTATGCTGTCGCGATGCTGGTGCGAAGCCTTTCTGCCTTTGTCGTTCCCGTTAGTTATGCAGTGAAAGATCGTCTGTATGGTGCCGAGTCTGATCCCAAAGTTCAGGTCGTGTATAATGGTATAGATGTATCCCGCTTCCGTCACGGCAGTATGGACCGAACCAGTATCCGTAGGAAACTTGGCATCCCCAATGATGCAATGGTGGTGGGCTGCATCTCTAATCTTTGGTTCAGAAAAGGCCAGGATGTCTTAGTACGAGCCCTAGTACGGTTATGGCCGCGTTTCCCGAATCTGTATTGCTTGCTCGTTGGCAGAGTCTCGCCAGAATTCCGCCAATTCTTGCGTGATATTGCTGGAGAGGTAGGGGCAGAGAATCATCTTGTTTTCACTGGTGTTTGTGGTCATCAAGATATTCCAAAGCACATTTCGGCAATGGATGTGTCAGTGCATCCATCATTGGTAGAGGCTTTTCCCCGAGCTGTGTTAGAAGTGATGTCTTGTGGCAAGCCGATCGTTGCCAGTCGAGTCGGCGGAATACCGGAAGCGATTGAAGACGGACGGTCTGGGCTTCTGGTCACGCCAGGATCTGTTGACGAATTGGCTGTTGCTCTCGAAACACTACTGGTTGATGTAGAGTACTCTACTCGCCTGGGCGCGGAAGCAGCGGGACGCGTTGAAAAGCGATTTGGGATTCTCGAATGTACGCGTGCTGTTGAGAGTCTGTACCTGCGTTGTGTGGCTTGATGCCCCTGCGGTGTTTGAGGTTCCCCCGAAAAAGTGGACACGAGGATAAGCAAAATCGTGTATAATATCACTCTCGGAGGAACCAACGATGAAAAAGACTAGAAGAACATATACGGCTGAATTCAAGCGCGAAGCAGTACGACTGCTCGAAACAAGCGGCAAGAGTGCCGCCCAGATTGAGCGCGATCTGGGCATCGGGGCCGGTTGTCTTTCGCGCTGGAAGCGGAAGCGTTCGGAAGATGAGGAGAATGCCTTTCCTGGCCATGGTCGTCTCACACCTGAGCAGGAGCACATCCGGCAGTTGGAGCGTGAGAACGAGATCTTGCGCCAGGAGCGGGACATTCTAAAAAAAGCAGTGGCCATCTTCTCGCAACCAAGCAGATGAGATTCCAGCTCATTGACGATCACCGAGACGGGTTTCCGGTCACTCGCATGTGCAAGGTGCTGGATGTGTCGTCCAGCGGATACTACGCTTGGCGCAAACGGCCTGTCAGCGCGAGAGAGATGGCGAACCGAGAACTGGTTGAGAAGATCAAGGTCGTACACACTGAAAGCCGCGAGACCTATGGCAGTCCACGCATTTACCAGGAACTCAAGGCCCAAGGCGTGGCCTGCAGTGAGAACCGAGTGGCTCGTCTGATGCGTCTGTACCACATCCGGGCCAAGCAGACACGGTGCTACAAGGTCACGACCAAGCGCAACAAGACCCATCCTATGGCTCCGAACGTGTTGCGACGCGACTTCGCGGCTGATCGGCCAAATCAGAAGTGGTTGGCCGACATCACGTACATTCCTACACTGGAAGGACGGCTTTACTTGGCTGCTATGCTGGACCTGTACAGCCGGCGCGTTGTAGGGTGGGCGATGTCGGACCGAATGACGAGTGATCTGACGACAAGTGCCCTGAAGATGGCGCTCCGCAAGCGTCAGCCTGCTCCTGGATTGATCCACCACTCGGATCAGGGAAGCCAGTACACCGATGGTACGTACCAGGCGCTGTTGGAGGCGTATGGCGTCCAGGTCAGCATGAACAGCGTCGGGACTTGGTATGACAACGCACCGATGGAGAGCTTCATCGGCACGCTGCAGCAATTCTCATTTTGACCGTTCTTGAGCCAGCTTGGAGCCAATAGGCAGCGATTTTGCCTACTGGAGTATCACGCTTGCGCTCAAGTCATCCCAATCGGGCCTGCTTTTCGGGCAGTATACGGGGACTTCCCCCACTGTGCCCCTGAATTCGAGGTCAAAGGGCACTCCGTGTCCCGCGTTTCGAGTGACCGTGGTCAAATGCAGAGCCATTTGCTCCACCGAGAGAGCACAAAACGCTTGTTTCTGGCAGGTCACGCCCTGCACAAGTGCCATAATGAGAATTGCTGGGCACGCTGAAGATTGAGGAAGCGTATCACTGTGTGTATCATACTCGTGACGAGACGCGAGTGGCTCTTTTCGATTACATCGAATCGTTCTATAATAGGCATCGACGACACTCGGCGTTGGGCTATCTCAGTCCGGAAGCCTATGAGCAGCTTTACCATCAACAAACAGTGTGAGCTTTGCTTAACTCCCTGTCCACAAAACTGGGGGAAGGTCAGTTTGCGCTGAGACAGGATGGGCTCCCCAATCAGATGCAGCGCCTGTCTTGGCTGCGGCTTTGCGGTTTTGGAGTTCGCTGCAGCGAATTCGAAAAATGATATCTAGATACTTGGATATCCCACAAGCTATACTTTTTTCTTCGCTAGTACTTATTCTAGCAGTAGCCAGCTTAACAGCGCTATCTCCTGTTATTGTCTTTGCATCTAGCTTATCTCTGTTGCTCTTTCTGCTGTCCCTTCGGTGGCCTAGGGTCCTACTTGGCTTATTCGCTGCGACCATTCCTTTGATACGTCAGCGCATTGCGACACAAGGGATTCTCGGAGCAGTTGAGATTGGTGAAATCGTGGTGTTTGCTGGCATCACGCAACTGGTGCTGGAGCTACTTGTTTTTAGGAAACGAATACGACTTCCCCCGTTCTATGTTGTGCTGAGTGTTATAGCCATGCCCTTTCTCTCGCTGTTCTGGAGTCAAGACCCCTCTGTGACGTTGTTTGTACTCCGTACTCAAGTCAAGATATTCTTTCTTGTCACATATCTTCTAAATCGATTCTCTGATAGAGGTGAGATTGAGTTCTTCTTGCATGTTTACACTGGCGCAGGAATATTCTTTGCTATGCTGAATATCTCTGATACGTTTTTCCACTTCTCGGAAAGAGTCACCCTGGGAGGCAGGTCTGGATACCTGATAAGTTCTCCCAATGCATTTGGAGATTACTTGCTGACACTGTTGCCCTTCTATCTAACCGCAGGTGCCAAGAAGGGCTTTTCCAGCAAGGTTTGTTTCGCCATACTCCTGCTGGGCCTGGTGCAGACCTTTTCCCGAGGTAGTTGGCTGGGGTTTCTTGCTTCACTGATCTGCATTACCATACTTTCCGGCCGTATTATCAGTCGCAAGATGGTGATTCTTTTCCTTGTTGGTGTTCTTGTAGTTGCCAGCAGCCAGGTGATTGGAACTTGGACAAGCAAGAGGGCGGATGTCACCTATACGGTTACTGGACGCTTTGTTCAGACAGTGCAGATGCTGCGCGGCGAAAGAAAGAGTGGCTCTGATCTGAGACGTGAATTGCTTTACAGGGCTACACTAGAGACTTTTCGAGAGTATCCTTGGTTGGGCTTAGGAGAAGGTGTGTTTGCAGATCAGTTGGTCATCCAAGATAAAACGAAGATAAATACACATAGCACATTTACCAACATTCTGGGGTCCAGGGGACTGATTGGTTTGTCGCTATGGTTGTACATGCTTGCTTGCTTGACATTTTCGCTTCTAAAAAGGTATAGAGGGGCGAATGGCGAGGATAAGCTCTCACTATATGCGATTGGCGCGCTAGTGGGTACTACTGTTCATCAATTCGTCATTGATGGCCACATTCTACCCTACTTCTGGACTGTTGCGACAATAGGCATAGCACTTGCTAGCAGAAAGCCCTATGTGTCGCGCTTGAACCGAGAAAGCTATGACGATAAACCAATTCAACGTACAATATCTACCTGCTGATGGTTCATGGCTTATGAGCTCGATCTGTAAGCCGCAGCAACCTTGTTACCCTGGCCAGGGATGCTATAAGGTCAAGTATCTAGGGAGGTACCCAAGTGATTCAAGTATTTAAGCCCTTTATGGGGCAGGAAGAGATCGACAGTGTGGCCGAAGTCATTCGCTCGGGCTGGATTGGACTGGGGCCTAAGACAGCTGAATTCGAAGGGCGGTTTGCCGAGTTCAGCAATGTCAAGCATGCCGTGGGTGTCAGTTCGTGTACGGCGGCGCTGGATCTGGCACTGAAGCTATTGCACATTAACCACGGTGACGAGGTGATCATTCCAACGATGACCTTCGTCTCAACGGCGCATGTGGTGGCATACAATCTCGCGACGCCAATATTTGCGGATGTAGATCCTGTGACGATGAACATTGATCTGGCGGATGTAGAACGAAAGGTCACGATACGAACAAAGGCCATCATCCCGGTTCACTACAGTGGACGGCCCATGGACATAGATGCGCTGAAGGAGGTTGCAGATGGTATTCCTGTCATCGAAGACTGTGCTCATGCAACTGGCGCAAAGTACAAAGGTAGGCCCGTCGGTGGCCTGGGCGATATTGGATGTTTTTCGTTCCATGCGGTGAAGAACCTGGCTATGGGTGATGGCGGCGTTTTGACTATGAATGACAGAGCTTGGTATGAGCGTGCCAAGCGATTGCGCTGGTTGGGCATTGACAAAGGTACCTGGGACCGCACTGAGCAGGACAAATCCTACTGGTGGCAGTACCATGTAGATGAAATCGGTCTCAAGTGTCACATGAATGACATCGCGGCCAGCATCGGTCTGGTGCAGTTGGACAAGTTGCCCCAATCTAATGCGCGACGTAAGGAAATTGTTGATATGTATTTTGCTGGGTTGTGCGATATCGCCGAAGTGGAATTACCCTTGGAGGATGACGAGGTCTACCAATCGTCGTGGCATATCTTCTGCATCAAGTGCGAGGCGAGAGATGATCTCAGCGTGTTCTTGCGAGACAATGGCGTTGCTACGGGTGTCCACTACACGCCAATACACACTTATAAGTGCTACGGTAATAGGACTTACCTAAAGAGTGCTGAATCTTTGCAGCATCGGATCTTGACATTGCCGCTTTATCCCTCATTGACAAGTGACGAAGTTCAATATGTGATTGACAAGATCCGCGAATTTTATCGGAGCAGAGGATAGAGTAACATGCCTGTGTGTGCTTCAGCCGCCATAGCTCATACAATTTCGGCTCTATAGCAGAGTTTCAGCCTTAGACGTCGGAGGTGAAAGTGCTGATCGGTCAGAAAGTCTTACTGCGCCCTTTGGAGCGACAAGACTTGTCACTGTTGGCTGCCTGGCGCAATGATCCGGAGATCAGGCGGCACTTCTTCAATCCCTACCCCATCACCTTGTCGGGACAGGATAAGTGGTACGATGCCTACCTGGGCCGGGGGGATGCGCTGCTGTTTATCATCCAGGGCAAAGAAGGAGACAAAGCTCTGGGCAGCATTGGGCTCGATCGCATTGATCACCGCAATCAATCGGCGGAGTATGGTCGCCTGTTGATTGCAGATGTGGCTGACCGGCAGCAGGGATATGCCCGTGATGCTTCTATCACCTTGTTGCGATATGCTTTTACAGAGTTGAACTTAAACCGGGTCTACCTGGAAGTCTTTGCCGATAACAAGGCAGCCATCCGCCTCTACGAGCGCTGCGGTTTCCGGCGGGAGGGGACAAATCGCCAGGCCGTCTTTGCTGGCGGGCGTTTTCGCGATATATTGATGATGTCCATCTTGCGGTGTGAGTTCTTGGCCAGGGGAGAGTACCAAGGCATATGAGGATTCTATTTCTGACCAAATACGACCGACGAGGTGGTAGCAGTCGTTTCATGGTTCACGACTACCTGGATTTCTATGAACAGGCGGGGATACGGTGTACGGTTTCTCCTTTGTTTGATGATCGCTACTTCGATTTCCATGTCTTGGCCAGATCAACGGGCTTGAAAGATATCTTGCGTCATAGCGGCTACTACCTGGCACGCGTTATGGAACGGATACGCTACCTATTCCTTTCTGCACAGTACGATATGGCTGTTTTCGATAAGGAATTACTGCCCTACCTCCCCTATGGCTTGGAGTTGATTCTCAGGATCCTGCAACCCAAGACTATAGTGCTTTTCGATGATGCTACCTACGTATACTACCGCCATCACCCTTTTCCTCTGATTAGGTTCCTTTGTCACCGTAAGCTGGAACGAGTCATACGAACTTGTACCCACGTAATTGTGTGGAATGAGTATCTTGGCAACTACGCGCGGCAGTTCAATCCGAATGTCTCAGTCGTTAATACGGGCGTTGATCTGCGGCGCTATCGGGTGTTAAAGGACTATCGGGTGGAGAACTCTATTAAGCTTCGCCCCACGGTCATTGGCTGGATTGGTACGCCTGGTTCGTTCCCCTACGTCCGAATATTAGAGGGAGTGTTCAAGGAATTGTCCAACCGTTATGATGTAGAACTCCACGTTATCAGTTCGCAGGATTATGTCAGCTCTAACATCAAGGTTGTTAACAAGCGATGGGGTTTGCAGACAGAGATAGATGATTTGTTGGCACTAGATATCGGCATCATGCCACTACCTGATGACGAGTGGACCCGAGGCAAGTGTGGTGCCAAAGCGGTACAGTACATGGGAGTGGGTACACCGGCTGTCTGTTCATATGTGGGGATAGCTCCGCAGTTGATCCATGATGGTGTCAATGGTTTCCTGGCTAGCAACTTGCAGGAATGGACAGACAAGCTGGCTCTGTTAATTGAGAACCCAACCTTGCGTCAGGAGATCGGACTGAGGGGACGTCAAACTGTAGAGAACACCTACTCGCTTCAGGCCGTCGCGCCACGGTTAATCAGTATACTTCAGAAGGTAGCCGAAGAGAGTTGAATCCGCTTCAAGTGAGGGTCTCGGATTCCGGCTGCTGCGGCGTGAAATCGTTGCAGTACATGGCGAGTGGCTTTGATTGCCTTTTTCCCATACTACTACAGTATGGTTGATGGACAATAGAATCGACAGTGAATCTTTCAACAGAAAAAAGTGCTGTATTTGTGGCAAATCGTGGCTTTGGTTTGACCAGTTCCCGCCTTTTACTGATTCAACATCTCCTGTCGTCAGGATGGCGTGTGGTGGCTGCCGTGGCAGTGGATGATTATGCAAAGCAATTGTCGACTGCCGGGGTAATTGTGGAGCCGGTCTCGTTCAACCGGGGTCGGCTATCACCGCTGCAAGACGCCAAGACTCTGTTCACCTTGATCCGAATTTACCGCAAGTACTGCCCGCATCTAATCCACCATTTCCAGGCCAAGCCTATCATCTTGGGTGGTTTGGGGGTCCATTTCACCGATGGTGCTCAAGTAGTCAACACACTAACAGGACTTGGCCATGCATTTGTCCATGGAGGCATTACTCGCCATTTGGCGGTGGTCGGATACCGGTTGTTGCTGACCAGGGGTGAAGCAACCATCTTCCAGAACCCTGATGATCACCGGCTTTTCGTGGACCAAGGCTGGATACCGGCAGGCAAGGCACGGTTAATCGTCAGTTCCGGCGTTGACACGGAACGGTTTCGTCCCGCTATAACTAGAAGTTGTGAGGCGCTGCGAGTGCTGATGGTGGCGCGATTGTTGTGGCAGAAAGGAGTCCGGGAATTCGTGGAGGCCGCCGAGATCGTTAAACGAGAATATCCTGCTATCCGCTTTCAACTGGCTGGGGAATGGGACATAGTACACCCTGATGCGGTTGATGAAGCCTGGGTGCAAGCGGTGGTGAATAAGGGGACAATTGAATTCCTGGGGTATCTTGGGAATATGGACGATCAGTTGCGCGCTACCGATCTGTTTGTCTTGCCTTCTTATTATCGAGAAGGGACACCTCGGGTGTTGCTGGAAGCCGCTGCCTGCGGCTTGCCGGTGGTGACGACGGATGTTCCCGGTTGCCGAGAGACAGTGGTGGACGGTGAGACAGGACGGCTAGTGCCACCCAGAAACAGCAAAGCTTTGGCTGAAGCGATTTCCGAGATACTGGGTGACCCTGGACTGCGGCATCGTATGGGGCAATCCGGTCGCAGGCTCGTTGAAGAGAGGTTTGATATTCGGACTATCACTGAGAAGTATCTGGCTGTCTACCGCGACATTGGCATTGAGGTATGAGATTGGATGGATATGACTTACCGATACCAGCCCCTCATCCTGATCGGTGCAGCTCGTTCGGGCACCAAACTTGTCCGTGATCTCGTAGCGGAGCACCCTGCTGTGGACAGGGTGCCTTACGATATCAACTATATCTGGCGTCTTGGGAATGAGAAACTGGCCCACGACGCACTCTCTCCAGACCTGCTGACTCCTCAAATCAAACAAAGGATTTTCAGGAACTTTGAGGCATACAGCTCAGGTGCTCCCTTTTTGATAGAGAAGACGGTCAGCAATTGTCTTAGAGTCCCCTACGTCCGTGCAGTTTTTCCTGATGTGCGGTACATCCATCTCGTGCGGGACGGGCGCGATGTTGTTGTGTCAGCATATCGTCAATGGATCGCGCCCCCGAATTGGCGCCACATCTTGAAGAAAGCAATGTCTTTCCCTTTGACAGAAGCTTCTGGCTATGCACTCTCTTATGCGGGAAATACTTTCCGGAAACTTGTGACGCGAGATAAGGGAGCAGTTGGCGCTTGGGGGCCGCGCTACGAAGGCATTGATAAGGACATTGCGAGTAAAAGCCTGTTAGAAGTCTGTGCTATCCAATGGGCTCGCTCGGTTGAAAAGGCTCTACACGACTTGAATAGCTTACCCGCCGGACAGGTACTCTCCATCCGCTACGAGGATTTTGTGCGAAGCCCTGGTAGTTATCTGGAGAAGGTTGCACAATTCGTTGAGATTGATCCTGCTCCTTACTCGGGGGGTGTGAACTTGGCGACAGTTTCACAGGAGAATGTCGGCAAAGGCTTTCGTAACCTTAGCGCGAAGCAGATGGCTGCGATACTGCCCCATATAGAGAATGCGCTATCATTGTTGGAGTACACATAGTTCGGGGGCCAGTTGCGTTCCAAGAAGGGCTGATTACTATGTTGAAACGTGCTGTCGACGTGCTTCTTTCCTGTGTCGGATTGGTGATGCTAATTCCCTTTCTTGGCCTTATCGCGTTGCTTATTCGGCTTACCTCACCCGGTCCGGTCTTCTATGCCAGTCCACGCGTGGGCTTGGGAGGCAAGATGTTCAACATGATCAAGTTCCGCACCATGGTGGTAGGCGCGGACGAAATGGGTTCCCTGGTCACTGCTGGTGATGACCCTCGTATCACACCGATTGGACGTTTCCTTCGGCGCACAAAGCTAGACGAGCTTCCTACACTGTGGAATGTTCTCAAGGGCGATATGAGCATCGTCGGCCCGCGGCCAGAGAATCCCAAGGCCGCTGCACTTTACAGTGATGAACAGAAGCGCGTTTGGACCGTGAAGCCGGGTATCACCGGCCTGGCTACAATCAGGTACCGTAACGAAGAGGCTCTTCTGGCCGGGACTGCTGATCTGGAAGCAGCCTATTTCCAGATCATGCAGGACAAATTGGCTCTTGAGCTTGAGTATCTAGATCGTCAGTCAATCTGGCTTGATTTGCAGATCATGTTGAAAACTATATGGGTGGTATTACAGTGATTGCAGCGCGTGACAAGTTTATTCCTTATGCATTACCTTCCATCGGTGAGGAGGAAATCGCCGAGGTCGTAGACTCGTTGCGCTCCGGCTGGCTCACCACCGGCCCCAAGGTCAAGCGCTTCGAATCGGACTTTGCCGAGTACGTCGGCACCCAGCACGCCATCGCCGTCAACTCTTGCACGGCTGGATTGCACATTGCGTTGACGGCGCTGGGCATTGGCCCGGGCGACGAGGTCATCGTCCCTACCCTGACCTTCTGCTCCACGGCCAACGTTGTCGTCCACCTGAGGGCGCGACCGGTGCTGGTGGATGTGGGCGAGGACTTCAACGTCACCCCTGAGGCCATCGAAAGGGCCATTACACTCAGGACGAAGGCCATCGTGCCCGTCCACTATAGCGGTCAGGCCTGCGACCTGGAAGCAATCTACGACGTTGCCGCCCGAAACAACCTGGCTGTGGTCGAGGACGCCGCCCACGCCGTCGGCGCCACCTATCACGGGCACAAAATCGGCTCCGACGCCCTTCAACTTTCAACCTCCAACATTCAACGCGCAACGGCCTTCTCCTTCTACGCCATCAAGAACATGACCACCGGCGAGGGGGGTATGATAACTACCGCCGACAATGAACTGACCGAGCAGATGCGGTTGCTCACCCTGCACGGCATGAGCCACGATGCGTGGAAACGGTACACCAATGCCGGCTCCTGGTACTACGAAGTGATCCTGCCCGGTTACAAAGACAACATGACCGACATCCAGGCTGCCCTGGGGATCCACCAACTGCGTCGGCTGGATGGTTTTATCCAGACCCGCCAGCGTTATGCCTGGTTGTACGATCAGGCCTTCGCTGACCTGCCTGAGATTGAGACCCCAAGCACCCACGCCGATCGGAGCCACGTCTACCACCTGTACGTCATCCGCTTGAAACTGGATCGACTGACAATAGACCGGGCGCGGTTCATCGAGGAACTCAATGCACGCCACATCGGCACCAGCGTTCACTTCATTCCGGTGCATCTGCATCCCTTCTACCAGGAGCGCTTTGGCTGCCGGCGCGGCGACCTGCCCCAGGCGGAGGCGCTGTACGATCAAATTATATCGCTGCCTCTCTATCCGCGTATGACGGAAAGCGACGTTGGGGACGTGATCAAGGCTGTGGCTGACGTGATACGGGCTTTTAGACTGTAGACCTTTACGTGCCTTGGCATGAATCGAGGGAGAACTATCATGAATCGTCCTACGTTCACTCTTGGCAATTGCATCCGCCTGATCGCCGATGCCGTGGTGCTCAACGCCCTCTACTTTACGGCATTCGTGATCCGATTCTTGATGGTTATGCTCTGGACCAAGGAGTATGGGCCAGCACATCTCCCAACCCTATTTCAGGAGTATATGAACACTTTCGTCACCACTTCTTGGGCGTTGACGCTCATCGCGCTGACAGTGTATGGATTCAGTGGGTTCTATGGGCACAACCGGATCTACCGAGGGCGACTCAAGGCCCTGGCGATTATCCAGGCTGTTTCACTGGCCTACCTCATCTTTGGTTTCATTATCTACTTCTTCGGCCCTTTTTCCCTCTCCCCGCGTCTCGTGCTGCTGATAGCCTGGGGCGCAACCATGATGGCTGAATTAGCCCTGCGAATGGGTGCAGGTTTCTGGAAGAGAATAGCCCAATCTGAGGCGCGCATTGTGCGTCTAGAAGGGGACAGCCCTGTGCATCACGTATTGGTCATTGGCGGGGCAGGTTACATCGGCTCGGTACTGTGCCGCCAACTCCTGGACGATGGCTACCGGGTGCGGGTGCTCGACGCGCTATTATACGGCGATGAGTCGGTCTGTGAGCTCTACAAACACCCACGCTTTGAGATGATCAAAGGCGATTTCCGTGATGTTGATAGCGTGGTGCGTGCCATGCAAAACACCGACGCCGTGGTTCATCTGGGCGCGCTGGTGGGCGATTCGGCCTGTGCCCTTGATGAGCAGTTGACGAAGGAGATCAACCTGGCGGCCACGCGTATGATCGCTGAAGCTGCCCGGGGGATGGGGGTGCGGCGTTTCGTCTTCGCATCTACGTGCAGCGTCTACGGGGCCAGTGATGACGTTCTAACCGAGGAGTCACGTCTCAGTCCACTCTCGTTGTACGCCCACACTAAGATCGAGGCGGAGAAGATCCTGCTGGCAATGGAAGGAGATGACTTTTCGCCGGTTATCCTGCGCTTTGGCACTGTCTATGGTCTATCACCACGCCCCCGCTTCGATCTGGTGATCAATCTTCTCGCCGCCAAGGCCACGGTGGATGGCGAGATCACCGTCTTCGGCGGCGACCAATGGCGGCCCCTTGTCCACGTAGCCGACGCTGCCCGCGCTATCAAGGTCTGCCTGGAGAAGCGGGTGGGTGTGGTAAGCGGGCAGATATTCAACGCTGGTTCCGACGATCAGAATCTCACGATCATACAGCTAGGCGAGTTGATTCACAAGCTGATCCCTGATGCAGAATTGATTAACAGAGGAGATGATGTTGACAAGCGGAATTACCGGGTCTCCTTTGCCAAGATCCGCGAGGTGCTGGATTTTACCCCACGGTGTACGATTGATGACGGTGTGCGAGAGATTCAACGCGTTATTGTGGAAGGACAGATAACCGACTACCGATCTGCCCAATACAGCAACTATCTCTCTCTGCAGGAGGAGAACGGCATGTTGACCGCCCGTGCGTCGCACATCAGTCTACTCTACGACCTAACGCCCGATAATCGGTTGATGGTGGATACGAGTTGGAAGTGAGGTCGAAACTGAAACGGTTTCTGTGCCCTGAATGGGAGTGGGTGCTGATCGTCCTCATCACACCACTGCTCATGTTTCCTACCCAGTTCCCCCGCGTCACAGCAGGGGCGCTTGTGCTGCTGTTGGCGGCGTGGGTCGGGGAGTGGTGGGCGTATGGGTTGCCCACACTGCGCACCCCCCTGACCTGGCCCTGGGTGCTGCTCGGCGCGATGGTGCTGGTCGGCGTGTGGGCCTCAACTGTGCCCGATCTGACGCTTCCCAAGTTGACGAACATTCTGCTGGGCATGGTGGCGTTGCGGGCTACCTTGCTCGGCGTGCGGGCGCCGCACCATCTGTGGCGTGCGTTGGGAGTTTACCTGCTCGTTGGCCTGGGACTGGTGGCGCTGGGGGCGCTGGGCACGCCGTGGAAGCTCAAGTTTCCATCTCTGGCTTTCGTATACTCGCACACCCCGCGTCGCTTCTCCGAACTCCCCGGCACGGTTGGCGGAGTCAACGTCAACGCATTAGGGGGCACAACTCTGTTTTTCGTCCCGTTGCTGACTGTCCTCTGTGTCTCGCTGTGGCACGCTGAGGATGTGACCACTCTCTTCTGGCCGCGACGCCCGGCCAGCGGCGTGTGGGGTTGGCGGGGATGGAGTGCGGTACTCAAAGGCATCGTGCTCGTCTTGACGCTTGCCCTGATTGGCGTTCTGGTTCTCTCTCAATCGCGTACCGCCTGGTTCGGTCTTCTCACAACCCTGGTCCTGCTGGCCGCCGTGCGCTACCGTCGGGCGCGCTGGGTGCTGTTGATCGCTATGTTGATAGGCATCGGGTTCGTCGTCTACGTCGGTCCTGATCGTTTCCTGGAAGCACTTGTGTCGAGAGAGAGCGACACAGCGTTGGAAGCGAGCCTGGGGGGGATTGGCATCGCCACCCGTGTGGAGCTCTGGTCGCGTGCGACATACGCCATCCAGGACTTTCCCTTCACCGGTTGTGGGCTGGGTACCTTTCGCCGGATAACGAGGGTGCTCTATCCTCTGTTCATCGTTACACCCGAAGTTGACATCGCCCATGCACACAACGTCTTTCTCCAGACTGCCTTGGACGTGGGGCTGCCAGGGCTGGTTTCCTATCTCTCCTTGCTCCTCGTGGCTTCACTGATGTGTTGGCGTGTCTACAGGGAAGGCGAAGCGTCACAGCGTGCACTGGCACTCGGACTGTGGGGCAGCTTGGTGGCCGTCCACCTCTTTGGTCTGGCTGATGCCTTCGTCCTGGGGGCCAAGGTTGGCGTTTTCTTCTGGCTTGCCCTCGGTCTGATCGCGGCCGCTCACGACTGCGTGGTGCGCTCGGAGGGGACGGCGTGGTAAATTGGTATTCGGTCGCTGTTAACGCGCTCTGGATTTTCGGTTGCGCTGTTATCCTGACCGCCTTCGGGTACGCCGACTGGCTGGCCAGTCTGCGCCAGGTCCGGCTGCGCCAGGTGCTGAGCGGCGTTGGCTTTCAGGCCTCCCTCCACGGAGGGATGGTTCTGGTCTGCCTGGGCCTTCTCTTCACCAGCCACCGTTGGTGGGAGCACATAGTTTGGGGACTTTTGGCTGCGCTCTTCACCGGACAGTGTTACTTGGCCTGGCGAGGCAGGGGTGGGCGAGATGGCTCTATTGATAGTGAGCCGATATCTGAGACAGGAGACCGTGAGAATATGACGCATCTGTCCTTGCTAATGAAATCGGTTTGGCGGCCATTGGTTGGCACGTTGTTGGGGGCCATCGCCCTCTACCTGGCCTTTCGCAACGTGGAAATCGGCCAGATGCGCGACGCGCTGGTCACCGCCAACTACGGGTTGGTGGCGCTGGCCCTCGTCTTTGTTCTTCTCACTCTGTTGACCACCACAGCACGCTGGCGTCTACTCTTCTATCCCCGCCACCAGCAGTTGCGCTGGCGTCATTTGTTCGCGGGCATCGTCGTGGGTCAGATGGTGAACATCGTCATCCCGGCCCGCCTGGGCGAGGTGGTGCGTTCCTACGCCGTTGGACAAAACGAGGGCGTCAGCAAGATGCTGGTGCTGGGCACCATCGCGGTCGAAAAGGTGATGCATATCTTGGTGATGGGCCTGGGATTTGCCGCCCTGCTTCCTGTGATAGCGATGCCGCTGTGGGTAGAGAAGCCGGGCAGGGCCGTGGCTATTCTGGGAGGGGTAGCCACGTTGGGCGTCCTGGTTCTGGCCTTCTTCGGAGAACGTATCGTTGGCCGGGCG
>Ga0114922_10001390_pt1 | contig 23023 bp, 5 predicted proteins | sample AartaG_FD_100975 | JGI IMG/M metagenome (GOLD analysis project Ga0114922, IMG submission 100975) | Deep subsurface microbial communities from Aarhus Bay to uncover new lineages of life (NeLLi) - Aarhus_00045 metaG | ecosystem: Environmental > Aquatic > Marine > Oceanic > Sediment | place: Aarhus... | reverse complement strand
TGGATCTCGGAACTAACGCGACCCAGACTTACGGATTTAGGTCTACTAATGATCTTTACGTAATCAAGGGCGACATCGAGTTTGCTGACTTAAAATATCCTCGCAGAATCCGCCGTAATGGCTAATTATAATCGATGATGTGGATATGGAAATTAGGGGTGGGGGCAGGGGTTTCCTCACCGGAGGATGACCTGCCTCACCCCACTAAGGATTAGGAGAAATATTATGGAAAAGAATAAAAGTAAGGAAAAGCTAAAAGGTTGTATTCAAACTGAGATCACGGAACTTTTCGAGAAGGTATTAGATTTTGCAGAGGTAGCTATTCCTTCTCCTGAAACCTATAAAAGATTTCGTTCCAAGGTTCTAAGAATCGGAAATAATGCAATTCGAAATTGTCAACAAGAACTCGACAAAAATTATGATGTTGGGTGGAATCCTCAAATTAAATCTGAGGATATTATTGAGGTTGGCCCTAAATAAAAGGTAACGGTCAAGGAGGAAAACAATGGCTGAAAAGAACAATCCGGAAGTTACGGACGATAGAAGATTTTTTGAGCACGCAGGAGAGAACTATTATATTGGTTCTCCTACAGCAGAAGATATAAAAGGTGCGGACTGGACATATAGTAAGGTTTATACTAGGTCGTTGACTGATGGTATTTTAACGGCGGCGGAAATGCAGGACGCTCTAACTAGAAGAGGGATCATCGGTCCTGATTATGAAATGCGTCGCGAAGAACTAGAAGGATTATTGTCCCAAGCAATTTTAGACTTAGCCAGTGTAAGTTCTATTGAAGACAGGCAGATAGCTGCTGTCGAAGTGGCTAAGGGTAGGGAAGCATTATTTAGATGGAACCAACGAGCAACTGGCCCAATGTCCAACACATGTGAACAGATGGCTGACGATGCTCGTTTAGAGTATCTTACCGGCAGAATGATGGAAGATGCTGATGGTTCTAAACTGTGGGAATCTTACGAAGATTTCTGCACCGAAAAAGATCAAGCACTTACTTTGGCGTGCAGATTTCAAGTAATGGTTTATTTACAGGGAATGCAACCAGACTTCTTGGAAAATACTCCAGAAGCTGTTGCTATGAGAGAGGTTGAGCAGGAGCTTACAGATTTGGCGAAAGAACAGATTAGAGTCGATGTGGAAGAGGCCGCTAAAGCTGAACAAGCCGCAGCCGAAAAAGAGGCTGAAAAAGAAGCTAAGAAAAAAGCAGCAGCCAAGAAGAGAGCCGCCGCCAGAAAGAAAAAAGCAGCGGAAACTAAGAAATAATGATAGAATTGTCTTTCGACGAACTAGAAACTCATATAGATGAGATTAGTACTGGTACGAAAGTTATTGAAGTCGAGAACGAGAAGGGTGAACCTCTCGTTCTCGTCATTCAACAACCTAAGTCTAGAGATAAACTTTTTGCCAGTTTGATTTATAAACAGACCTATGAGCAAGCCAAAAAAGAGGGAATATCGACGCAAGAGGAGATGCGAGAAATTCTAGAAAAGCGCGGTATTATCAATGAGGAAGACGAGCTTGCCATGAATAGGTTGCGAGATAAATTAAAAGCACAGCGAGTTCTTTTGGCTAAAACCACCCAGGTAAGAGCCAACAGAGAACGTGTAATGAAAGTCATCGACGGTCTCGAAAAAGAACTTCACACAATTATGTTTAAACGTGAGCGCACGTTCGGACTCACAGCAGAATCAAAAGCTAATGAAGAGAAACTTTCTTATTGGTGTTGTCGCTATGTTTATAAATCAGAAGGCGAGCTACTCTGGCCAACAAAGAAAGACTATAATGAAGACAAAGATCACGTTTTGCGTATGAGTATTTTTTCAGAATACGCCAGATTTGTTCTTGGTCTTAAAACAGAGTTAATTAGATATTTAGCGAGAAGTAATCTTTGGAGAATACGGTATGTCACAGCCCTTAAATGTGGCACTGATCTGTTTGGTACACCAGCTGTAGATTTTAGTGCCGACCAAACTAATATATTATATTGGTCGCACTTTTACCAAGGTATTTACGAGATGTTGCCAGACGATCAACCAAGTGAGGAAATTATAGAAGACGACGCTGCGTTAGATGCCTACATGGAAAACTACTATAAGGAAATGAAGAAAGACAGACTTGTGAAAAAGTCGCAGAAAGACGGCATTGACGCAATGAAAAGTGAGCAAGTGATCATTACCCCCGCCCACGAACTTCACCAGGACATTGAGTATGACAAGCCTCGTGAAGCCCAGCGGTTGAAGGGAAAAGACGTATCGGAAATAAAGGAACGGAGTCCTAGAAGAAGGAAGAGAAAATAGTAAGGGTTGTGCCTCGTTAAAGTTGGAGAAGGGAAGACGAGGTTAAAAGGTTACGGTATAAAATGACGGTATCTTCAATTCTAGGAGGACACGGTTTTGGCTAAATTAGAAGGTGAAATTACCTTTAGAGAGATAGAAGCAGGTAGGCAAGCTGGCGCATCCATTAGAGAAACCAACCTACAGTTAAATCTACTTGGAAAAAACATGGTTTCGTTTGCAAAAGTCCAAAACGAAACTAACCAGCATCTCAAAGATATTAAATCCAATTTACGGACCACTGGTCCGGGAGCTACAGGTACGTCCGAGCTGGCTCAATCTGTAGATAAATTAGGAACAAGCGTAGACAAACTCACCAAAGCCGAAGAAAAGTTGGGAACAAAGATTCCTCAATTAAAACCATCTTTTATTGAACCACGTGGGCCAACCCATCGCATTCCTAGATTAGATAAAAGCCTTGGAGATGTTGATAAGGTTGCAGTAGGGTTGAAGAAATCGCTCGAAACTCTAGGCAAAGAAATAGTGGCCTCAGCTAAAGCCTCAAACGCCTTCAAAAAGGGCCTAATAAGATTTGAACAAGAAAAACCAACGTTTAAAAGAGAGGGCCGAGAATATCAACTGCGTGCAGTGGATGTGCGTAAACTAACGAAAGCCCTGGAATCTTTTGGTCAGAAATTAAATAAACAACCATCCGCATTAAAACCAACAGAAGTGGCTGGGTTGTTACAACGATTGACAGCTCTCACCGAAGAGTCTCTAAGAAAGACCCCCAGTCGTGCCGACATGGCCTCAGCTCTTGCAGAGGCTTTCCAACGTCAAACAGGCCGTAGGGTTACCGCAGAGCAAGTTAGTAAAAAATTTCAAGGCGAAGATCTGACAGAAAAATACATAGCAAACATAGTTCCTAACGAGTTAAAAAAGGCAATGCGTGAAATAGTAAAAATTATCGCTATACCAGCGGTAAAGGTAACAGAGCAGGGAGCTAAAGTTATAGAAACAAAAGCTGGCGCACAACGAAATGTTGGCCAGTTTGCGAAATTCGAAAGAGGTTTTGAGGTTTTACTAAAAAGATTAGAACGTGAGGAAGCTAAAAAGCCTGATTCAGAAACTAAGTTTGTAATTCAAGAACTTAGAAAATCCATAATCGGCGAATTGGAAAAGCCCGGCAAAGGTGGAACCGTAGATAAAGCGGCGTTGGGTGGTGTTTTCAATACGTTGTTAAGAGAATATGGAAAAGTTAATGCAGACGCTTTACGTAAAGGGATGGCTGAGGCTATAGCTACGCAGCAAGCTAAAGCTGGTGGTGGTATTTCAGGAGTAGAATTCGAGAAGAGAGTAGCCGAGCTTTCCAAACAAACTATGCCACAGCTAAAGAAAGCAATGGACGACCTCCATTTAAATGCTGTCGATGTGGTAAATACATTTGCTGAACTTAAAAAACTCAATATCTATGATGTCATTTCTCAATCTTTGAAGGCTCAGACCGGTGGTGCTGGTGGTGCTGGCCAGCCTTTTGATGCAAATTTTTGGCAGCGAGTAGAAAAAGGACAAGAGTCAGCATTCAGAAGATTTGAAAAAAGAATTAATGATATAGTAGAGCTGATGCCAGTCACGGCAGCTGGGCGGCCAAAGCTTGGCGTTCACGGTGGTGAAACAGTTAGCGTTCTTACTGCTCGTCCACAACAAACAAGAAAAGTTCCTGGTGGTGGCGGAGAGGTAAAATTAGAAACACCGTCCCAACTTTTACCAGCGGCAGCCAAAGCACATATCGTTGGATTGAACGAAGAAATTAGAAATCTTTTCAAAGATCTAGAAGCAACCGGCCAGCTAGCGAAGTTTAAGGAAAGTGAAAAAGGTTTCTTTGATTTACTTACAACTATAGGTCAGAGTGAGTCTATAGCTTCCGACGCCAAGACTAGAATAGACGAATTAAACCAGGCCGTCTTCAAGATGACAGCTATTGATATTAGAAAGTTAGGACCTTTTGGTGAACAGTTTGCTAATCTTGGCCGCTCAATGGCTCAGGCACAGCAAGCCCTTTCTGGGTTGACTACTGAATTTCCAACGCTACGTTCTCAGACTGAGCAAGGGTTTATTGAATCTGGTCAATTTGGTCGTGCAGGTTTCGGAAAGAATATAGTAACTGAGATCAGACACACTGCTCAAACTTTTGAAGATCAAATAGAAATATCAGGCCGCCTAGCAAAAGAGGTTAGTGAAACAGCGCGCCAACTAGTATTACCTGGTGGTGCCGGTGTTCCAGAAGTGAAAGGAAAATTACTCGCCGAATCACCTCTTGCACGTGCACAGGGGTTCATTGAACGTGGGGAGGCCATACCTAAAGAAGTTCTTGAAGAGATTAGTAAAGTTGGTAATGAAATAATTCAAGCTTTTGGCGAAACTAGAAAATATGAGTTTGGTGCTGACAGAGCTTTTATAGAGAACGTTGTGCAGACTGCTATCGCTGTTAGAGGTGAAGAACAAAACGTGCAGATCGCTAGAATCATTGAGCAGTTCTTAGCACAGTGGGGTAGAAAATTTACCACAAGGTTTGCTGCTAAAGGTGTGTCCACTTTTGGAGTTGCTGGCCAAGCAGCGGCTGGCGGTGCTAGTGTAAAAATAGCTGAAGATTTAGGTGTTGCACAGATGCCAAAAACACTCGGTGAATTAGCAGCCGAGATGTTTGCTGGTAGTCAGCCAGAATTAGAGAAACAGCTGGTGGCCGCAGGTAATAAATTCTTTATTGATTTATTCACAGAAGCAGAGCCTGAAATGGCTATGTTGTTGGATGAATTAAATAAAGCATTAGGCACGTCATTTAAACCAAGTCCTGCTGATATAGGAAAATTCAAACAACTATATCTCGAAAAAACAGGTAAAGGTCAAGAAGGCCTAACTAAAGAGGTTCCAATTGAGGCTCGCATATCGGCCTTTGGTTTGGCAAAGCGTGGGTTGCAGGCTGATATTTTAGAACAGTTCGCTAATAATATAACAGGTGCTGTAGAAACAGTATTACCTGACAAGGTAGAAGTAGAGAAATGGCTAGGCGGTGAGGGTGTTTTTGCTAGGTATTTCGAAGCGTTGGGCTTTGAGCAAAACGTAGAAGAAATCGCTCGTCTACAAGGAGAGATATCCAACCTTGAGAAGAAAGCCGCAGGATTAAAAGAAAAAGAAAAAACTGAGGTCGAAGCTAGAATAGCCGAACTGGAAAAACTAGTAGAACTCGAAAAAACATACCCAGCATATTCAAAAGTTGGTGATAAACTACGCCTCGTTGGCGAGAAATTCTTAGAGATAGTAGAAGAACCAAAACTAAAGAGAGAAACAACTTTCGCTGAATTACAACAAGGTCTTAAGGGCGAACGAATTAATATACAAGCTTTCGCTGCCTTGACTAGTATTTTTGGCGAGCAGTCTGCTTATATTAAAGAACTGGCTCAAACCATGTCTCCAACAGAGAAACAGGCACGTGAGTTGCTTGTGGCGTTGTTGGCGATGAGCACACAGTTCAAAGACCTTAAGGGTAATTTTGAATCATTATTGCCAGTATTAGAGGCTGGTGGTAGTGATATACGGTCATTCCGAGAAGCTGCTGGATCTATGGAAGATATAAAGGGAACACTTCTAGATATTGCTAAATTTCCTGAGTCGTTCTTTCTTAAACTTCCCGAAGCTGGTGGTGGAGGACAAGTATTTGTTCCTGGCGGCGCCGCACGTGGTCCGTTTACAGAAGAGGCTACTGGTGCTCAGGTGCCAACAAAACTCACACGCTTACTTGATAATATACTTATAGCTTCCGAAACATTACAAGATATCACAACAGGTGGAAAGGGAGAACTTCTTGATCGAGAACAGATAGCAAGAAATATAAATGCTGCTTTTAAGAAAATAGACGAAGTTGTCAAAACAGGAGATGTTGAAGCAGCAAAGGCTGTGATAGATTATTTAACTGCTAATCTTGGGCCTATACTTGGAAAACTTACTGTGCCGTCTATTCCTGCGGCAGTTTCCAAAAAAGGTCTTGAGGGTGGAGCTGCAATCGAAGAATTAAGAAGAGAGAGAGTGGCATCTCTCGGTGAATTGAAGGGTATTAGAGCTGCCGTCTTATTATTAAAAGATCAGTTAATCAGTCAAGATCCAAGTAAAATTGCTGAAAGAATAGAGAGTTTAGAAAAGAAACTAACCCAAGTTCGTGCTGGTGGTGCGGGTGCTGAAATAGGAAAAACCACAGCTCAACTAAATAAGGCTCGTAAATTATTAGAATTTGTGCCATCTGTCCAAACACTGGGTGAAGAAGAATTAAGAAAAGTTGGCCAAATTTTAAAAACAGAAACCGAAAAAGGTGTGGGCCAGGGTCTAGAGAATGCTGTAGAGAATCTAGCAAAAGCCCGTGCTCGTTATGAAGAAGAGCTGGCAAAGCAAATTTTTGGGAAGAAGGGCGCCGTTCAACAAGCATTCTTTGAAAAGATATTACCAGCGCAAAGAGCGCAAGTCGTTTCATTAGAGACTAATAAGGTTAATGATTTGGTTAGAGCTGCCGAAGCAATGAAGACCATTGCCGATAGGTTACCAGAAGCAGCACAAAAAGCTTTGGAAAAAGCTGCACAGATTCCAGAAAGAAATGTGCAGGCATTAGAAGAAGTTATTGGTAAATCTATAGAGCGTAGAAAAGCTGCTCGTTTAGAAGGACGCCCATTCCTAGATGAGGGTGAGATAGCCATATCAGTTAAGAAGGCTACAGAATTAGGTATTCTAGAGGCACTAAAAAAAGGCAAGGATGTTTTTGTAGAAACTTTACGTTTTCCTGTCACAGGTGCTCCTAGTTTCCAACCAGCCAGAGCCAGATTGATGACCGAAGAAGAGGGATTTGCAGGACCTCAATTCACAGGAGCCGTTGTTGGTTTGGCCGGAAGACCTGGCTACGATGTGGCACAAGTTGCAGAAGACTTAGAGCCACTACGAGCAGTAGCGCGGGCTCTTCGAGACGATCTCGATGATTTAAATAATGAAGTAGCGTCGGGCAAACAATCAGAAAAAGAAGCTGGCCCAATACGTGCACAACTAGTTGGATCTCTTAAAGAATTAAATGCCATCATTGATAGAGCTACTGCACAATTTGCACCATTCGAGCAGAATCTCGACTTTGACGGCGACGCTATTTTTGTCCACGCCGCAAAAACAAAAGAAGCAGCAAAAGAAGTAGAAAAACATTATATTGCATTGAGAAATTTAGGTTCTGATGTTAATGCTGTGCGTCAGGCGTTATTTAGAACAGTTAACGCTATTGAAGAAAAGAATGTAGAAACGTTATCTCAAATAGCAGATGTTTATGGTGAAAGATTCCCACGTGAAAAAGGTTTCGGTTTCCTAGAAAGACCCCATATTGCAGAAGAAATCAAAGGAATTTCCGAAGAAGAATTAGATAAAATTCTTGCAAAATATCTTACCGGTGAGACCACTGATATAAGCGGTGCTCTCCGAATGCTTTCCGATAAATTAGGCAAACCAGCCGAAGCAATTACCAAAGCCGAAAAACAACAAGAAGTATTTAATCGTAAGGTAGCTGAAGATTTAACTAAGCAGCTCACTAAGATCGATGTCGGTATGGCTACTGAAAGTATCACGCGTATAGCTAGAGCAGCTGAGGTTGTAATTGGTTCTGGTGGTGGTATTGCTGGCGGCGGTAAACCACCATATGAGGGTTTTGGGTTTAAAGCTGGTAAGTTGGCAGGACCAGATCCCACCAGGCATTTTCAGGAGATGTTAAACGAACTATTGAGATTTGGTATTAATGCTGCTTTAAAAACTAAACATGGTGGCGAACCTCTTTATCAAGAATTAGCCAAGTTTATCACTACAAGATTCGACGACGACAAAGCTTTTGATAAAGCGTTCAACGAGTTAGTTAAGGGCGAGGGTTTTGGCGGTCTAAAAAATGCCAGCAAAGCTATTGCTGATGCTCTAGCGGACAAAATGAGAGCTTTAAGTTTTAATGAGCTAGTAGAAGAAGCCGTGCTATTTGGTATACAAAGAGGAGAAGCTGAAAAATTAGATAGAGCTGCTCTAACAAAGAAATTAATTGAAAAGGCAGGTTTTAGAGGGTTCTTTAGAGAATTACAAAATTCTCTGAAAGAAGCGGCAATCCGCGCTTACGAAGTTCAAATCAAAAAAGAAATAGAGACTGGTAAACTAGCAACTGAAAAAGATGTACCATTTGATATTAGAGGAATGGCTGAATCAAGATTTGCAAAAGCGCGTAAGGGGCCCGAAGGTTCTACGTTGCCGATAAATGTTTTGGAAGAAATCACAAGTGTTTTACAGCCTTTATATAAATTAAGAACAAGTCAACAGGGTCTTCCAGAAGCGTTTGAAGCGGGCACGGCAGCATTACCTGGTGGAATAACACCGGAACAGTTCGCGCCAGAATATGTTCAACGTGTTGTGGCCCAGGCCGAAGCAACTGGTCGCGACGTGAATGAGCAGTGGGTAAAAACTATGGGTCAGGTGCAGGTAGCCGCCGATCACTTAGTGGGGTCAGTGCAGGATGTGACCCAGGGTGTGACATCGTCTGCTGACGCCATGACAGCAATGATGGATATATTCGTAAAACAATCGTTAGCACAAATAGGAAGAAGAGAAAGCTTCGCAACAAGAGTGGGTATTCCAACTAGACCTGGAGTCGTCGACGTGGAGGCGCTCGAAGAAAAATTACTTAAAGCAATTACACGCACAGCAGGTGGAACTTCAACTGGTAAAATACAAAAATTTATGAAGGAAGCCGTAGAAAAACTCGGTATTCCAGGATTAACTAAAGAAGAAAAACTTGGAGCCGAATCCGAAGCCTTGGCTAACTTCGAAGAAATGCTGGCAAAACGCGGTATAGCTATAGGTGAACTAACCGATAAAGAAATAAAAGCTCAAACAGATTTTGCTGTAGCGTTGGGAGAATTTTCTGTATTTGTGGAAAAATTAGTCCAATCATTAGCAAAAGTTGATTTTGAAAAGATGGCACTTCAGACTCTAACTGGTGCCCAGCGAGCAGAGATTGGTCCTGTTACAGTGGCTGATCCACGTATGCGCGAACTTATGGTTGGCGGTGCTAGGGGCGGCGATGAGTTTGATATTAATCAGATGTTGGAGGAAGCTGTTAGATCGCGCCGTCAGCAGCTAGACGAGGCGTTTGGAGCAGGTGCCGCTGGTGCAGGCGGTGGTGGAGATGAGCCGCCAGACGACGAAATAGAGCGTCTGAAGCAGTCTTTTAATGAGGTTCAGGTTCGTTTTAAAGAGTTAACAGAACAAGCCAAGGCACAGCAGGGCGCCGAAAAATTCGATGAGGCAGTAAGCAAGCTCCAAGAAGCTATGGATGAACTTGATAAATTCAGCGCAGAAGCCGAGAGACTAAAAGCGTCAGCACCAGATCCGTCTGCTATCCGACCAATGGAAGCCACAGTTGAGAGAGCGTATAAAAACACTGCTGATCTTATTAATTCCATAGAAAATGTTAGAGATGCAATTCCTGGTGCAGAAACAATAAAGGCAGCACAAGGTCTCGATTTTGAAGTGACCGGCGACCCTTTAACAGATATACGTCAATACCAGGAAATGGCACGAAATGCTATTGATAATTATGAAAAGATTTTTGTAGAATTACCAAAACGTGCACAAGATATCCTAAACAGGATAGAAACTGAGGGTGCTTATAAAAATGCTCCCGGTGAGTTTAGGGATGCATTAAAAGCTTCCCAGATTGCAGGAGCAAAAGAACTCGCAGCTTGGAAATTTTATCATCTTTCTAAAGTCGAATATTCAATTAGAGAAGCAGAAAGATGGCGAGAAGAGTCCGACAATTTTAAGGAAACAGGCGAAGTCCGCAAAGCTGTGGAGGCACGTGCCCAGGCAGCTAAACAATTAGAACGCGCGCAAAAAATAGCTATAGCAACATTACCTAAGAAAAAGACTACTCCTTATTTAACAGGTGGTCCTCAAGGTGTATCGAGTAGATATTTTAGCACACCGTTAGCTGAGTCTGCTGGTATTTCTATAGGCGGTGAGGAAGCTCTTCGAGCCGCACAACAAGAGTATAAGCAAGTAAGACCTGGTGGTGAGTTGTCTAGAGCATTTCAAATTGCTACCACTCCAGAAAAGGTTGACTTCGGTGGAACAAATCTACCTAAGAATCTAGCGTCTTTACAAAAAATGGCTCTCATTTTTAACGATCTTACAATGGCCAATCAAGATCTAATAAATCAAGGTGAGCAGCTCCAAGAAGCATGGGATTTCCAACGTCTCGCCAGAAATGTGACAGTCCTTCGAGGTGCTGTTGAGCAGTACCTATTTAATAATATAAAATTAACAGAAGTCCAAAGACAAAATTTGCGTGAAGTGGTTTCACTCCTAAAAGATTTAGAAAAGCAATATGGTAAAGTTGGTGGCGGGCTCCTTCAACAAGGATTAGTCAAAGTTCCTAAATGGTTAGACCCAGAACAACAGGCCGCTCTTCATCAGAGAAATATCGAAATGCTTAAGGAGCAGTTCGGAACACCTCTCTCTGAAGTTGGTGCGCAGATTGGTAGTTACGAAGACGCTCTAAAGATGATAGGTGAATCTACTAACTATACCATGAAGATTTTCGATCAGTCTGGTAATGTTCTTACAAATAAAGTATTTCAATTTGAAAGATTAGGAGATGCTGTAACATCAACTGGAGAAAAAATAGGCAGATTTAAGCTCGCAGTCGATGATATGAACAAAGCATTCCAGGAAAGACGCGGTATTGGTCAGGCATTCAGACGCGTTATTATGTGGGGTGGTGCGGCAGCTGTCGTCTACGGAACAATTCAAACTCTTCGAGACATGGTCGACGTTATTGCTGATGTCGAATCTCAGATGGCACAACTTAGAAAAGTTATGAACCCGGTTACTAGTGATTTCAGGATGATTCAACGTGCCGGTGTTGAAATGGCCAAAGAATTTGGTGTTCCAGTGGAGCAGGTTGTCGACGCTATGCGCGTGTTTGCACAGCAGGGTTTGGCACAACAGGAAGTTTTAGATAGAACCCGTATTTCTACCTTGGCAGCTAACGTAACTACTCTAGAGGCAGCTGAAGCTACTGAAGCTTTAACTGCTGCTGTAAAGGTTTATGATACACAGGGCCGTGGTACTATTAAGTTCCTAGACTCGTGGTTGGAAGTTGAATCTAAACACGCTATTACATCTAGAGAACTAGCTCTTGCTCTACAGAGAGCCGGTGCCGCTGCGAAAAATGCCGGTATTGACTTCGACGAATTAAATGCTATCGTTACCGGTATTGGTGTAACTACTCGACAAACAGGTAAGGAAATTGGTACCTCTGTGCGCTTCATAGCCAGACGATTAACTTCTGCAAAAGCTCCTGCCGAATTAGCAAAAATAGGAATCGCCGCTTTTGGAGAAACTGGTGATATTAGAAGCGCTTTTGCTATTATGGACGATTTGGCTATGAAATGGGATGATCTCACGCAGGCCATGAGATTGAATATAGCTATGGCTATTGGTGGACGAAGACATTATAACTCCATTCTTGTTTTGATGGATAATTGGGACGAAGTAACAGAAACATTAATGCATAGTCAGAATTCTCAGGGTGCATCAATGCAGCGAAATCTTATTATTATGGAGCAGTTCCGTAAGAAGATGCAACAGCTCGCCGAAACAGTAAAACAAACCCAATTACTTTTTGGAGAATTCGCACTCAAATACGCCAAAGGACTTATCGATGCAGCTCGCGTTCTAGTTCAGACAGTTAACGATATACCGCCAGTTATGAAGAAAGCAGCTGTTGGTATAGCAGCAACATTTGTTTTACTACATAAGGGTGCGACTTTAATGGATAGATTTGCTGATGGGTGGAGCAGTCTGGTTGGGACAATTGGATCATTTAAAACAGGAGCATTCAGCAAAGGTTTCTTAGGGGATATATTCGGAGCGTTAAAAGATGCCAAAACAGCCAAAAGTATTTTTGATGTTCAGAGCTCACTCGGAAAACTTTGGTTTACCATCCTTGATGTGGGGCGTTCTTTTAATAAATTTGTTGCTGGTATTGCGGGTGGCGCAGCCAAATTATCATTACTGAAAGCAGCTTTCTTTACTATTGCGAGTGCAGCAGTAACAATGACTGGCGCGTTAGCACCAGTAGCTACCCTTTTTGGCAAAATGGCTAAGAGCGGTCTTGTGTCAGCCGGAGTGATGGCTACTGCCGCTTTAGCTATGAGTAAATTAGGAGACGCTGGAACTGGAGTGGTTGGATCGTTAGGACCAATGATTTTAAGTTTTGGAGCGGCATATAAAGTATTAGCACCACTCGTTCGAAGATTTAGAGAAGCCAACCAGTCGGCATTAGATTTTGCCGAAGGTCAAAAACTAGCAGTTCTCGAACTACAAACTGAGGCCAAAGAAATTAAGAACCACGTAGCAACATTAGAAAAAATGCGCAAGAAAAGAGATGAACTTACCAGAGTTGGTGAATTACCGGCACCGGTGGCCAGAGAATCACTTCTATTAGAAGAAGCCAAAGCATCACAACAATTCGCAGATGCTATTTCCAAAGTTATGCCAGAAGCTATAGAAGGGTTTGATGACTACGGCAGGGCTATTTTGGGAAGCACAGAGCAACTTCAGCTTAATTTAAGAACTCTAGGATTCTTATATGATGAGATGCAGCGAATGAAGCAGTTAGAGATAGCTGAAAGGGCATTACATGATTTAACTGCTTTGGATGAGGGTATGGAAAGATTTAAAAGAGTTCTTCGAGATACAATAAAAACACTACCTCTTCTCGGAAAAGCGCTATCTCAAAGTATTAAAGTGGCCCCTATAATAGATTTACGTGCCGCCAGAGAAGAAGAAGAACAACTCAGTAAGTTGCGACAAGCAACACCATTCTCCGTAGTTTATGATAAACCAATTGAAGATGCTCGAATGAGAATAAAAGAATTACGAGGAACTATAGAGAGCACGGTTAGATTAATTCAAGAGAGTTTGGCACAAGCGCCCATGGGCGATACTTTAAAAGAAATTACCACGAACTTACAGGATTGGAAAAGACAATTTGAAGTTCTAGCTGATTACATGAGTTCAGGCGATGTTAGCTTTGCTTGGGAGGATTTATTGGCTGCCGAAGCATTTAGACGTGAGGGCGCCAAGGTAAAAGAATCAGGCGAATCAACATATGCTTATCTAAAATCTCTAGGTTTTAAAGTTAAAGAGAATCAACAAGATGTTGCTACTAGATTTAAAGACGAAGGAAAAAATTTAACACAAGCAATTAAAGAAGGTTTAGTTGATCCGTTACAGTTCACTGGAATCGCGGGCGACATTGTCTTATTTGCACGTGAAGATGCTAAAAGATTTGATGTGGCTGCTGGAGCCGCACGCTTAGCGTTTGACGACGCTGGGAATGCAATGCTTGAGTTTATAAGAAAAACTACGGGAGACTGGGCCAAAGAAGATTTTAGTGACGAAATGCAAAACTTAGCTTTGGCTATTTTTAGTCCAACAGATTTTCAACGGGCAGTGGAATCAGGAATCAAACAAATAAATGCCGTTATTACTGGCGCTGCTGCTGGGATAGCTTATCCAGCACCTATTGACCTTGGTACCAGATTCCTTTCACAGGTTCCCACAGAGCAGTTGTTGGCTACAGGTTTTGGTGCTACTCCAGGACCAGTAGGAGCTCCTCAAGAATTTGGACAACAGGAATTTAAGGCAGAGTTTGAATTAGAATATGATAAGTATCTCAAAACTTTGAGAGAATATAAATTATCACAAGAATCTCTTGCAAAGACGCAGCAAGATGCCTTAAATATTGGGGCTAAAGTAGCTCCGGAAGTAATGAAGAGATTTCTTGACTTACAACAAGTTCTATTAAATGAATCAGCAGTTATGAATTATAAGGCAGTTATTGTTGATCTTAATAAAGCTTTTGAAGAAGGAGCGAGAAATCTACAAACAGCATTAAGACAGGCTCAAATGGCCGCTGAGTTTGATGTATTTCAAACTGGAATTTTGGCTGGTAGACAGAGAGAATTACCAGCTGCTCCGCTACCTCCTGTAAGTCCCACCGATTTAAATTTAGAACAGTTTGCACAGATGATCAGTCCCGATTATGGAAGATTAGTAAATCTATTAAATGAGGCCAATTTACAGCGAAAAGAAGTAAGAGATCGCATGGAAAAATCGGCTCAAGCTCAGACCGATCTGCGTTATCTAGAAGATCTTTATCTCGCTCAAGGATCTTTAATTCAACAAAAAGATTTTGCCGAATTTTCGGATTTTCTACAACGAACAGATGATAAAAACGCACAACTGCTTCTTACACAGTTGATGAAAATGGAAGAGTGGGAGAAGCAGCAGGCAGAAAACACTGCTATATTGGCAGGGCGAGAAATGGAAACACCAACCGTTCAACTAACAGACGACACTATAAATAAAATAGCGAGCACAGGTTTTACTGAGATAGCCAGAGCCACGGTATTTAGAAGAGGTGAGGCTGCGACCTTTGCATCAGCCGAAGAAGTAATTGCGGACATCGGAGGTTCTTTTGCTGGATCGGCCCGATTATTTGATAGTGCGGTTGTACACCTATCTCAAATGGACCCGAGTGAGATTCTGAGGCGATATAGAGAAGAAAGAGAAAAAATTGCAGAAGTTCCAGGATTTGAAACTGCACTTGGAGCAAAATTTGAAAACACCTTAACTGAGATGTTCGCCAAAGCTTTTGGTAAGGCTATTGGTCCTCAATTTTCTGGTGGTAAAGGGTTGGGTAGATTAATTGAACTAGTTGAAAAAAGAGTGGGTCCAGAAAGACGTGAGGCATTAGAGTTGCCTCCAGAAGCCGGAATGGTTGTTGGTGATTTAGCTGATTCCCAGCGCACCATTAATAAGGAATATTTAGATGAGCTCGCGCAAGAAAACGCACGTTCATCATTTGCTTTCCGCAAACTAACAACGCAGTTGGGTGCTATTATTTTAAGTAGTTTCACGCAAGGTGGTTCGAAAGCAGCCGGTGCCTTATTGTTTGGTGCTGCCGGGGGAGAACTAGCCGATGCTCTCGGTCAGGGTCCCGGCGCCAAAAAATTTACAGCTCAAATATTAAGTGCATTAGTCGGTGTCGAAATAGCCAGATCATTTGAAAAGAGTAATAAGTTAACAGCAGCTCAGGCCGATAAGGTTAGAGAGGCAATTGAAACCGGAGATATCGCGTCAGCTGATCAGATAAAAGAAGCGTTGTCTCAACCAGAAGGTCAGGCTGTAGAGGGTTTTGATCAATTATTAGGTGAAACTAGTTTACAAACTCAATATTTAAAAATTATAGCTGAGAAGGCAGCAGAGGGCGTTGAGGGCGCTGCCGATGAGCTTAAGAAAGCCGAAGACATACAAAACGCCGTAGCGGCATTGAAGATTCAGGGCCAGCTCAGAAGAGATGTCTTTACACTAATAAAGAAATCAGGTCAGCTTCTTTTAACAGCCACCGCCGCTGGGCTTGTCGCGGAGAAGGCCTATCAGGCACGGTTGCCTGCTGAAGAGGCGGAGATTGCCCAGGAACAGCAACAATCATACTTTAAGTACTTAGCGCAGCGAGAAGAGACAGCACTTGGCGCTATAAAAGAGCTGGACGCCGCTGCAAAGAGTCTAAGAACACGTGCACGCACTGTGGCAGAATATAGAGGCGTGGACATCGAAAGACAGTTTACAGATGCAGAAGAGAAATTAGCAGAAGTACTTAATGAGGCGGCTAGACTTCACGAAAACAGTGCTGACGAGCTGCGCGCACTTAATGATCAGATTGGTCGGCTGGAGTTGTCTGCACTAGCAATTACGACAAAGCTTAAAATACAAAGACAGTTAGATGCTTTTGTAAATAATTTAAAAATGGAAGACGCGGCGGAAAGGATTCGAGATCGATTCAGTGGTGAATTATCTGGATTCTTACAAGGATTTAGATTGCCTGGAGCAATTGAGCCAGGAAGACCGGCTGCTCTCGCATCACCACAAGAACGCGTTTTCGCCAGAATGCCAGAACTATATAAAGGATTCTTCGATCTAGAACGCAAGCGTCAGGGCATACTATCACAACTAGATGCAACAAGCAAGCAGTTAATTCAAACAGAATATGATCTAGCTGTTGCTAAAGCTGCTGGTGCGGAAGATACGAAAACATTAGAGATTAAAGAACAGGCGTTGGCCAATACTAAGATGGCATTGGCTACGCAAGCTGAAAATTTAACTGGAACATTGGAGAAACTTAAAGAGGCATTAGATCAACAAGTGCTCATCGAACAGCTTCGCTCAAGTATCGAAAATATGCTGTTTGATTTAAAGAAAACAGCCGATCTTATTTATGATACAACCAGTGTTGATATAGCTACTGGTGCTCATCCATTGGCAGATGTTACTGCGGAATGGGGAGATGTGGCTGCGGGCATTTTCAGACAAGGAATGGATAAATTCGAATTAGAAATAGCACGTATTCAAAAAGAAAAAGGTGGCGTACCGACCCAAGACAGACAAAGAATAGAATGGCAGCGCAAAGAAGAATTAATCCTTCGTGAAAGAGCAAAAGAACAAGAGAAACTTAAAAGAGAAGTCGGTACAGCTGAAGGTATTTTATCAGAACTTTATGAGTATCAGAACAAGTGGGGATTGGACGTACAGAATCTCATGGATCAGGTGCGTGGTGGCTTAGAGCGTGCCGGTGAGGTTACACGTGGTCGAGGTGGACGAGCAGAATTCAGAGGAATTCCTGAGATCGATAGATTGAGTGAGCGTCTACAAGAAATGGCCGAAAGAGCAAAGAGAGAAGAATATGAGTTGATGGCCGATGTTGCTCTTGCCGAAACAAATACTTGGTTATCTGCAATCACATCAAATACCGAATCAATGAAAAAGATTTTGGGTAATATAGGTAAAGGTCTTGTTACTGCAAAGACTCAGTTTGGTGAACGTGTGGCCGAAGTGCGGGGAGCAGGTGAAAAGATTACAACGGAAGACGCAAGAGCTATTATACGGATGACTAAAAATCAACCTGGCCATGAAATCTTAAGCGGACAATCTTATTACGGTCCTGGAGGTCGACCAAAAGAAGAAAAAACAGATATCTATGGTAATTTCCTACAAGCAGGTGGAAATATCGCAGGTCCTGGAGGAATCGACAAGGTTCCCGCTATGCTAACAGCTGGTGAGTTTGTAATTAAAAAGGGTTCGGTAGATAAATTACGTAAGAAGTATGGCGACGATGTGTTAGATCGTCTAAATCAGAAGGGCGAAATACCAGGATTCCAAACTGGTGGCGACGTTCTAAGTCTATCTATGGGCGAACTAGCTGCTAGAACCTCTTTTTCTAAAGAAGAGACGGATGCTATTGCTGCTAGTAACGCAGTGGTAGATATTCGTGATAGATTAATTCAGGAAGAAAAAATAAAGCAAAAGGAAAGGGAAAGAAGGGGTGCAAGAGGTTTACCTGCGGAAAGATCAGAAGCGTCCAAGAGAATGGAAACTGCTTTTAGACAGAGTAGGGGTAAACTAACCAAGTATGACCTTATAGGTTCGAGAAAAGCAAAAGAATCTGGCCTCGATGCTAGCGAAGACGACACTATTCCAGAAGCTGACATCGTAAGAGCCCTAGCAAAATATGGTATAACAGATTTGACACGTTCAGTGAGACAGAGAACTGGTCCATCACCGATTGAACTACAAGAAGCAGACGAAGCATTTTTTGGAGTACGTTATCAAAAAGATGCCGAAGCTGCCTTTAATAAACAGGATTTTGAAGAGTTTAGAAGAATAGCAAAAGGTCTCCATCCTGGTGAGCAACGTAGTCTGAAAAACACTCTTGGTCTAAGTGATGAGATGTTTAAGAGCCTGTTAGATCCTGACCGAGTGCAGCCGTATGGTCCGATTGGTCCATCTATGGCTAATTTTCCACCGTATCAGTTTTCTAGTAGAGCCCAACCATTTCAGTCGTTGGCAAACTTCCCACTTTCTACTACTTTCATGAGAGAGCCAATTAACATGATGGGGTTTTATGGTACTGGAAGAGCCGGTTTACTGGATGAAGAAAGATCTGAACAAGCAGTTGCCGCTGAGCAAATTTTTGGAGAGCGCGGCCCGTATACCAGAGGCAGACAATCTGCAACTAGATCAGGAATAAAAGCAGGAACCGCAGCAGGTAGCAACTTAACAGAGGTGATGCAGTCGTCAGCACGTAGGCCCGGTGAGCATCGTGGTGAGGGTAGATTAGTGAGGCAGGCCACAGACCACGAATTAAGAACAGCAATTGAAGGTGTAAAAAGACATAATTTTAATGCCTGGAATAACTTATCAGAAGAAGACAGAAAGCGTGCAATGGCATTACCTAGTAGTGGTATTAGAAGTATAACCCCAACAAGACGCGGTATGGGTGGTTATATTCGAAAATTCCAACAAGGCGGCCAAGTAGATACCTCAGCGTCAGATTGGTTAAGACGTAAACTCTTGGGCGAAAAAGCTGCCCAGAGAATTGAGGGAACAGCTGGAGTAGACCAACAACAACCAGCCGATACGCGACCTCCAGTAATTAAATATATTCAAGATCTAATAGAAACAGAAGGTTTTAATCCTTCTGCTTTCTTAACAGATAAGGAAATCGCGTTAGTTGTAAAAGAGATGGGATTAAATGCCCAGAAAGTTCAAGATTACATAAATCAATCGCTAACTTTAGGATTGACGGCTGACGACATTGTTGGTATGGACGACATTGTTTGGGAAAAATTGTTCCGACTTGGTGGTATGGTGAGTAAGTTCCAACAGGGTGGCGACGCTGAAAAACCAGACCTTACTGCTCCGGAAAAATTAAGAAGATTCTTCTTAGGCGAAGACGCAGCTAAAAGAATTGAAACAGGTGGCGTTGATCAACAGCAGCCTGCAAAGGAAAAACTGAGTCCGCTGATTCAGTATATTAAAGATCTGAAAAAAACAGAGGGCTTTGATCCCATGGCCTTCCTAACCGACAAAGAAATAAAGGAAGTTGTTGATTGGGCTGGATTAAATGCCCAGAAAGTTCAAGATTATATTGATAACTCGTTAACTTTAGGTCTGACAGCCGATGACGTTGTTAGTATGGACCAGGATGTTTGGGACAATTTATTCCGACTTGGTGGTCTGGTGGGGTTCCAGTCTGGCGGTACAGCCAAGAAGCAAATCATGTCGGTTAATAGGGCTGTCGGTGGGCCAGTGGATTTAGGTACATTAATTGGAACTAAAATAGAAGAGCAGCAAAAATATATGGAACAGATAGGTGGGATGACTGGAGCAATGATAGCCGACAGACCAGATAGTTCAGCTGGCGACTTCGGTTCAATCATCGGGACTCAAATAAAAAAGCAGCAAAAATATATGGAACAGATAGGTGGGATGACTGGTGATGCGCTACGTGTTCCAGCTTATGGACGTGGAAGCAAGTTTATTCCTTCCAACCAACTCGCATATTTACATGGTGGAGAAGCAGTAATTCCAGCCAGTATGAACATTGGTGGCATGGCAAAACAATATTATCAGGGCGGCGGCGCGGTAGAAAAAATGGGGATCGACGAAGAAGCCATCACCAATGCAATCAAAGCGGGAATAGAAGCAGCCACAGTAAAAGCAGAACTACAAGATAACGTAGTTAGATTAGAAGACAACAGAGTAGAACTCGACCCAGCAGCTTTCACTGGCTTGAAAGAGAGTATAAATACTGCTGTCGGTACAGGCATATCTAATGTAGATGGTCGTGTGGCTAACTTAGAAGGGCAGGCGAGAGGTTGGACAGAGGCTACAAAGAACCACGAAGAACAAATAAGCAAACTTAAGTTCGAAGACCTGCCAGCTTTGAAAATAGAAACTAAATCTCTGGTTCACGACAAGACAGAAGTATTAAGAACTGAAATGAAAAATAGCAACGCTGAAGTTGGCGCTGAATTATCAATCTACGATTCGAGAATCTCGGCGCAAGAAAGACAAGTAATTCAAGCAAAGAGTGATATAAACGCTACAAAAGGCGAACTATCTAATGTGAATAGTAAGGCAGACCGAGCCCTTACAGATTTAAGTAGGAGATCATAATGGCGTCGACCACTGTTAATTTACCACCATATGATTTTTCTGATACGGATTGGGAAAGCTTAGGCGATGTATATACTTGGGATATGGTTTATGTTCCCGAGCCAGCCACACCTACTGACCCCACTCCTCTGGCTGTATTAGTGCTTAATGACTACAGTGTCCCAATTGATACTGCCAGTTTAGCTTTAATGCCTAATGGTGTCGGAACTCTTGCAGGTTATGATATCCACAACATGGATGCTCTTAGTGTAATAAAGTTTTCTATGTTTGAACGAATAAGCGATCAATTATTTATAGAGTTATATGCTAATGCGGCTGGAGAGGCAGAGTTTGTTGAGATTGGCGCGAATACTTTTGGTGGCACGCCGAGATATAATGTTCCTAATAGAAAAATTATAAATAGAGCGAAACAAATTCAAACCACAGGGTTTAATCCTCCGGCAATGGTTTATATCAGAGGACCATTTGATATTTTGAGAGATGAAAACAACGACACCGAAATGGTAAATGATATAGCCAATATCGGCTTAAAAGACACTTGTTACGAAGAACTTTTTGACCGATATGCGACTATTATGTATAGAACCCCGGTTCTAAGATCTGATTGGGGCGATATATTAGACAGCTTGTATGAGGTAGATGCTTTTGAGCAAATTATTGGGTGGATTCATAAAATACTAATAGATGATGCCTTGATCGCAGCATCAGCTGAAGTTATATTTAGTGACATCACCCCCTACCCATACCAGGTACTCGATTTCGTGGAAGATGAAGAGTATATAAGATACAGTATTACTCCAGGAACAGAGCAAGAAGTTAGGTGTTTTATTCCGCCAAATATCGATTTTAATGAGGTCGGACATAGAATTGAAATTAATAATTCAACATATGTTGATGAAAATACAGGCCAGGAGATTAGCGATTTATTTGAAATCAATCGTGTTTTTTTAATGGGATGGGAAGTTATTTACACATATACAGTGTCTATTAATAATAGAACAACACTCACAGCAAGTTGTAAACATCGCAAGGTCCCAATTGTGCTAACAGAGGGCTCTGATTACGCATGGGGTTTTGATTCACAGGATAATTTAAAGATCGTGTTTGGTGTGGGCCAAACTCCAGCAGACGAATATTTGGAAGATGAAAGAAATGTCGACATCACTACACCAGACACTATTATTGGTGGTCCGTATTTTGATACCCCGGGCGGTGAAGGAGATAACACTGCTGGGCCTATACAGTATAGAATGTATCCACATTTAGGCGGTTCAAACACAGGTGGTGCGGGAGATGGTTTCGGCACAACATATATATTTGAGGAACTTTGGGTGGTTGTTAATAGAAGAAAGAGCAGCATCACCATTTATGACCCAGAAGGCAACGCTGATGCGGCTCTTCGAAATTCCAGTTATGAATTATACGCAATGGTACAATGCGATCCTCCGGCACCAGTAAGTGGTCGTAGCGACGATCCTGAAGGATTTGATGGTCCAGTAGATCACACTGATTGTTTGTTTGATCACGATCCAATGACGGTCCAAGATCTAACAACATGTGATGAGGAACTATTACAGACCGCTATGGATGGTTCTAGCCTCAGCATGACAATGCCGTTCATTCAAGATGTCACTATAGATATTACTAACGAAGGGTCTGTGGTTACTTATCCACAGTCGCCAGGCGAAAGCGAGCTATACCAAATTGCAGATTTTATCTATGATTTGACAAACGAAGAAATAACTGAAGTAACATATATTTTTGGTCCAGACGATGAGCCAAAGTTAGGAGATAATTTTAGTCATAATGGTATTGATGGTATAATAAATTCTATTTCGTATTCTTATCAAGATTCAAGTTCTTATTTAATAACGGCTGTTGTCGGTCCTAAATATTTAAAGGACACTGTGAGTGCAAACGATGCGTCCATTTGGCAGCAGCAGGTAGAAACCGTAACGAAAGAAGGAGTTGTAACTCAAGTGGCAGGTAACGGAATTCATTACGCAGTTCATGTGGAAGGAATGGGGGATTTTATTGCTGTAAACACAGTGGTCGGGGGATTTCCTCCAGAAGTCGGCGACAGAGTAACGGTAGAAATTAATAATGTACCGGTGGGGTGGAGATAATGGCACAGATAATCCAAGAAGAAATAAGGGCGACTATAGTTATAGATGGTGGCGGTGCTTTATTGGAAATTAGCACACCGTATGTGAAGTCTTTTAACGTGTCCAGACAGAGAGGCTCTATGATTAGTTCTTTTTCTGCAACAGTTGAGATCTTATCTGGTAACGTATTGTCGAGCACAAATGCCGTTTTAGATATAGCTGATCAAGATTCTATTATTAGCATATACGCTGGCACAAGAGGTAATGAGAAATTAATTTTTACCGGCGATATAAAATCAATAACCATCAATCCATCATGGGAAAAACCTGAATATTTTCTAGTCAATATCAGTGGTTCCGATATATTAAGTAGACTAGAAGGTAAAAGATATAGTCGTCGAATTAAATGGACTGGTGCTGGTATGTGGGCAAAGATTACAAATATTAAAACTACAAGGAACAGAAAGGTAGCAAGAGGGTTCGACAAAAAG
>Ga0114922_10001389_pt1 | contig 23048 bp, 20 predicted proteins | sample AartaG_FD_100975 | JGI IMG/M metagenome (GOLD analysis project Ga0114922, IMG submission 100975) | Deep subsurface microbial communities from Aarhus Bay to uncover new lineages of life (NeLLi) - Aarhus_00045 metaG | ecosystem: Environmental > Aquatic > Marine > Oceanic > Sediment | place... | reverse complement strand
TTAGAGCTTGAGAAACTTCCGCGGATAATGAAAATCCGTGAGCTTGAGTTAAAGAAACAAATCGACAACAAGCCCCGCCCCTCGGAGGAGCGGGTCGAGGGTCAAATTGCAGCTGACTTTATTGTAAGTATATTTTTCCAAAATGAAGCTGGTTAGCACTGATTAAAGAACCAAAAAAAACTATCGAAGGAATCACTTATATCAAACACAACAAAAGGCACTATTACACACGAGCTATAAAGGCTTTGATGGAGCTTGGCAATGCTACCTTTCATGCGAGAACAAGGGTCTAAAGAATCACCGATGGAGCCCCGCCCGGTCTCCGGCGAGGTGGGCAAGGCTGCTGCTACGGAGAAAGATGATGCGAAGCAGCAATATCTTACTGTAGCGGTTCACGGCAACAGCGTTCGCAAGACCACGATACTGCTTGCTATTCTGTTCTGTCTTGGGCTATTGTGCCTCTGGTTCATGATAAAACAAAGCACACCCACAACAGTAGCGGCAGCCGTTAACGCAGAAGAAACGCAACTTGAGAAGGCAATCACACAGCTTATCGGTGTCAAATCCGAAATATTCAGCCGGATGGATGAGATAGTCAAGAAGTTTTACGAGTTTTCGGATGTACCGCAGGTAAAAGTCGATGAGCTGGTGAAGAATCCGTTTAAACTAAATCTAAAAGTGTTTCTCGGCAATACCGATGAAATCGGTATTGACATAGAGCTGATGAGACAACAGCAGCTAAAAGAGCAAGCAAGAGACATGCAGCTTCTGAGCATTATGCAATCGAATGCAGACAAAGGCAGTTGCTGCATGATAGATGATAAAATTCTTTATGAGGGAGATAAAATTCGAGGTTTTGAGGTTCGTCAAATTAGTGACAGTACGGTCTGGCTCGTCCCGTTAGAGCCCCGAACAGGAAAGCCTCTAACGGGACTCGAATCGGAAGGTTTGGAAATAGTATTAAAGTTATCGGAATGAATCCCGTTAGAAATTCTGTAACGGGAATCTAATGAGACACAAAAACAGGAAATTTCTAACGGGATGAAAATACCATTTACATCTGAAAGAAAACAAGATTCGCCCAAAGAGCAGGCCGATTTGGAAGGGTTTGCACCTGTGGCAGAGCCAAGCGAGGATACCTTAGAAGAACAAATCTGTTCTGAAGAGGAGTCGATTCGCGGGTTGAGCGACCTTTATTTTCCTGAAGAGTCCGACGAACCCTGCCCCTCGGAGGGGCAGGATGCTGCGGATATCCTGCTGGAGATGGGCAAGCTTACGCCACAGCAGCATGCACAGCTGCGGTCCAGCACCAACCCTGTTGGTGCCGGACTGGAAGCCGGGCTTGTCAATGCTGATGATGTTTTAGAGGCCAAGGCCAAGCTGCATAGTCTGGAATTCCGACACATAGAACCAGAGGATATCGAGAAGGAAGCCTTTGAGAAACTCGATATTGATTTCATAAGAAGCGCTGGTGTTTGTCCTGTCGCAATAGAAGAGGGGACGCTGGTTGTTGCGACCAACGACCCTGCAAATATCTTTGCAGTAGAGGAGGCAAAAAGACAAACGCAGATGGAACTCTCCATCGTAGTATGCAGCCAGGAGGACATTGATACGGTCTGTGCAACCTTCAAAAAAGATAAAAACGATTGTCTTGATGATATTATTAGCGACATCGCAGATGCAGATGTTGAGGTTGTCGAGGAAGAAAAAGATGACTTCGAAGACCTCGAAAAAATGGCAGGCCAATCACCTGTTATCAAACTTGTTAATTATCTGATTAGCAATGCGGTACGTGAAGGAGCCAGCGACATTCATATCGAGCCGAAAGATAAATTCATGAGAGTAAGATACCGCATAGACGGGGTGCTTTTCGAAATTATACAGTCGCCGCTAAAGATGCATCCGGCGGTTGTTTCACGAATTAAAGTTATGTCCAATCTTGATATTTCGGAAAGACGGCTGCCACAGGATGGCAAAATTAAGGTTTCCGTGGGTGGTCGAGGAATCGACCTGCGTGTTTCGACACTGCCGACAAATCACGGAGAAAAGGTGGTTATCCGTGTGCTGGACAGTAAATCGATTATACGAGGCCTTGAGCAGTTAGGTATGGAGTCAAATGTAATGACGGCATTTAGTAAGCAGATATCGCTGCCACACGGTATTTTACTTGTTACAGGTCCTACAGGCTCGGGTAAGAGCACCACACTGTACTCGGCCCTGTGCCAGATGGACGGCAATAGTTTGAATATCTCAACGGTTGAAGATCCGGTCGAATATGAACTTGATTTTTGTAATCAAGTACAGGTCAGCGAGAAGATAGGGCTCGACTTTGCGTCTGCACTGAGAAGCTTGTTGCGTCAGGACCCGGACATCATAATGATTGGCGAAATCAGAGATAATGAGACTGCCCGCATAGCCGTGCAGGCAGCTTTGACGGGGCATTTGGTTCTTTCAACACTGCACACAAATGATGCGGCCAGCAGTATTACGAGATTGGTCAATATCGGCATCGATGCGTACTTGATAGCAGCGTCGTTAAATGCGGTGCTTGCTCAACGACTGGTCAGAAAAATATGTCCGAAGTGCAAAGAGATTTATGATGTTCCGAAGAATATACGCAGATATGTGGAAAACGCAGGAGTTAAGCCGGATGAGCTCTTTCACGGTGCCGGTTGCGATTATTGCAGAGGCTCAGGCTATGCTGGCCGAGTGGGCATTTACGAACTGTTAGTAGTCGATGAAAAATTCAGAGATATGATTAACAAAGACTCATCGGTTAATAATATGCGGCGGGCTTTTCATGAAAGCGGACAGCAAAGTTTGTCTGATGATGGAATTAAAAAAGTAAAACAGGGTTTGACGACGATAGAGGAAGTATTGCGAGTGACCGAAGTGTATGGCCAGAGCGAAGTGGAAGTATTTGTCGAAAATATCGAATAATAAATTTATGTGCCATTTGCGTGCTTTACATTGCGTTACGTATAAGCATTGCGCTTTAAATGATACGAAATACAAATTAGAGCGAGAACGAAGATGACAAACATAAAAACCATTTTAGCAGAGGCCATAGAGTCGGCAGCGAGCGATGTGCACATCAACGTGGGGATGCCGCCAATACTCCGAAAAAACACGGAACTAATCGAGATGGGTTTTTTTGTAGTTAGCAACGAAGATGCAAAAGAAATGGTCCTATCTATGATCGGTCCGGATAGATTTAAAAAACTTGAACAAAACAGGGACCTTGATTTCTCAACAACGATCGATGATGGCCATCGGTTTCGTGTCAACGCTCATTATCAGCGAGAAACAATTGCAATTTCATTCAGGGTGATCCCGAATCAAGTTCCCTCAGTAGACAATTTGCACCTGCCAGCCATAGTAAAAGAACTAACGGAGTTACCGAGAGGATTGGTGTTGGTAACAGGCCATACAGGGTCCGGCAAAAGCACAACGCTGGCTGCGATGATAGGTTTGTTAAACTCAAAGGTAAAGAAACGTATCATCACATTGGAAGACCCTGTCGAATATGCATTAGAAAACGATATGAGTATGATAGAGCAGCGTGAAATTGGATTTGATTGCCCGGATTTTGCTTCGGGACTGCGGCACGTACTCCGACAGGACCCTGACATCATTATGGTTGGTGAAATGCGAGACCTTGAAACCACCAGTTCGACAATTACCGCCGCTGAAACCGGTCATCTTGTTTTTAGTACCCTGCACACAATCAATGCTCCTCAGACCATCGAACGTATTATAGACATCTATCCTGCAAACCAGCAGGACCAGATACGGACGATGCTGGCCAATACTCTGCAAGCGATCCTTTCACAAACGCTGTTTAGGAGGATAGATGAACCGGGAATGGTGCCCTGTTCGGAGATATTGCTGTGCACATCGGCAGTAAGAAACTGTATTCGCGAGAATCGAATCTATGAAATACCCAATATAATTGAGACTTCCCGCAGACTGGGTATGCAGAATCTTGATAGCAGCATCGCCGATATGTATTTCAAAGGCCACATAGACAGGGAAGAGGCGATTATGCGGTCAAATAATCCTGGGAAGATGGAGAAGTTGCTTACACCTATGGAACAGTTCGAAGTTGTCGAGCCTCCCGAAGCAATGCGTAATGAATAGAGAAAATTCCGCCTTGTGAGGGGGGCGATAGACTGCAAAATGGAATTAAGAAAAGGTCATAAAAATATGTTCGAAAATTCTTCACAAAACTCCGAAAGTACAGCTGCAATTGCAGATAACCCGAAGCACACTGAAGCACAACAGGCACAAGAGCAACGTGAAGATGTTTCGGTCAAGCATCAGCCAGAACGCCGCAAAGAAAAGACACTTCAAAAAATACAAAAATTCAGAGTTGAATTCGGGCCAAGCAGGAAGGACATCCTGAACTTTACTAATCAGCTCGCGGTTATGGTCCGTGCGGGGATAAGCCTCCAGGACTCGCTGGAGTCGATAGCCGAGCAATGTGAAAACACAAAATTTGCGGTGATAATCTTCGATTTAAAAAACCAAATCGAAGCCGGACAGAGTTTTTCACAGGCACTTGCTAAGCATACGGAGGTCTTCAGCAGTCTTTATATAAATATGGTGGCTGCAGCGGAGGCTTCTGGGTCTCTAAGTTTAATGTTACAGAAACTGGCAGAGTATCTGGATGAGGAGACCGAAACTCGCTCCCAGATTAGAGGTGCGATGGTTTATCCAATCATCATAGCGGTTATGGCGGTATTGGTAACCATCTTCCTGCTGTGTTTTGTGCTGCCGAGATTCACGGCGATATTCGCAGGCAAGGAACACTTGCTGCCCCGGCCAACCAAGATCCTAATGGCAAGCAGTGTATTTTTGCGGACTTACTGGTTCCTAATTCTGCCGGCTGTCGGTGGAGCGTTTGGCGGGTTCTTCTATTTTATCCGCACGAATTTCGGTCGACAGTGGTGGGACGAAACGAAACTGATACTGCCCCTTATAAGAACGCTGTGCCGAAGTCTCTACATAACAAGAAGCCTGCACACGATGGGTGTTCTGACAAGGGCGGGGGTGCCGATTTTAAATACTATTTCAATAACAGCCCAAATAGCTGGTAACGTCCTTTATAAAGATATGTGGCTCCGTGTCTATGACCAAGTTCGCCAGGGTGAGAAGATTGCCTCGAGCCTCATTCAGTACGCCCTGATGCCATCTAATGTGGTGCAAATGATAAGAAGCGGCGAAGACTCAGGCTCTCTGGGTGAGGTGCTGGAAGACGTTTCTGATTTTTATGCCAGAGAATTAAAAACGGTCATCAAGACAGTAACATCAATGATAGAACCAATAATGATAGTTGTGATGGGTATTCTGGTTGGCTTTATTGCGATGAGTATTATTCTGCCGATATTTAAGATGTCCAGTGTTGTTACAGGCAAATAAGTTCGTATCACGTGGATCGTGAACAACAAACCAAGATACGAGCCACAAACCACGAGATACGTTTTGTGAGATACCAGATGCGAGATACGAGATACCAAAAAGGTTTTACGATTATTGAGGTGCTATTTGCAATAGCGTTGATAGGTATTGCAATTGCGTCTCTGGTTGCAGCCAATATCTCATACACAAAAGCCAATGCCGCAGGGACGGAATTGTCAACCGCTGAGTTTCTCGTTGAACAGATAAAAGAGTCGACCGCATTGCTACCGGTAATTGACCCAAACACCGGCATTGACGTTTTTGGCCCGGAAGAAGGTGTTCTGGCTGACTATGACGATTTGGATGATTTCGACGGCGCGAGCTTTTCGCCTCCGATTAATGCTAACAGAGAAACCCTGAATGATTTCACAGCGTTTAGTCAGCAAATCAGCGTTGAAAATGTCAATCCTGCAAATTTTGAACAGATTGTCACTGACCACAGCAGCTATTTTGTTAGAGTAACTGTGAAGGTTTTTATGAACTCCAAGGAAATTAGCTCGACAAGCTGGATTCGAACTCGACTTTAATAGAGGAAAGAAGAGGGGAGTCTATGCCAGGCAGGGAGAACAAATTTATCGCCGGGTTTACCATTGCTGAACTGCTAATTGCTTTGGCAATAACGAGCATACTGCTTGCCGCTGTAGCAGTGGCTTTTAAAGCTTCGATTACAAATTATCAGGAAAACGAGGACATTTTTAAAACAATCAATAACGCTCGGCAGGCGCTGCTTCGAATGACAAGGCAGATTCGGACGGGTGACAACTTTGACCCAGCTGACCCTTCCAATAGATGTAGTTTTTTCACAGCTAATAACGAAGATATTACTTATGAATACAGAAGTGCAGACAACAAGCTTTACCTGATAACAAACAGTGATAGCAGCGAGTATGTGCTTTGCAATAATGTTACTTCGATGAGCTTCACTAAGAATCCCACAGATGATGGCGCAGACGTCAAAAGTGTTCAGATTTCTATGACAGTTGCAAGCGGTGATGTCCATCGAACGATTTCAGCTGCAACGGTTGTTAGAAAAAATCTGAACTGATAGTCACTGTCACATTAACATCAATACATTACACGAGTCATTGTAGTAACTTACTATCACCAGCCACTGTAACCTACTGTCATCAGTCACGGAAATCCGCTGTAGTTGCCTTGAATATCCGATCTTACATGTACCGCCAAAACCTCTGAATAGGTACTGCTATAGTTGGCCTTATAACCGATTTTTTGGAAATTAGTTTTATAGAAAATCCTTGATTTTTTATGTTGTTTTAACGATACTTTATCGAAACGGCTTAAGGGCGGTTAGCTCAGCTGGATAGAGCGCCTGCTCGACACGCAGGAGGTCGTTGGTTCAAGTCCAATACCGCCCATTATAAGCCCTTATAGGTAAATAGCTTATGAGGGCTTCTTTGATTTTCGTATCTGCAAATTCAGGCCGTTTCTCGGCCTGCGGAGCTTATCCACCGTCAGTGAGGTCTCTGCCTTTTAATTCAGGACAAGTCTGCGGCGAGCGGGGGTTGTGTGTTTTTCTAAGTCCGTTGAGATAAGAAATTATGATAGAGCTTCCGAAATAAGCAACCGAAAAACTAAACACTACATTTTGAGATGCTGACGAGAAAACTGTCGATTTGCCGACAGTTGGTTCAATAAACAGTATCGAAATTGATAAGTTTACATATCGATTATCACATATGTGCAGAAGCCCAAGTAAAGAGATAGGAAGATTCATTGCATATTACAATTCGATTCGCTATCATACACCTTTAAACAACGTTGCATCTTATGATTTATCGCAGACGCAGAAAGAAATGAAACATGAAATTGTAAGAAGGGGCAAAAAGTAATGCCTTCCGACCTCATTATTATTGCGATTTACCTGGTGTTAATGTTCACTGCGGGAATTTTTTTCAGCAGGAATATAAAAAATACCGCAGATTATTTTTTGGCTGCACGCTCTGCACCGTGGTTCTGGATTATGGGCGCGGTATGGGCAACAAACATTGGGTTTCTTCATGGTTATTTAGCCCATGGTGGCGCGGCATACGAATGGGGGTTGATTCAAGCTAACTTTGAATGGTTTCAAGGGCCGTTTGCCTATATTTTGACTGGTTTGTTCTTTATTGCATTTTATTGGCGTGCCGGGATATTTACAGTACCACAGTTCCTGGAAAGAAGGTATGGCGCCGGGATAAGAGTTATTTACTGTCTTGCCTGGTTAATCATTTTCGTTGTAACCGTAGCAGCAGAGTTGTACTTAGGAGGCCTGTTTCTTAAGAGGCTCTTAGGCATACCGTTCTGGCCGACGGTTCTTGTGTTAATCGCGGTGGTGGGTACCTATACATTTTTAGGAGGCCTGGGGGCAGCGATAATGATGGAGTTTGTCCAGTTTGTAATTATGATGTTAGGCACAATGCCACTATTGTTTATCTTGTTAAATATGACGGGCGGTTTCGAAGGGATAAAAGAAGTGCTGCTGAACCAATGGCAAATTAGCGACCAATATTTCAGCGTTTTACCCGATATACATCATCCTTATGGCCCAGGTCCCTGGGTTATCATGGCACTTTGTTTTGTAGTCTCAATAGGCTGGTGTGCGGGACATCAGTCAATGGTGCAGAGGAATTTAGGGGCGCGTTCACTATACGATGCGAAGCTTGGCTACGTCGTTGCCAGCATACCGAAGACCTTAGGTGCATTTCTGTACGTAGTTCCTATGCTCGCCGCCCCTATAATCTTTGCTCAGCACGGTATATTTGTAGAAAAAGCTGATGCCGCCTATGGCAAGCTCATCCTGAATTTATTGCCTGCAGGAATGTTAGGCTTATTCATTGCCGGCCTTGTTTCTGCGGGCCTATCCAGTATTGGCAGTGTGTTGAACTCGTCATCTACTATGGTGGTAAAGGATATCTATGAGCGGTTTCTGGTAAAGGGCAAACCCGACCATCATTACTTTATCGCCGGGCGTATAGTGACATTTGGGATTATAATTGCGTCACTATTATTGGTGCCGGTGGTAGTAAAGGTTTATCTGATTATGTGGTTGGAACAGACCCTACTTGCTATGCTATTAGGCCCTTTTACGGCAGTTCTAATGTTAGGTATCTTCTGGCGGCGGACTAATACACCCGGCAGTTTAGTTGGGTTCTTAGTTGGCGGAGCTTTTGCCATATTTATGCAACAAGGATTAGGAGTAGATATATTTGTCCTTATAGGTTGGTGGTCTTTTGTAGTTACGTTTATAGTCACAGTTATTTTGACTTTATTTACAAAACCGCCGAAAGAGGAAAAAGTTGAAGGAATAACCTGGGAAAGCGATTTCCGTGCAGAGGTAGGAACAATAGTAGAGCAGCGTGCAGAGGATAATGGGACCAAAGTGACGGAGATCCCGGATATAAAAATCACAATGCCACCTTGGTATCTTAATCTTAAGTACTGGGCCACGGGAATTTTAGTTGTCCAGATAGCTTTGCTTCTCTTTTTCGGATGAAAATGGTTTCTTAAAAACCAGAAGGATATAAATTATGGAAGATAAAAAAGACAAAAGAAATGGCACTTAGCCACAGAGAAAGAATTATGATGGCTCTGGAGCATAAAGAGCCTGACCGCTGTCCAATACAGATAAGCTTTACACCGGAGTTTGCCTTAAGGTTGCGTAAAGATATCGGACAGGCAAATGTTTCTCCACACAACCCACATGGTGGTGGTAATACGTATGAATTAGAACGGTTTCTGGAAGAGGACATGCTGTTAACTTCTGTCGGATGGGCCAATTCATATTACATGGTCGATTGCCAAGCCGGTGAAGGATACACGGACGAGTGGGGTGTTGAATGGAAGGCTATTGAGTATAATACCAAATTCGGCAAAGGAAAATATACAGAAATCGTGGGACATCCATTAGTTGAGGATTCGGCAGTAGAGAACTACCAACCACCCGACGCAAATAGACCAGAACTGTATTCGGACACAGAACGCGTCATAAGAGAATATAAGGATGAATACTGGACTGTTGGTGTAATTGCCACCACGATATGGGAAACCGCCTGGGCCCTGCGAGGTTTTGAGCGTATGCTGATTGACCTTGTACTTAATCCCGATTTGGCTAACCAAATTTTTGATATACCGTACAATTATCATCTAACGGCTGCGAAAAAGCTTGTAGAGATGGGCGTTGATATGATTTGGACCGGAGATGACATGGGCACCCAGCAAGGCATGCTGATAGCACCGGAACAATGGCGACAATTTTTTAAGCCAAGAATGGCTAATTTTATTAACACACTGAAAGAAATAAATCCAGATGTCAAAATCGCCTACCACTCGGATGGAAATATCTATCCAATAATCCCAGATTTGATTGAAATTGGTTTAGATATCCTTAACCCGATTCAACCTGCGTGTATGAACCCAACTGAGGTCAAAAAGGACTTCGGCGACAAACTATGCTTTTGGGGCACGATGGATGAACAGTATACTCTGCCATTTGGGACGCCGGTAGATGTCGAAAATGAAGTTAGGCAGCGGCTAAAAACAATAGGCAAGGATGGGGGGCTGATAATTGGTCCTACACATCACGTGCAGCTCGATACACCGTTGGAAAATTTCTGGGCAATGGTGAATACGATAAAAGAAACACCATACAGCAAACTATAATCTCAATTCAAAAAGAGATAAAGTTATGACTAATTACGAAAGATTTGTGAAAACGATTAGCTGGGAAAAGACTGACAGAATATTAACCTATGATTTTGTAGATAACAAGGAATTACTTACAAGATACGGCCATTATGACGAATCAAAGAAATACTCTTTTGAAGAGTTAGTCGAAGTAAATGCCAAGTCTTTCAAGGAGATGGGGCTTGATGTTACACGCTTTATCTATGACCCTGTAAATCACTGGATGGGCTCAAAAATCGAGAACTGGATACGTTTTCTGGGGGTAAATCCTGATGACTGGGAAGTGTCCCAGAAGGGCGGGACTGCCTGGATTTCGAAAAGACCCTTTTCAAACGTAAAAGAACTTGAAAAAAACATGCCTAATCCTCCGAAATATGAAGAAATCGGAGAATGGTATGCTCCATTTATTAAACATATAAAAGAGGTTTTCGATTATTATGACCTTGTCTTTATTGGAGCGGTTGAAGGCCCTATGAGCGATTCTTACACGTATACTGATATGGGGCTTTTTATGACAGCGATTTACGATGCTCCGGAACTTGTTTCGCACATTATGGATTGTACCGCCAAATTTTCAGCTTATGTTGCACAGGCCTTTGCCGAGAATGCGTCGGCGCCTCTGATGTTTATGGGGGAGGACATCGCCGGTGGTATGGGGCCGATGTTCAGCCCAAAGTTTATAACTGAGCATGCACTTCCCCGCTGGAGATGGATTATGGACCCAATTAAAAAGAAGGGTTTTAAGTTCTTGTTTCATACCGATGGAAAATACGGCGAACTTTTGCCAATAATATTTGACGAATTTGGAGCTGATGGTCTTAACCCTATAGAGAGAAATGAATGCAATGACATTTTTGAAATAAGAAGACGGTACCCTGATAAACTACTTTTTGGAAATGTATGCTGTGCAGTTACCCTACCCCATGGTAACACCTATGATGTTGAAGATGAAACATTGGAGCTGATAGAAAAGATTGGCCCGCAGGCAGGTATATTAATAGGGTCTTCCAGCGAAGTTCATGACCTGGTTCCGGTTGAAAATGCCCTGACAATGTATAGAACGGTTCATGAATATGGAACATATCCAATCGATATAGAGAGAATTCGAAAGCGAAGGAACGACATTAAAGACAAATTAAAAATAAGAAAAGGTGAATTTTCTTAGCCTGTAGGTCATCAGATCAAGTGATTTATAAAATCAGACCTGAAAGCTACTTATTGGGCTGCTGGAGCATCCCAAAAAACCTCGACTTACTTATCAACGTCCAGAGACGTTCTAACATTCATTGATTTAAGGCGGGTTTAATTATTAGCCGGACAGACTTACAGGAACCGTAAGCTTTGCGCCTCTGAATATAATATTGACCATTGTATCGGTTATATCAGTATGGAAGAGATATGTATCTCGTTCACAACAAAAAAAATATTGAAATTAGTGACACCAATTCTGGACTGACTTGCCAACCGTCCTATAAAAAGCGTCCCCGATTTGTGAAAGTGACAAAGCTTTTAACCATCCTATAAAACCACCTTTGAACTCGAACAAACCGGCATTTTTGCTTTCAGCGTTTTCTACAGTATACTTTAATATACAGAGAACTTCAGCAATGAAGAAGCCACCAAGTTGCATCTTGAGATTCTTCTTAGTAGTTCCGTGTTTGTAATTTATCGAAAGAAACTTATTTATGGCAAGAACCTATCAAGTGGCAATGGATTTGAGGGTAATTGAATGAAACCTGCACAAGGTACCTCAAATACCCTTACAGGCGAAAAACGGACCGATTTTCTATTTGGTGAACTGCTCGTATCCAGAGAGCTTATAACCCGCGGAGAATTAGTTGAAGCTTTAAACGAACAGCGTGAGCATGGTGGCCGACTCGGTGAGGTACTGCTTCGACTAAAAATGCTAAGAGATGAGGATGTCACCCTCGCTCTGGCTGAACATCTCTCAATGGAGTATATACGCCTCGATGATGTTACCAGAATAGATATAAATGTCGCCCGAATGCTGCCTGAAGGTATCTCCAAGCGATTTTGCCTCGTGGGTATTGGTGAGGTAGATAACAAAGTTATCGTGGCGATGGCTGACCCACTTAATGTTATCGCAATCGATACAATCACACTAAAAATAAAACGCCAGATTAAGGTTGTAATCAGTTCACCTCAGGAAATCCGTCAGGCAATCGAGATGGTGTATCATGGTTCTGATGTTGAAGAGCAGCGGCTTCGCGACCTGGTAGAGTTCGAGGACGGCGAAGAGGGCGAAAAGGTAGAGGTCATAGAGGATACTACAGAAGCGGATATAGACAGCGAGATAGCTGCCACAAAAGCACCTGTGATTCGCTTTGTCGACTTGCTTCTGAGCCAAGCGGTCAAAAGCAGGGCGAGTGATATTCATATTGAGCCGCAGGAAAAATCGATGATGATTCGTATGCGAATTGACGGGGTGCTTCGAGATATGGTCCCGCCAGCCAGAAAAATGCAGGCTGCAGTAACTGCGAGAATCAAGATTCTCTCAGAGATGAATATTGCCGAGCGGAGACTACCCCAGGACGGCCGATTCAAAATGAGAGCATCCGGCAGAGACATAGATGTGCGGGTCTCCTCCATTCCAACAATATACGGTGAAAAAGTGGTGATGCGAATACTTGATGCAGCAGCGGTAAACCACGAGGTTGACCAGCTTGGTTTTGAACCTAAACTTCTTGAAGAGTTTAAGACTATATTGTCACTGCCACATGGCATTATAATTGTAACAGGACCAACCGGCAGCGGTAAAAGCACTACGTTGTACTCAGCGCTAAATCACCTAAAGGATACGACAAAAAATATCACGACGGTTGAAAACCCGGTGGAATATCGGCTTGCAGGGATTAATCAGATTCAAATCAAACCGGAAATCAACCTAGATTTTGCAACATGCCTGCGGTCGATTTTGAGACAGGACCCCGATATAATTCTAATAGGAGAAATCAGGGACAAGGAAACCGTTGAGATCGCGATAAAGGCATCTTTGACCGGCCATCTGGTCTTAAGCACATTTCACACCAATGATGCACCAAGTGCTATAAGCAGACTTGTGTATATGGGGATTGAGCCGTTTTTGCTGGCTTCGACGCTCAACTTAATCCTCGCTCAGCGCCTTGTAAGGAAAATCTGTGAACATTGTAAGGAACCAGTTAAGCTCAGTGAAAAAGTCCTCAAACGATTGAATATCAGCGCCGAACAACGGAAAAATGGCGCTGTCTTTTACCACGGCCGAGGGTGCAACGCCTGCGGTGGAATGGGTTATTTGGGTCGGCTGCCTGTATTTGAGTTCTTGGTTATAGATAATGATATACGTGAAAAGCTCATTGCCGGTGCTAATGAGTCGCAAATAAGAGCACTGGCACGCCAACAAGGCTATGGGGGACTGCTTGACAGTGCCGTAAGTAAGATGTTACAGGGCCTAACTACTGCCGAAGAGGTCCTTAGAGTAACATTTGCGGAAGATGTGAAATCAGAATAGCACGGGTCGGTTCTTCCGGGGGGGAACTTAACAAAGTAGTAAGGGCTTAGTTATATCTTAATCGGATTTTAACTAAACTATAGATGTTCGGACGCCGATGGTATATAGCCGCTAAAGTGCAAATAAAAAAAGCCGATAAACAGTAATTGTCAACCAAGGAGAAGGTTCGATAAATGAGAAATTATAAGTATATTGCCCGGGATTCATCAGGCCAGCGAAAAGAGGGCTTCAGAGAGGCGCTATCCTCAAATGATGTGCTTGCCTGGCTTCGCGAACAAGGTCTTATCCCCATCTCTGTCAACGAGATGTCCCTCGACACCAAGCAAACCCGGCATAAGACTCATCGAAAGCGCATTAAATCAGCAGACTTGTCAGCGCTTTGCTGGCAGTTGACCACAATGGTAGAAGGAGGAATTCCCATTACTACAGCTTTAGAGACAATCTCCGAAGACATAGAAAATTTACAGCTCCAGCAAGTTCTGCAACAAATTGTGGAAAAAATGCATAAAGGTCAGCCTTTCTCAGACAGTATTTCAGAATACCCAAAAATTTTTAACCAGCTCTGTTGTGCGATGCTATTAGCCGGTGAAACGGGTGGTAATCTACCGAATGCGCTGCGCTTGCTGGCAGAGTATTTCGACGGTCGCGATAAACTGGCGAAAAAGGTTAAAGGTGCAATGGCCTATCCCATTTTCGTGCTCGGTTTTATAGTGCTAATAGTCGCGTTCATAATGGGTTTTATTATTCCACGATTCAGCGCCATATTTGACCAATTCGGCGGAAAATTGCCTGCTTTTACGAGAGGCTTTATGAGTTTCTACGATGCGCTGCGACACAACATCCTTTATATTATCGGCTTTATCTTCATATCGGTGGTTACTTGTATGCTGGCTTATTCCAAAACCAAGAAAGGTCACTACATATTTTCCAAAATCGTTCTTTCTTTGCCTTTGCTTGGTAAGGTGTTCAGTCAGTCCTTCGTAACAATGTTTTGCAGAACGATGGCAACATTAGTCTCTGCGGGCGTTTCTGTGCTTGAGGTGCTCGATATTCTCACAGGAATGACCAATAACGATATTATAAAGACTGCAATAATACAAACCAGAGAGCACATTGTCGGGGGAGCGAACATCTCTTCCAGTATGGCCACAGCCGGCTTTTTTCCCAATATGGTGGTCAAAATGATACAAGTCGGTGAACAAAGCGGCTCACTGCCGAAAGTGCTTGAAAGAACCAGTGACTATTACGAGCGAAAGGTCGACTCCATCATAAACACTTTGATGAGCCTGCTTGAGCCAATAATGATTGTAACGGTTGGGGCGATTGTATTGGTAGTAGTTCTGGCATTATATCTACCGATTTTCTCAATGTCGGCGGGCTAATAAGGCAATACAAGTGATGAAAAAAAGAAAAACCAGTATAGTCGCCAATGGATTTGGCCGATTGTTAGTCAAAAGTAGGATAATTTGAAAACATTTTTTAGGAGAGATTAAGATGAAAAGTAGAAAAGGCTTCACACTGATCGAGCTGATGGTGGTGATTCTCATCGTTGGCATCTTGGCTGCAGTGGCCATTCCGATTATGCGTGGCCGAATCGATTCGGCCAAGTGGTCGGAAGGCAGGGCTGGTGCTGGCAGTATCCGTACCGGAGCCCGTGCTTTCTGTGCTGAGAAGGGACCGACCTGGACCGGTGTCTGGGCCAATGTTAGCTTGGCCGACCTTGGCTTTGCAGCTGGCGACCTGACTGGCAAGTACTTCGATGATGATGATTATGCCGTTGCGTTTACTGCCTACGATACTTACACAATTACCGTAACTGCCGGTAACCTTGGTGCTCCTGCTGATGCACCTTCGGTACCTGCAGTGGTAACGCTCGACCAAGGCGGTACCTTCACCCCTCCATAATTAGCGGGTGAAAGTAAACTGTGCTGTATTTTACTGCCCATACCGGTTGGTTTCTCGCCGGGGGGAGGGAGCCTAACAAGCTTGTGTAAGGTACAGGACTGTACAAAAAAACATGATTAGTGCCTTTGGTTTTTCAATGGTCGAAGTAATGGTGGCTATGGCCAGTGTGGCCATAGCCACCATAAGTAATTCAGACTAACAACAAAATTTAGGGGGATACATATCCCCATTGTCCCAAAGTTATTGAGGGGAGATGAGAACTATGACTGTTAAAAGACTTAAATCCGCTGGGGGATTTACTTTAATTGAGATAATGGCAACAATTGTCATCCTGTCAGTGGTGGTAATCGGGGCCTCTGGATACAGATATTATGCTGCATTGGATGCTCGAAAAGCTTCAATGCAGGCTACCGCCTCAAGAATCGGACTGCTGCTGTGCGAAAGTTGGCGAGGTGTTAATGGCACCGATACCTATGACCCGGTAGCACAATTCTCTTCAGAATTAGCAATCACCGAAAACCTCAATCTTAATAATTATGGATACAAAGACGAGAACTTTACCCTCCTGGGAAACTACGAAGTCTCGATAAACAGTACCAATTATTGTGCAATTCTATCCTGGAGGGACGTCGCTACCGGATTGAGGGCCGTAAACATCGTTGTAGTCTGGCCGCTACAGGATGGGTACCTACAAGGCTCTCCATACGAGCCATTTGAGCTCACAACATACACGACAAATTAGAAGAAGTAGAAGGGAGATTATCAGACTATGTCAAGAAAGAAACCTACAGTTCGAGGCGGCTTTACGCTTATAGAACTAATGATAGGCACGGTACTTGCGGTTATTGTCACACTGGGAATCAGCATTATACTGGCAGACAGTCAGCGTGGCTGGCATACGATGTACAATCGTATATACTCCGATGTAGTAACCGACGGCTATTCTGCAAGGAGAGTATTTGACAACGTGCTGCGTAAGGCAAGCGGGGAAAAGTACTTTGTGGATGATGCCGGCGGCTGGATTGAGGTCTATTACTATGCCGATGCAAATTCGACTTTCGTCGATCGCTACGCACGTTTCTTCTCTGATGAAAACAGTCAATTAAACGTTGAGTACGGCAAACTCAATCCCACGGAGACACAGGCCATCCAGACTATTTGTGGAAACGTCACCGGCTGTACTTTCAAGACAACCGGCCGAGCTGCCCAAATGATACTTACCCTTGATAACGGAACGCAGAGTGCTACTGTTGTCTCGTCCTCTTTTATGCACAATTGATAATAGCACATTTCTTACAGAAGAGAACAAGATGAATAGAAGACAATCGAAACAATCAGAAAGAAAAGGTGCGGTTATGGCCTTGGTGCTGTTTGTAATCATAATATTATCCATAGCCGGTGTTGGATTGCTAGAACTTGGTCTGCGCAGTCGTACCTTCGCGGCAAGAACCGCCTCGGACATCGAAGCCCGTTGTGCCGCTGATGCCGGTCTGGTAAAGGCAGTTTTCGAAATGAACGAGAAGCTGAAGGTTACACCTTGGGATGACAACATCCTGCCGCAGGCAACAAATGAAGTACTGCCAAACTGTGGTGCAACTTTCAGCTATACAGTTACAGGCGACCTTGGCAGTGGTTATACCATTGAAGCTACCGGAAAATCAGACCGGGTTGTAAAACAGGCTAACTGCGCTCTGCAATTGCGGGGGCCATTCGATGCAGCAATCTTCGTAGATACAACTATGAGTCTAAAAGAAGGAACCATAGTAGACTGGTATAATTACAGCGAAGGTGAAAAAAACCTGCAAATCGGCACTAACAGCATCGACCCGGGCGGTATTGACCTGAAAAATGGTGTACTTGTAAATGGCGATTTGGTCGTGGGTTTTGGCGGTGACCCGGATGCTGTCATCCAGGCTTCATGGGCAACTATCACAGGTGATTCTTACGCCATGACTCAAATATATGATTTGCCCCCGATAGGAGTGCCGGGATATCTCCAGCAATTGTCATCTGAGGGAACTATAACCGACACTATAACAATAACCACTTCGGGGAAATATGATGGCATCAACCTCGGGTCCGGCGAAATAATCACAATTGACGGGCCGGTTGCCCTTGATATCACCGGCAACATAATCCTCAAGAATTCCGCCCAGCTGCAGATAGTCGACATGGAGACAAATCCCAACGCCTCCTTGACCTTGTATGTAGGTGGAAACATCGATTGCAGAAACGGATGTGCCATTAACAATCTTGCCCAAGATGCCAAGAAACTGAAAATATATGGCCTTGATACCTGCAGCGATATGGATTTTAAAAACAGCACTGATTTTTATGGGGCAATTTATGCGCCCAATGCGGATGTAACTTTCTATAATTCCGGTGAGGCGTACGGAGCCGTCGTAGCTAACAGTTTTGAGCAAAAAAATTCTGCTACCTTTCACTACGATGCATCGCTGCGAGATGTAAATAAAGATGAAGAGGTTGTGCGCTTCACAATAAAACAGTGGAATGAGGAGTAAGTAAACGAATGTGGCTCGCAGATAATTACCAGTGCCTCGTTTTCTGTTATGCACAATTAGTAACAAAATCTTGTATGGGAGAGGTCAAAATGAATAAGCCAATACAATCCAAAAGAAAAGGCTCTGTGTTAGCTCTGGTCATGGTTATACTTGTAATAATGCTTGTAATGGGTGTGGGCTTGTTGAGTCTCGGCCAGAGCAGCCGGATACGAGCGGCACGAACCGGCTCAGAGATTGTAGCCCGCAGCGCCGCCGATGCCGGACTGACGAAGGCTCTTTTTGAAATGAATGAGAAATTGAAAGCTAAACCCTGGACTGACAGCAACCTGCCAAGCGCGGTAACTGAGACGCTGCCGAATTGTGATGCAACTCTCAGCTACACAGTCACAGTGGACGGCAACAACGTTTATAACATTGAGTCTATTGGAAGCTCCGGCCAAGCCCAAAAAAAAGTTAAATCCTCTTTGGAATTGGATGGACTATTTGAGTATGCGATTTTCGTGAAGGGTATTTTAACTTTGATGAATGGCACTACCATTGACATGTATAATGCTGGCGCAGGTGACCCAGCTCTGCAAATCGGCACCAACAGCACGACAGCTGGGGCTATCACGGCGAAAACGGGTGTAACCATAGATGGTGATGTTATTGTCGGTCCCGGCGGAGACCCGGATACCGTTATCGACTCCCAGCTTGAGGCAGCCATTACAGGCGATACTCGTCCTGGATTTAAGGAAGAGGAGTTGGCCTCAATAACGGTGCCAACCTGGCTGGGTGCGTTGCCCTCTCAGGGAACTTTGACCGGTGGTACAACTGTTACCACTTCCGCAAAATATGACAACATTGACCTTGGCAACAGCGAAATAAGCACAATTGATGGAGCGGTTGAGCTTTATGTTACTGGCGACGTAATCCTTGATAATTCCGCCCAGCTACTGATTGTCGACGCAAACACCAATCCTGACGCCTCTTTGACCCTGTATTTAGGCGGAAATCTTATATCCAAAAACGGAGGCCTAATTAACAACGCCGCCATGGACCCCCACAAAGTTAAAATATATGGGCTTGATACTTGTACCGGTATCCATTTTATGACAAACAGCATTTTTTATGGAGCAATTTACGCCCCGAATGCAGATGTACAGTTGAATGCTAAGGTTGATTATTACGGCTCCTGTATAGCTGACAGCTTTACTCAAAACGTAGATGCTTTCTTTCACTACGATGCGTCACTGCGAGAGGTAAGCGCAGACGAGGTTGGTGTGCACTTCGTGGTAAAACAGTGGAACGAGGAGTAAGTGAGCAAACTCACGAACGCAATTAAAAGATGAATCACCAATAAGTTTTTGACTCGGCCAACAGCAGTGACTTTGACTCTTGGCCGGGTAAGAATGTCCAGCTTGCCCTTGTTCCCACTCAGCCCCCGACCGATAACCTTAAAAGACCTTCCTTAAATTCCAATCGACCCTACTTATTCTGTAGATTTTACTGCAGCCACAGTTCGTCAGACGCTCAAAATCTTTATCTGCAAGCACAAATCACAATATTTATAGGACCTGACATCTCAGAAACAAGCACACTAACTGAAATCAACATATTGTGATTTCTAAGTAAAACAGCCTCTTTTTTAGGCCGATTAAAGGGTATGCATTTAGGATTGGACTATAGCCATATTGTGGAAAAGGCAAGGGCATTTATACGAAATCCCAGAAGAGCAGTAGATTGGGTCAAAGGGGATATGAGCTTCGACTGGAAACGACTGCTTAATCGTGAGGAAATACAAGTCCTCGGCCTTGACATTGGCTCCTCCACAGTCAAGATGGTCGAGCTCCGCAAAGACCGCTCTCAGTGGGCAGTTACTGCGGCCGGCATAGTCGACATTGCTGGTGGAGCAGAAAAAGACAATGCAAGCAAAGAAATAAACACTGTCAGCGCAATCAGCAAATGCCTTCGGTCAACCGGGTCTGAAACACAATTAGCTGCCTGCGGCGTATGTGGTCCAGAAGTTGCGGTTCGCTGTTTTAAGTTCCCTCTGTTGCCACGGGATGAGATAGAAGGAGCCGTCATGCTCGAAGCCGCACAGGTCTGCCCGTTCAACGTCGACGATGGTGCCGTTGATTACCAGGTTATACCAAACGGCGAAGATAGTGTCCGCGGTGTTTTAGTGGCAACAACAAATAAGCTGATAAAAAGCAAGAGGCACCTTGCCAAGGAAGCCTCTCTTAACAGCGTCTTGATGGACGTGGATGGATTGGCACTTTTGAACTGCTTTTCTGAATGCGAGCAACCTAAGGCCGGCCGAACCACAACAGCCATTTTGAATGTTGGCAGCTCCTATACAAATTTGGCAATTATGGGCGACGATTCTTTGCCTTTTATTCGAGATATGACCTGTGCCGGCAATGATATTGTTAAAGAGATTGCAACGGCAAAAGGTGTTCATCCGGAAAGAATCGTCAGAATTCTTAGCGGCCATGAAAATTCAAGTGGGAATAAATTGGATATCGGCGAAAGTCTTGCCAAGGCCTGCCATAAGCTAATTGTTGATGTGACCGATACGTTGCGCTACTACGCAGCTCAGGAAAAATCCACAGCTGTTGAAAAGATATTTGTTTGTGGCGGTTTTGCTCTGGTTAAAGGATTCGTAGAGCTATTAGATAATCAGCTTCCTGCGAAAGCCGTGTTGTGGAACCCGTTTGACAAAATACGCTGCGATGCAGGACAAAACTATCGAGATATTCTGCAAAAAAATGGCCCTGCAATGGCGGTAGCAGCCGGTCTTGCTATGAGGTCGATCTGATATGTTTACGATAGATTTGCTAAAAGGACAAGGTATTCCGGCTAAGAGCAGACCTGAGGGTATTGCCATTACTGTGGTAAGCTTTGTAGTACCCATCATTATTGCAATAGTAATGCTCGGCTTTTATCTAAGCAACAGAATCGTCATATCAGTTCAAAAGCAGGAAATAGCTAATTATGAAGCGAGCATCGGCAAGTTGGCAGATGCCGTGAAGTTGCAGGAATCATTCGAGAAAGAGAGAAGTCTTATAAGCAATTGTTTATTAGAAGTTTCGTCCTCTATCAACAAACACCCTCAATGGTCGCCGATTCTGGTAACACTGGCAGAGACTATGCCGGATTCGCTGGTTTTAACCAGATTAGAGGTAAAACAGACTTCCGTTAGAAAAAGAGTTCCTCAAAAAAACGACCCTAAGAAAACGATGGACATCAGTGTCCCTGTAAAAACATTGCAAATGAGCGTTAGTGGAAACCCAATGTTTAACTGCGACAAAGCAATTAGGGACTTTAAGGACAGTCTTCGCTCCTCCGATTCGCTTGGACCGAAGCTCGAGAACATCAAGGTTTCGCAGAAAGCCGAGACGCTCGAGGACCAGGACGTCATCTCTTATGAGATAAATTGCATCTTCAAACCGATATTGTAGCAGGTATTTTATGAAATCAATTTATAAAAAATATCTAATGGCAACTGCCCCAATCTGGGTAGGTGGCTTTATATTGCTCTGCTGCATCTATATATTTGCGCTGGCACCACAGAAAAAAACCAAAAATCAAATCGAAAAGCAGCTCGTTGAGAAGAAACAAATATACGAGTTGGCATTAGAGACATCGAAGGTGGAAACTAAAATCAAGTTGAAGGAGCAGCTTGAGACTCTGCAAAAAAAATTAGCAGGTTTCGTCATCGAACCTGAGGATTCTGCTGATTTGATATTCGACATAAGTCAAATTGCCAATGAGAAAAAGGTTGATTCGTTCAGCATCAGGCCCAGAGAAAGCCGCAGAGGCTCAAATTCAGCTGACAACGAGAATATAAACGAGAATAGCATCGATATCAGCTTTAAGGGTAATTACGACCAATTCGCTACTTTATTAAACGCCTTAGAGAGACATCGGCCGGTTATCTTCGTAGATGACTTCGTAATAACTCGCTCAAAGGAAGGGGTCTCAGGCCATCAGGTGAATATGAACCTGACGCTCTTCGTCAGGAAACAGCAGGACAGTTAAAGAAACAGAAGAAATGAACTCACAGCGCAAACTTGTGGTACAAAAATGAGGGTAATAGCGATAGCAAATCAAAAAGGTGGTTGTGGCAAAACAACTACTGCAGTGAACCTTGCAGCGGCACTTGCTGAAAAAGGCAAGAAAGTGCTATTAGTCGACTTGGACCCGCAGGGCCACACCACCCTGGGATTTGGTTACAACCCTGAAACATTGGATAAAACCATTTATCATGCTCTCACCAATCCGCAAATTCCAATCACCAAAGTTATACTAAGCACTAACACCGAAGGACTTAGTCTGGCACCAAGCAATGTATTGCTTTCAGGTGCTGAGATTGAACTGTCCGCATTACTCGGAAAAGAATTAATCCTGAGCGAGCAATTCAGAATGGTAAAAGACGAGTATGATATGTGCGTCATCGACTGCCCGCCATCAGCAGGGTTATTGACCCTCAACTCTCTCGTTGCCAGCACTGATGTCATCGTGCCCGTTCAAGTAAATTACTATGCAATGGAGGGTCTTAAACAGCTGTTCGAAACTGCAAACGTCATCAGAGCTAACTTCCACCCTTGTAGTGTAAGAATCCTGGGCCTACTGTTGACTTTTGTCGAAGATAGAACCATCTTCTGCAGAGAGATTCAGCAGCAAATGCGCGAGTTTTTCGGCGATATGGTCTTCCAGACGGTTATTCACAGAACCGTAAGGCTGGCTGAAGCTCCCAGTGCAGGTGAGTCCGTTCTGATGTATGCCACCGAAAGCAAGGGCGCTGCTGAATACAGGGCCCTGGCAGAAGAGGTACTAAATAGCAGGCCTGCAGTAGAGAAAACAACCAATGATGAAGCGATGCCTGAGGAGATAAGCAATGTCGAAACATAGGGTAGGATTGCACAAGAAAGTCACAGCAATCTTCGGAAATTTGGCGATCGTGAAAGACAGCGACGCACAACAGC
>Ga0114922_10001388_pt1 | contig 23060 bp, 13 predicted proteins | sample AartaG_FD_100975 | JGI IMG/M metagenome (GOLD analysis project Ga0114922, IMG submission 100975) | Deep subsurface microbial communities from Aarhus Bay to uncover new lineages of life (NeLLi) - Aarhus_00045 metaG | ecosystem: Environmental > Aquatic > Marine > Oceanic > Sediment | place... | reverse complement strand
CCAGTTCTTCCTGAACTGTCCGGGCCTCGCGGCCCAGGCCGCTGTTTTCCATCCATTTTTGAAGTGTCTTCCACATGGCGTGGGCCAGGAAGGCTACCAGTATGTGGGCGTGCACGCGGTGCTGGAGCTGATGATACATCGGCCGCAGACATAGCTCGGATTTTATGGTCCGGAAGGCGGCTTCTGCGTCTGCGAGTTGAATGTATGTCTTCCAGAGGTCCTGCGGCGTGCGGTACGACTCCACCAAATCCCAATAGGTGTGAGCCTTACCGTTCTTCTTGCCAACATGCTTCTTCAAAAACACATGCGATACCTCCGCTGCTACACAGATAGTATCACACTTTGTGCCGGCCTATACAAGGGGGTAGGTCGTGACTGCATGGCCTTTTCGAAAGCGAAACGCTCCGAATCGACCCATACCGCCGGAATCCGCGCAAAAATAGCCAAAAAAGTGCAAAGTGGGAGCAAAGTGTCTAACTTGGGCTAGGCCGCCTTCTCAGACTGCCATCGTCATCCCACCAACAAGAAAAACCTCTTGATGATCTAACTTCCGCTGTTATAATGATGCCCATGCAGTAGGGCGTATTTCCCCGCTGGGTACCTTCTGTCCGGCAGACGTTCCAAAAGGAAAAACCGAATGAACGCGATTTCAAAGTGGCACATGGCAAGTATTCTGGCAGTGATGATGCCTTTGTGCTGCGCGCTCTATTCATCAGGCGCGGAGGCCGAGATCGCCATCTCGTACGACCTGCCGGAAGACGGGCGGGTGTCGGTGGTAATCTGCAACGCCGAGGGTGTGCTTGTGCGCGAGTTCCTCCACGCGGCGCCGCGCAAACAAGGCAGGAATACCGAAACGTGGGACGGCCTCGACGAGCAAGGCAACCCTGTCGCCCCGGGCGCATATACATGGAAGCTGCTGCTCACCCAGGGCCTGCGGGCCGAATACCTGCTCACATTGGGCACGAATCCCACCCCTCCCTGGGACACCTGGCCGGGCAACCACCACGGCGTCAGTTCGGTGGCGGCCGATGCCGATGGAATGTACGTAGCTACGTCGTCCGGCGAAGGCACTATCCTTGGCCTCAAGCAGACCCTCGAGGGCAAGCGCCTTTGGAGCATCCCCCGCTGGGTCGAGGCATGGCGCGGCGGACACGCCATGGCAAGCGCCAACGGAAAGCTCTATATGCTTCACACCAACGGTGCCATCCATGTTTTCAACTCGGCCACCGGCAAGCACGAAGCCAAGTGGGACCTCGCACGGAATGAAGCCGAGCGGAAAGACAGCGCCAAGATTATGGACATGGATGCGCATGGCGATCATATTGTCATCAGTTACACTCCGCACAACGCCATCCGCTGGATCAGCCCGGAAAACGGCAGCGTGCTCGACGAGGCGAGCGTCCCCGGGCCGACGGGAATCGCCCTTGCCCCCTCGGGCCGGGTATTCTTTATCAGCAATGATGCCGTGCTTTCGCTCACTCGCGAGAACAAGACCCCACAGACTGTCTTAGAGGGCCTGCCGTTCCCCTGGCGGCTGGACATAGAGGACCAAACTGGCGATATTTTCGTGACGGAACGCGGCGAGGCCCAGCATGTGAGACGCTTCTCGAAGGACGGCAAGCTACTGAACGAGTATGGCATTCGCGGCGGCCGTCCTGGTGTCGGGCGGTTTGAATCGAAAGGCTTTAGCAATATCACCGACATCGCCGCCGACCAGAAGGGCGGTTTCGTCGCGTGCGAGGCTACCACTCCGCGCCGCACGCTCCGCGTAAACAAAGAAGGCAAATTCGTGCGGCAATGGTTCGGCGGGCAGAGGTATTCGAACTTCGCCTCACCCGATCCGGTGGACCCCACAACTGTGTGGATGGACTCGCAGTGGGGCACCTTCGCGAAGGTAAAAGCCGACTACGAGAAGAAGACCTGGTCGATGCACTCGACGTACTACGGCAAGGTGGGCGACGTGCGCCGTCGCGACGGCCGCACCTACCTTTGCATCTCGGGCCAACTTGGCGGACCAGCGGTGTTCACCGTAGACGAGGGAGACGTCAGGCCGATCCAGGTTGCGGATTTGTCGGGCCTTGGTTTCGGGAAGATGTGTTCGATGGGCAAGGGTTTGTCGTACCTGGGTTACAAGAACAACAAAACGTATCGCATTGCAGTTAAAGAATGGACCGACGACGGCAAGCCGGTGCATGACGAGCCCGAAATGCTCGGAGCGGTCCCGCGCGTGGAAGGCGATCTCGGCTCACGCGAGACCGGCCCGCTCGCCGAGGATGCCAACGGCAATATCTATGGTGTGTTCAACGGCGGCGTAAGCCATCCGCCTTTCGGTGTGGGTTGGTGGGCGAGCACCACGAGCGCGAATCGCGTCGTGAAATGGGACAAGACGGGCAAATTCCTGTGGGCTGTGGGCAGGCACGCCGCCGAACCCAAAGCCGGCCCCGGCGAGGGCAAGTTCCTCTGGGGGCCGGTGGGCGCGGTCAAAGGATGCATTCTGGCGCGAGACGTGGAAGCACCCGTCCACGTGTGGGACAAGGACGGCCTGTGGGTCGGCACGCTGTTCGACAATCCGGATACGGAGGCCGCACCCCTGGAGGCCTACTCGGGCCCCAGCGAATGCTTCTATGGTTCGCTATACGTAGTGCCCGACGACTCGAAAACCCCCGGGCTCAAACCCGGCCAGGTGCTGTTCTATGGGAGCGGGCAGAACAATAATCCTATTTTCCGTATTTCCGGCTGGGAGGATTTCCGCCGGCAGACGGGCGCCGTGACCGTTACTCCCGCACAAGCGGAGACGGTCGTCGCGACCAAGAAGGCCGACCTCGAGGGCGTGGTCAGTATACCTCACATCGGGCGGGGATACATGAACGGCATCCAAGTCGACGGCAGGATCTCAAAGGGCGAATGGAAGAACGGGCGGGTGCTGCAAATCAAGTATGACGACGAGGCAAAGGCAAAAGTACACATTGCCTGGCAAGCCGTCTATGCATCCATGAACGCCCGCCACGGACTGTGCGTGGCTTTCGAAGTGAACACGTACACGCCATGGGAATCGTCCTCCGAGCCCGAGTTCGCCTTCGAAGGCGGAGCGTCGGTCGAGGTCCGCCTCGGACCCGTCGAGCCCGAACGCAAAACGCCCGGCCCCGGGGACATCCGAGTAGTGGCGGCGGCAGTTGGAGAGAAGATCAAGACAGAAGACGCCGACGAAGAGCAACGCAAGACAATGGCAATGGAATTCATCCCCAAGCTCCCGTCGGGTTGGGGCAAGAACAGGCCTCAGCCGCAGACCTACAAGAGCGGCACAGGCGAGATCACCTTCGATCGCGTTCAGCCTTTATCGGAGAAATGGGTCGCGGCCAAGGCGAAGGAAGACGGCAGCGGCTACATCGTCGAGATGCTGATACCGGTGCGTCCTTCGCTCTACGTTCGTCCGGGGCTGCGGTTCCGTTTGGATCTATCGATCGTTCTCGCCAATGAAGATGGCACGGAGAGCCTGCTCCGCTTGCCCTGGCACAGCGAGGACGCCGGCGACCGTGCCGTCGAAGATACTTATAACCAATCGCTCCTCCGTCCACACACTTGGGCTGAGGTGATGCTTGTCGACTAACCATGACAGTCCCGTCCGTCAGAAAGGAAAGCTGCAAATGTCGAGGCGTAGAAACAAACTCGAACTCAATCGTCGGCCGACGGTCCGCATATTGGCCGGAGTTCTTCTTAGTCTGATGATGTTCGGCGTGGCCGTGGCCGCCGACTACGATTCACCCGACTACTGGCGCGACGACTGGAAGCGACTGGCCAGCCGAGGCGAGGGCTTCGTGGTGTGGGAATCGAACCGCACCGGGATGTATCGCATATGGACTCGAAAACTCGACGGCTCCGACTTGCGGCAGGTCAGTCCGGACGAGAAGGACCGCAGCCACTATTGCGCGCATATCTCTCCCGACGGCAAGAGGCTCGTGTACATGAGCTTCCCGGAAAGCTACTGGCAAGACGGGTTCCAACCCTCGCCCAAAGAGAGGAAGAACCCGATGCACATCATAAACATCGATGGCACGGGAGATCGCGTTCTTCTCGACAACGCCCGCACGTATCAGGAGCACCGCGCGGCGATCTGGTATGATGACGACGAGATCACCTGCATCGACGAGAACGGCGTGACGATCCAACTGAACGTGGACACGGGCAAGAGTTTCCCTCTCACCAAGGTTGGCCTGCCCGAATTCGGCTGGCTGATCAATCCGACCAGGACCTTTGCGTGCGGCCGGGCGATATGGATCACCTTCTCGCCCTACGATTCCGTCACGAAGACGGTCACGCCGTCACGGATCTACGGAGGCTGCCAGGGCTACCTGTCGCGGGACGGAGTATGGGCCATTTACTGTGGCGGTCAGGGCGGCCCCCTCAGGCGCGTTCACCTCGCCACCAGGAAGTCATCGATCATCGTTGGCAAGAAGGATCCACGGCTGCCGAAGGGGCGCAAACACATGTACTTCCCGATGCTCTCGGCCAACCAGCGCCTTTTTGCCTTCGGCGCTGCGCCGAAATCAACGTGGGATCGCGCGCCCAAGAGCGATTACGATGTTTTCGTCGCCCATTGCGATCCAAACACTCTCGAACTCATCGGCAGGCCCGTCCGCTTCAGCTTCGCCAAGCTGCAGGATCGTTTTCCGAGCGTGTTTCTGGCGCCGAACGCCAAGACCCTTGCAACCTGGCCAAAGAAGGCCCTCAAGCAAGGTAAAACGCCCGCTGCTGTAAAGGCCGCGTGGCCCGCAAAGAAGGATGGGCTCGTATTTCTGTGGGGCACCGCCGATGAAGCCAACCTTGTAAAAGAACCCGCCACGGGCAAACAGCGCGGGTACCGCCCCTATTTCCGGCGGCAGGTGTGGCTGGATCACTACCAGGCAATGCACTTCCTGGGCAAGGGCGCGGTCCTGATGGAAGACGCCGGCCCAAACGTCGTAACAGCCTGCAAAAAGACCAATGCCTTCAGCATCGAGGCAACCATCATGTCGGCCGACACCCGCCAGGGAAAAGCCGGCCGCGACATGCAGCCCGCGCGCATCGTTACAATCGGCCAACCTGAAGATGGCACACAAGCCAATGCCGTGCTGGCCCAGGCGTCGGGCAGGCTATTCCTCCAACTCAAGACCCGCAAAGCCGAAGCCGAAGCCGAGAAGAAGGGCACAGGCTGGATCGACCTCAAGTACAAGTTTAAGAAGGAGGAACCGATTCACGTCGTTGTCACATGTCAGACGTCCCCGGGCCTCGCCGCCGCCGCGGGCCTCTCCGGTAAGCCCCCCAAGATCCTCGACATGCCGGGCAAACTCGTCGTCTACATCAACGGCAAACAGACAATGACCACCGATGCCTTCAAGGGCGACCTGGGCGATTGGGCGCCCGGCAAGCTCCTCTTCGGCGGGCTCGAGTCGGGGAAAGAAGCCTGGTCGGGCGACCTCGAAGGAATCGCCCTGTACGACCGCGCGCTCGGCGCGGAAGAGGTGCAGGCAAACTACAGCAACTACCGCAAAATCATCGAAGCAAGAAAACCAGTTCCTAAACACACTCTGCGCGGCAAACTCGTGGCCAAGGCCAAGATCCCCAAGCCGGAGGATATCGGCCTCTATCGGGCCGCACTTGTCGAATACGAATACGAAACGGGAAAACGCAACGACTCGCTGCCGTCCACTCGTTTCCGCGTGGTGCACTGGGGCATCCTCGACCGGCGGTACGTGGGCCTCGACGAGCGGAAGGTCGGCGAGACCTATGTACTCGTGCTCGAGTTCGCCTCCCATAACCCGCAATTGGACAGGCTCACCCCCTGCACCGAACCCCTCGATCCGGGCCTCGACCTTCCGCGCTACTTCGATGTCGACCGGTGAGGGAGGGGCCGCCGTCCCTTGGGTAGCGGACCGCAACAACTCCGGAAGAGCTTCGGAGATTGCTTCAGAAGAACGGCATAGAATACAACGAACAATATGTGTGGGACTGATTCTACGTCGCCCCTTCAGGGCTTGAAAGGTATTGGTGACCGGCAACCCAGGGCAAGCAGCAAGCCGAAGGCTGCTGCGTCGCCCTGGGTAGACTGCCGCAACAACTAGACAAGCCCTGAAAGGGCGGCGTAGAGATCGCGAGCAGAAAATATGCCACAATCCCTCGCAAACGTTCTTCTTCACATCACCTTCAGCACGAAAGGCCGCCGCACTTTCCTGACAAAGGATGTTCGACCGGAACTCGCCTCGTACATGGCCGCAGTCATGAAGACATGCGAATCGCCTGCGCTGATAATTGAATGCGTTGAGGATCATGCTCATATCCTTTGCTCCCTCTCGAGGACGTGGGCCATCAGCGAGGTCGTCGAGAAGGTTAAGAAGCGCTCCTCCAAGTGGATCAAGACCAAGGGCTCGTCTTTTCAGGGATTCCAGTGGCAAGCCGGTTACGGAGCGTTCTCCAGTCAGCCAGTCGAGGGTTGCTGCGGTAAGGGATTACATCGCAACGCAAGAGCAACATCACCGGAGGATGACGTTTCAAGAAGAGTTTCGCAGATTGCTGGAGAAGAACGGCATCGAATATGACGAACGATACGTGTGGGACTGATCTTACGTCGCCCCTTCAGGGCTTGAAGGGTATTGGTGACCGGCAACCCAGGGCGTCGGCGAAAGCCGCTTTTTTGCGGCTTTCACCTTGCCCTGGGCTTTCATACTCCGCCCCGTTGGGGCTTCAGAGGGAATGGCACCGGCTGGGCTTTCATACTTCGCCCCGTTGGGGGGTTAAGAGGGCCATGGTCGGGTGCGCACAACCTTCGACGAAGCCCGCGCGGCATGGAAAGACCGCATCGTCATCTGGGGCGGGGTGCCGTCGATCATCCTCGAGCCGGAATACCCGATGGATGCCTTCAGGCGCTATATGATCGAACTCGAAGCAAAGACACGCAACGTCTCGCATTTCATCATGGCGGTATCGGACAACGTCATGCCCGCCGCGGAGTTCGACAGGCTCAAGTGGATTCGGGAACTGTTCTACGGCGGCGGGTGACGCGATGGTCGAAGGGGCGAAGAAACGCCGCCGAAACGGTCACACCTTTTCCTTCAATCCCAGGATGCGGGTCGGGTTATCCAAGACGATGGAGCTGTTCCTTCGGCAGCGTGGTCCGGGCCTCGGGAAGGACCACAACAAGAGTGTCGGGGGAATTGAGTTGAGACAGGACCTCCTGAAGTGCGGTGTCGGGATCAGGAGTGAGGATCACTTGCCGCTTGCATATCTCGTGCAACGCGCGGCGACGGTAGTAGTCGCCGCGAACGCTCTTGATGCGCCACTGGATCTCGCGTTCGCTGAGGTTCCAGTCCCGTTTCTCATGAAGGCGCAGGAGTTCCGACAGCGAAAGGGACGGCAGCATGGCGTTGAACCGATCACGAGCGCCGTTGAGTAGTGTTTCGTCGGCCTTGGACCGGCCGAATTCGGGTTCGAAGGGCTTTGAGTCGGACGACACGCAGATGACCGTTCCCGATTCCTTCGCTGCGCGCGCGGCATGGTCAAGCGTGGCAACGTCGTAGCCACGGGCAGGCAAGTTTCCGCCGCCAGGGGATGCAACAACAACGTCCGCCTTTGCGGGGACTTCGGCGGCCCACACCTCCCGGTCGCCGAACTCGATACCGCGCCCGTGAACCGCCATGGGCTCGCCACAAAACGCCTCCACCGGCTCCGATCCTGCGTTGATGACGACGTTGATCAGGAAATCGATCCCCACGATCTCCCCCACGGCATCCGTTTCTGCCCGGCTGGGGTTCTCGTGAACGCCGTAGATGGACGTGGCGGCGAAATTGAAGGAATGATCGCGGACAATGGTCTCGAAACTCGACACGCCGGGCAGGATCATCTTGTGCCCGCCCTCGTAGCCGTGGGTGCAGTGAGGGTATATTCGGCCGAGAGCAACCTTGTACTGAGCCTCGGCCACCGACCTGTTGACCCATATCGGCGTGCCCTGAGCGCTTATACCCACAAAAGCGAGACCCTCGTGGTCGCCGGCATCGTGCGAGATGCACCTGCAACGATCAACGGCCTGCCTGCCCAGTTTGCGCACCAGTTCTTCCTCCGACATTGTATCGTGCATGCCGCTGGCGGTGACGAACGTGATGTTGTCATCTTCGGCGCCGGCAGCCGCCAGCTCTTGGAGGATCAGCGGCACGACCTCCGACGCGGGTGTGGGTCGCCCCCAGTCGTCGGTGATAACGACCACCCGCTTGCCGCGGAGGTCCTCGTCGCGTATCGGCTTGGCCCCGATCGGTTGTGGCAGAGCCCGCCCCACCACTTCCGCCCAGGTCCCTGAGCCGGGAGGGTTCTTGCTTCGCGCGACCGTCACGTTCTCGTCCGGCAGATCCACGTGCAGGGTCTTCGTTTCGCTTCCAAAGGGAATCTCAATCAGCATACCTCACACCACCTTCTTTTGTCTTGCCGGCAAGTCCTGTTCCGGCTGCTTGCCCGAGCTATCATGCCCGCCGCGGAGCCTTTCAGCGGCGGCATCAGGCCGAAACGGGGAGATTATCGCTGCCATCGTATTCAGGAAAAAATGCGTTTGGGGTTTTGAATGAATATCGTTTCTATTTCGTGCTGCGCCACGCCCGCCTCCAGCAACATCGGCACAAATTGCAGCAGCAGGTAATCGTAGCCGATCCCATGGTAATGTTTCAACAGCAGCTTCCTCAGCAAATCCTGAGACACCGTTATCTGCTTCAGGTAGCCTTTGTCTATCAGCTCCTTGGTGAATTCCGCCTTGCCCCTGTCTTTCAGCACTACAACTTTCCCGTATTCGTAGCCGATGGCATCGACGCCCAGACAAACCCCCCTGTTGGCTATGGCATAGATACGATCCTTAACCCGCCCATCGACGGCCAGGTGCCCTATGATGATCTTCTCCGGCGGCACCCCGTTCCTGGTCAGAACATCGATCTGTTCGAAAGCCAGCTCGCCTGCCCAGCAGTGCGTTGAAACAGGCAGATGCGTCTCCGTCTGGGCGTAGGCCACCGCGGTAAACACCTTCTCTTCGAGCGGGCTCATTCGCCCCACGCCGTATTCCGTGGCGATCTCGGCCAGTATCCCGGGCTTTATCCCGGTATCATCTATCCCCGCCGTGCATTCCCGGACCATTCGCGCAGCCAGTTGATCCGCGGTTTCGTGCCGGACGAAATCCGGATACGAACATTCCCGATAGAACCCCGTTGACGCAATGATGTTGACCCCGGTTGCCTCCGAGATCTTCTTGAGCCCGAGCACATCGCGCCCCAGGCCCATGCAGCTTTGTTCGACAATCGTATGCCCGCCGGCTCGCCTGAAGTGCCGGATTTCGTCTACGGCCACATCGACCTCATCCAGTACTACATTTCTATCGCTTCCGCTGAAATCCGAGTCGGCGAGTATGTGCTCGTGCATTTGCGTCGTTCCGAGCTCATCAAGCGCGATCTCGCCAAGAACCGTCATTGCCGTCATCTTTGCACCTCGCGTTCCGATTTGCCCACAGGGGCGACATGCCCGGCCCCCGGCGGCCGTTCCTCGGGGCGCCCCGGGCGTATCCATCTACCAGCGCAGCCGCGTTGGAGAACTCATATTCTACTCGAACTCGCATCGGAGTCAACGATTCCTCCGAAAGGCGTGGGCCTGCAATCGGGCTCCTATCCACCTTGATAAAGCGCCCTCGGGATGGTAGCATCAAACGGGTGCGGCAAGCCGCCGGGCCGTCTTTGCGTTCTCGCTGTTTTCCAGAGGAGATGCTAATGCTGATCGATTGCCATGTTCACTGTGGCAGGCTGGACGATTCGGCCCCGCAGAACTACGATGACATCGCGCCGTACTTCGACGAGGCCAAACTTGACGGCGCGGTTTGTTTCTCACCGGTCATGGAGATATATGACCGCCACGATCCCGACTTCGAAGACAACGACTACTGGCAGCAGCGCAGGACCAGTTCGCGGAGGTACCTGTGCACCCTCGGGAACAAACGCCACCGCATCTATCCCTTCCATTTTGTGTGGAACGATTTCGACACGTCTGAGCTGGAGAAATACTGCGGCATCAAATGGCACCGCCACGACAATGAACCGAAGTACAACTACGACGACCCGAAATGCACGAAGATGATAGGCGCCATTCGTGAGCACGGGTTCGTCGTGCTTCTGGAGGAAGAGTACGACAACACGATGCGCTTCGTGGACGATATCGCCGCGGGGATGCCCGTGATCATCCCGCACCTGGGCGCGCTGAACGGTGGAGTTCGCAGGCTGCTGGGGGAGGACTTCTGGAAACGGGAAAACACTTACGCCGACATGTCGGCAGGAAGCACGAGCGAGGACGATATCAGGGCGTTTCTCGACAGGTACGGCCCACACAGGCTGCTTTATGGCAGCGACTACCCCTTCGGCAACTCAGTAATATCAAAGCAAAAGATACTGGACCTCAACCTCCCGGAGGCGGATCAGCGATTGATCTTCGGTGAGAACATAATGAGGCTTATGAAGAATGCCGACCGATAGCAGGGCATCGTCTTGAGCTTCGTACGCTTCGGCCGGGGCGAAGGTCAGGCTTCGGCGATCTGCCCCGACGGCTGCTCTTCCGGCTTTTTGATCCCGAGCCTGATGGCCCAGCGCGTTCGCCCTCGAACGCCCCTACCTTCCCATGCCGGATATCCCTACACAGGATGCGCTGTGAGGTAGCAACGCCCACGGGTGTTCCTTCTCATAGATTGGTTTGCGAGCCCTAAGCAGGCCTCGTGTGCCTGCAGGGCGCCCTTAAAAACAGGAGACTTGATTATGAATAAGACATCGGTAATTGTACTTTGTGTCCTAGGCGTCATGATGCTCGTTTCCCTCGGCTGCCGGACGGACGAAGCGTCCGCACGTCCAGCAGAGAAGGACATCATTGCCACTGCGAAGGAAGTGGGGGACCTCGATACGCTTGTAACGGCGCTCAAGGCTGCCGACATGGTCGCGCCGCTTGAGGGTGAAGGGCCTTTCACGGTCTTCGCACCTAGCGACGAAGCCTTCGCCGGGTTGCCCGTCGGAAAGCTCAATTCACTGCTGATGCCCCAGAACAAGGAGGAGTTGGCCGGAATACTGAAGTATCACGTTGTGGAAGGCAGGCTAACGGCCGACCAGATCGCGGAGAAAGGAAGCCTCGAAACCCTCGCCGGCGCGCGACTGAAGGTGACCGTCGAGAACGGCACAGTGATCGTCAACGGCGCAAGTCTGACAAAAGCGGACATCGGCGCCAGTAACGGCATTATCCACGTGATCGACAAGGTCTTGATGCCGCCGGCTGCGAAGAACATCGTCGAGACAGCAACGGCAGACAAGGACCTGAAGACCTTTGTCACGGCTCTAAAAGCCGCAGATCTGGTAGAGCCACTGCAAGACGAAGGGCCTTTCACGGTTTTCGCTCCGACGAACGCAGCTTTTGCCAAGCTGCCGCCGGGAAAGCTCGATTCACTGCTGATGCCCCAGAACAAGGAAGAGCTGGCCGGAATACTGAAGTATCACGTTGTGGAAGGCAGGCTAACGGCCGACCAGATCGCGGAGAAAGGAAGCCTCGAAACCCTCGCCGGCGCGCGACTGAAGGTGACCGTCGAAAATGGCAAGGTGATGGTCGACGGCGCAAGTCTGACGAAAGCCGACATCGGCGCCAGTAACGGCATTATCCACGTAATCGACGGGGTCGTGATGCCTCCTGAAGAGGAAAAGGAGAAGACATCGGAAACTGATTGAACTGATTTCGGATCAGATCAGCGTTCCTAACTGAAGACCCGGATCACTTTCCGGGGGCAAGGGCAGTCTGCCCCGCCGGCTGCTCTTCCGGCTTTTTGATCACGAGCCTGATGGCCCACCGCGTCAGGGCGACGTAGAGCGTGGGGACCACGACGAGGGTGAGCACCGTGGCGAGCGCCAGCCCGAAGATGACGGCAATGGCCATGCCGCGCCACCACTCGCTAGACTGGCTGCGCGTGACCCATTCGAGTTTGTCGGGATGAAAATCGAAAGCCACGCCCGTGGCCATGGGGATCAGGCTCAGGATGGTCGTGGCCGCGGTAAGAAGCACCGGCCGCAGGCGCGTTTTGCCGGCCTCGACGGCCGCCTCTATCAGCTCCATGCCCCTCTGCTGCAACTGCCGCGTGTAGTCGAGCAGCACGATGGCGTTGTTGACGACAACCCCGGCGAGGCTGATGACGCCGATCCCCGTCATGATGATAATGAAGGGCATCTCGCAGATCAGCAGGCCCGCGAGCACGCCGCCAAGCGACAGCACAACCGTGATCATTATTATGAAAGGCACGGCGAGGGAGTTGAACTGCGCCACGAGGATCATCACGATCAGCAGCAGGGCGATGCCGAACGCTTTCAACAGGAAGGCAACGGCCTCGTCTTGCTGCTCTTTTTCCCCGGCAAACTCGATCTCGTAACCTGTGGGCAGATCAAGTGTGGCGAGCCGCTTCTGGGCGTCCTTCAGCACCTGCGTGCTCGGGCGGCCCTCGGCGTCGCCGGTGAGGGTGACCACGCGTCTCTGGTTCACCCGATTGATGGTACCGAAGCCGCCCTTGTAATCGAAGGTGCCGACCGTGCTGAGCGGCACGGCCTCGCCGGCGGCGTTGGGCACATGGAGGGCGAGGAGATCCTCGATATTGACCCGCTTGCTCAGCGGCAGCCGAACGGTGATGTCGTATTCGTCGTTGAACTCACGGTACGTGCCGAGCTTACGCCCGAAGATCGCCATCTTCAGGAATCGTCCGATGACCGCACTATTGACCCCCAGCAGCGCGGCCCTGCGGCGGTCGGGCCTGAACTCAAGCTCGGGCCTGGTGGCTTCGAGATCGCTGCGGAGGTTCACCAGCCCGGGAACAGTTGCTATCATCTGTCTTGCCTGCTTGCTGATCCTTTCGAGCACCTTGAAGTCTTTGCCGATTATGCGGACCGCTACCGCGGCCCCCGTGGGCGGGCCGTGTTTCTCGGCTTCCACCTTGATCTCCGCGCCGGCAATATCCGACAAATCCTTACGGATCTCCTTGATCGCCCGGGCCGAGGGCCTGTTGCGATCTGCGTAGTCTTCGAATACGAGCGAGAGGTTGGCAGCGTGGGGGCCCCCTGAACTGCCTCCAAAGAACCCTCCTCCGGATGATCCCACGTTCGTTATCACGTAGTCGAGGTCGTTGTCAAGATACTTCTCAAGGCGCTCTTCGACGATGCGCGCCAGGCGGTAGGACTCGCGCAGATTCGTGCCCTGCGGGCTGCGGATGTTGATCACGCCCTGGTCGGGGTCGATGTTGGGGAAATACTCAACCGGCTTGCCGAACCTGCGATATGAGGCGCCGAGCCCGACCAGGAGAAGGGCGGCCAGACCGAGTGTGACGAACCGGTGCCTGAGGGCGGCCTGCAGCAGGCGGCGGTAGGCCCGCACGAAGCAGTGGTCTTTCTTGTGGTCTTTCTGTTTTCCGCCGGCGACCACCGAGCAGATGGTCGGGCTGATCACCAGCGCCACGAACAGCGAACTGCTCAGCGTAATCACGAGGGTGATCGGCAGGTACTTCATGAAATCGCCCGTAATGCCCGGCCAGAACATCAGAGGAAAGAACGCCGCCACGGTCGTCGCAGTGGACGTGGCCACCGGCCAGGCGACCTCTCTCGCGCCCAGCACAGCCGCTTCCTTTCTGCTGTGGCCGAGCTGCACGTGCCGGTAGATGTTCTCCACGATCACGATCGCGTTGTCGACCAGCATGCCCAACGCCAGCACCAGGCCGAACAACACGATCATGTTGAGTGTGTATCCGAGCATGGATACCACGGCGAAGCTGATGAGCATGCTGGTTGGAATAGCCACTGCCACAATGGCGCTGGTGCGAAATCCCACGAACAAAAACAGCACCAGCAGCACAAGGATCAGCCCCGACGCGATGTTGTTTTCGAGGTCGCTGATCATCATTCGAATGTACTTCGACACGTCCATAGTGACGTCGAACTTCACCCCTTCGGGTGCCTGCTGCCGGGCCTCCTTTACGATCAACTTGACGCGGTCGGATATGGCTATGATGTTGGCTCCGATCCGCTTTTGCACGGCGACCGTGATGCTCTCGACGCCGTTGAGGCGCGAGTAGGTCATGCGATCCTTGAAAGTGTCGCAGATCGTGGCAACATCGGAGAGGTAAATCGGCTTCGGAGCGCCGCCGGCGGGGTCGTTGCGGACAGCCAGCAGCAGGCGGTCGACTTCGCCGGGATCGACGAACTCGGCCGGGACGCGCACGTTGAATTTCGTGCCTTCGGTCTCGAGGCCGCCCGCCGAGATGTTCACGTTTTCCGAAGGCACCAGCCCCAGCAGCTCGGGGATGGTAAGGTCGTACGACGCAACGCGGTCAGGATCGATCTCGACCCGAATCTCGCGCTCGAGCGCGCCGAGGACGTCGACGTTGAGCACGCCCGGAATCTGCTCGATGGCCTCCTCGAGCTCGTCCGCGATCAGCTTCAGCCGCACGGGTGAGATCTCCCCCGAGATGTTGATCATCATGATCGGGAAGTCCGCGACGTTTACTTCCTTGATAACCGGCTCTTCGGCATCGCCGGGCAGCTCGCCCTTGGCCAGCTCCACCCTGTCGCGGACATACTGGAGTGCGTCTTCGATCACAACGTCGGGCGTGAACTCGACCACGATCGTCGACATGCCTTCGGCGCTGGAAGAGGTGATCTCTTTCACACCCTTCAGGCCGCTCAGCTCGCCTTCTATCTTCATAGTGACCGAAGTTTCGATATCCTCGGGCGACACGCCTTCATAAAATATTGAGATGAGGATTATGGGGATAGGCACGTCGGGCGCGGCCTCACGGGGCAGCGTCACATAGCTTGATACACCCGCCGCGGCGATGAGAATGATGAGCACGGCCACTACGGTGCGACGCTTGATTGCAACATCGGTCAGAATCATCAGGACCCCACGGGGAATGCAAAATGAAAAATGAAAAATGAAAAACGCTCAGGCATCGGGCGACCCGCGTCTGTCATTCTGTATCCTCCGTTACGACTCTCACGTGCTGGCCGGGGCCCACGAAGCGGTGGCCGGCCACGATGAGGAGATATCCGGGCTCGAGGCCGCTGAGAATCCGGACCTCGCGGCCGCGAATGAGGCCGATCTCGACCTCGCGGCGCTGCGCCTTGTCGCTGTTGACAACGTAAACGACTTTGCCCTCTTCCATCGGAATAACGGCCGCCAGCGGCACCATGATCACGTCCTTCAATACGCGCCTTGTGAGCCTGGCACGAACGATCTGGCCGCTGCGCAGCAGCCGCTCGCCGTTGTCGACGCTTATCTCCATCCGCGTGGAGCGGGTCCGAGGATCGGCTAGTTCGCTTATATACGTGATCCTGCCGGAGAGCACGACTTCGGATTCCTTTGCCCTTGCTATAACACGCGCCTCGGCGCCGGTCCGCATGTACTGGACGTCGCGCTCGGGCATCTGCACCACGACCTTGACTGTATCGATGTCTACGATGCGGGCAACGGTCATGCCTGGCTGCACGTATTCACCCATTTCGACCGGCACGTCGTCGAGAACGCCGCCGATGGGGGCGACGATCTTCGCGCGGTCGAGCCTTGCCTTGGCCGCCGCGGCCGCCGCCTGAGTCGTGGCTAGGTCGGCCTCGGCCTGGTCTCGATCCCTGTCCGTCCCCGAGCCCTGTTTGAGCAGATTCGAGATTCGCTTGAACTTGATCACCGCGTGGTTTGCCCGGGCCGCCGCGCTGTCGTACTCCGCCTTGAGCAGATCGGTGTTGAGCTCGATCAGTTCGTCGCCGGCTTTGCACGCGGAGCCCTCCCGGCAGCGTATGCGCTCGATCCTGCCCGCCACCTCGGCGGCAACGTCGACAACGCGATTGGCCTCGACCGTCGCCGGCAGGGCGAATTCATCGAGCAGTTCGGGTTGTGCGGTCACTGTCAGGACCTTTACGTTTACAGCGGGGACTTCCGCCGGGTTCTTTTCTTTATCCGGCGGCGCACACGAAAGCGCTGCGAATAATGCGAGGCCCAGCAGGGCGTGGGGAAGTACCGCGTTCATGACGCCTCTTGTTTTCTGTCTGGTTTTCATTTTGTGTCCCCGTACGCTTATTATGGTTCCACATCGGCAGCCTTCGGGGCTTGCCTTTGCCTGTCCTTTGGCGTCTCGCCCGGCGGCTGAAGCGAGCCGGTGGCCTTCTCGAGCCCGAGCACTGCCACCTGGTGCTGGTGAATCGCCTGGTAGTGCAGGGACTCCGCGCGGAGTAGGGCCTGCTGGGCGTCGCGGACCTCCAGGTCGGTATTCACGCCCTCTCTGTAGCCCAGCTTGACCAGCTCGAATCCCTCGGCCGCACGTTTGACGTTCGCCTCCTGCGACTTCACGAAGCTTTCGGCGTCGCGGATGTTGAGGACCGCCTGCTTGATGTCGAGCAGAACGGCCTCTTCCCTGTCGGATAGTTGTATCCTCCTCTTCGCGAGTTCGGCCCTGGCCTGCCTGATCCGGCCTCTGTTGCTGAGGCCGTCGAAGATAGGAAAACTCATCGTAGCTCCGGCCACCCACGAGTCGCCCCAACTCATGTTCGTGGAGTCGTGCGGGTTGGGGTAGGCGTAGGATTCCTCGAAAAACAGGTCGAGCTTCGGCCGGCGTTCCGCTTTCGACGCGATCAGATTCTCCTTGTAAAGCCTGTACTCGAGCTCGGCCTGGATCAACTCGGGCCTGTCGGCAAAAGCCTGGCGCACGGCCTCCTCGAAAGATGGCTCCGCCGCCTGATAGCGAAGCTCTCCGCCGAATTCCATTTCACTCTCCTGCGATACGCCCAGCAGCTTATAGAAGGACGTCTCCAACAGGTGCAGGCGGTTGCGGTTCCGGATCATCTCCGCTTCGTAGTTGCTCACTTCGACCCTGGCCCGAAGGACGTCATAATCCGACGCCACCCCCGCCTCGCGCCTGGTCCGGACGTCCTTGACGTGCTCTTGCGACAGCTCGACCGCCCGCTCACTGACGCGCAGCAGGTCGTGCGCCAGGAGGATGTCGTAATAAGTTTTCCGCACGTCGAAGATGACCCGCTGGATGACCTCCTTTATTCTCTCGTCGGCCATGCAGGCATAGAGCTTTGCGGCCCGCATGCCTGCCCCGATGCTGCCGCCGCGGTACAGCGGCTGGCTGAGCCTCGCACCGAGGGCGTAATTGTCTTCGCTGCCGAAACCGGCGCCCGGGGGTTCGTCGAGCCTGGTATACGAGCCGTTGAGGTTGACCTTGGGCAGGGCGAGGGAATACGACTCGGTGATCTTGCCGCGGGCGTTTTCCTTGTCGGCGATCGCCGCTGCGATCTGCTTGTTGTTGACAAGGGCGATTCCAAGGCACTCGTCGAGAGAAAGCTCCCCGCGGATCACGTCTGTCGATTCCGAGTTGCGGCTTCTCCTGCCGAGCCAGCTTTGATACGACCTCGACCGGCTGAGGGCTATGTCCTCGTAGATCTGCCGGCTGCTCCCGCAGCCTGCAAGCATCGCGGCCGCCAGGCACAAAGCCAACAACGCTGCCGGAAATGTCCGTATTTGGCGCTTTCTTAGCCCGGAGGGCGGTAGTCTGTAGCCACGGGCGTCAGCCCGTGGAAAGAGATCGGCATACAACCGCAGAGCCCCCGCAGGGGGCGACAGATGAAGAGAAGGATGAAGGCGGAAGGCTGAAGGATGAATGAAGACTCCAGACTTCGGACTTTGGACTGATGACTGAACGACTGAGCGACTGTGCGACTGACCGGAGGTGTTGCGCACCAACCAAAGACCAGATTTCGTTGATGTGCGCCTGCTTTGAGAAGTAACGGGGCTTTTCACTTTTTCTTCACTTTGTTGGCGGCACGACTCCTCGGGGCGGGTCGGCCCTGTCGGGCGCGTCCTCCGGCCGGAGTCAGAATGCCGTTGAAAAAGACATCCACTATCCGGGGCGCCAGCCTGCTGAGCCTTCTCCCGCTGCCCCGAATAAAATGTGTGTGCACGGTCCCGGCGAGCATGTCTCCGAGGATTTCCGCGGTTGCCGAGGCGCTCACGTCGCGAACAAGCCCTGCTTTCTTCATGTCTTCCAGCAATGCTTCCAAATTCCTGATGTTCTTCTCTCGATACGACAAGAAAGTGGGCTTTTTCCTGTCCCGAAATTCCGCCCGCTCATGAACGAATACCTCGATGAGGTCGCGGTGCACGTCGAAGAACGCGAGATGAGCCTTCACCCCGGCGCTGATCCGTTCGAGGGGGTCATCGATCTTGCTGGTGATAGCCTCCATCGAATCTTGCAGCTCCGTCATGGCATTGTCGGCCACCGCGAGGAACAGCTCCCTCTTGGTAGAGAAGTAACGATATATGGTCCCCTTTGCTATGCCGAGGCGCGCGGCGATATCGTCGACCTTTGCGTGCGCGTAGCCTTTCGCGGCGAAGAGCTTGGTGGCCTCTTCGAGGATTTCTTCTCGTCGCCTCAATGCGCGTTCTTGTCGTTGTGTAGCGGCCATCGGCGACTCCAGTAAACTGACTGACCCGTCAGTCATATTATACTCGCATCCACCTCGATGTCAAGTCATTATTTGCGGAAATCTTGCCGGATGCTCTTCTGCTGCCGGCTCGCGGCACATTTTCATATTGCATCTGACCGCTCTGGACTGACCATTATGGACTGATGACTGTTGACTGATGACTGTCGACTGAGGAACCCGAAGATCCAAAAAAGATTCGCATGCGCTTGAATTTGCCCGCGCCGCGCCTATAATAGAGGTTTTTCCCTGCCCGGAGTGATTATGGCGCCCAACAACGCTATCAAGAAAGTACTGGTGATCGGATCGGGACCCACAGCCGTGAGCCACGGCACGCAGCTCACCCGGGCCGCGTGGAAAGCCTGCAGGCTGCTCAGGGACAAAGGCTTCACGGTCGTGGCAGTCGATAGTAACCCCGCCGCGCCCGCACTCGACGACGACGCCTGCCACCAGTCGTACATAGAGCCGATCACCACCGACATCCTCGCGCGGATCATCGACAGGGAACGGCCCGATGCGGTCCTGCCCGTCGCCGGCGGCCAGAACGCGCTCAACCTGTGCATGCAACTCGCGGACGACCTCCGCTCGGCGGGCGCCCAGGTGCTGGGCATCACATCAGAGTCGATCAGATCAGTGGGCGACCGCGCTCAGTTCGCCCGGCTAGTTGAAAAGATCGGCGGCCGGACACTGCCGTCCGTACCGGCCACCAGCCCCGAGCAAGCCGCCGCCGCCGTGGATGAGCTCGGCTTCCCCCTGGTGTTGCGACCATTCTTCTCGACCGCGGGCACGGGCAGCTCAATTGTCTACAACCTCGAAGAACTCAAGGACTGCACTTTTCGCGCCATAAGGAACAGCCTCGCGGGAGCCACGCTCGTAGAAAAAGCCGCCCTCGGGTGGAAAGAAGCCATCTGCCACGTACTGCGCGACCGCTCAGGCGCGTCGCTCGTGATCGGGATCGTGGAAGAAGTCGACCCGATGGGCGTTCACTCCGGCGACAGCGTAGCGGTGTTTCCGTCGCAGACGGTCGGCGAGCCCGAGCGCACCTGCATCGAGGACCTCGCCCGGAAGCTCGCCGATGCCGTGGGCATCGAGGGAACCGCCGAGATCGAGTTTGCCATCAATCCCGAGGACCCCGCCGACGTCGTCGTGGTCGAGATGAACCCATGGATCACGCCGAGCAGCCAGATCATCTCGTTCGCCTGCGGCTTTTCAACGATTGAAGCGGCCGTGAGGCTGTCGCTGGGCGAGAGCCTCGCCGAAGTATGCCCCGAGGCGCCCTCTCCCGCCGCGGTGGCGGTGAAAGCGCCCCGCTTCTCATTTGAAAAATTCCCAGCCGCAAAGCGCGAGCTAGACACCTCGATGAAATCGATCGGCGAGTCGGTAGCGCTCGGCGAGACCTTCCGCGAGGCCCTGCAAAAAGCCCTTCGCGGCCCGATAGGCGGACGCGACGGTTTCGGTTTCGACAATCTCGATCGGCCAACGGCGGTCGAAGACTCGAGCGAACTGAAGAGAAAACTCGCCAAGCCGAATCCGGATCGATACTTCCACATCAAGGCGGCGTTCGACCTGGGAATCGGTGTGAGCCACGTTGCGTCTCTCACCGGCATCGACGCCTTCTTTGTGGGTGAGATGAAAGCGCTCTCCGACACGGCGCGGGAGATATTGCGAAACGATCTCTCGGCCGAACTCCTCCGGCGCGCGAAGGCCGACGGCTTTTCCGACGCTCAGATCGCGAAGATCACGGGCAGGTCTCCTGAAGACACTGCCGCTGTGCGCGAGAAGCACGGCGTGATAGCCGAATATCCCTCAGCGGGGCGAAACGTTAGATACGCCTCCTTCACAAGGCAGGGCGAGCCGCCTCCGGATGCCTCGCGGACGATCATGATGATCGGCCCCGGGCCGAATTCCATCGGGTCCGGAAGCGAATACGAATTCTGCGTCAGCCGTGCGGCGGCCGCGTTCAGAGAGTTGGGCTACGGATGCGCCGCCGTCAACTGCAGCGTGCAGGGCCCGAGCGCCGATCCCGAGCTGTGGGATGCCCTCTACGTTGTGCCGCTGTGCCCGGAAGACGTGCTGGCGGTGGCGCGGGAACTCAAGCCCCAGGGCGTGTCGGTGCAATTCGGCGGCCCGGTAGCCCTCAAGCTTGCACAAACCTTCGAAGAGAACGGCTTCCGGATAATAGGTACCGCCCCAGAAAGCCACATGCGGTGTCACCGCCGCGAGCTGCACCGCGAGATGATCAACGACCTTCACATGCTCCAGCCCAAAGACGCCGAGGCGCATGACCTCAACGGAGCCCTGACCGCTGCGGAAGATATCGGCTACCCGGTCGTGGTGCGGTCACTGCAGCCGGCGCCCGGCAAGGCGATGGAGGTCGTCTATAACCAGAGCGACCTCGAGAAATCCGTCAGCGACTTCCAGCGGCTCGGCAACGCCAACACGCTGCTTATCAGCGAGTTTCTGGAAGACGCGATCGAGATTGAAATGGACGCCGTGGCCGATGGCGAGTCGCTCCTGATCGGCGGCGTTGTCGAGCACATCGAGGAGGCGGGCATTCACTCGGGCGACAGCGCCTGTGCGATCCCACCCTACACCGTAAGCGAGCCGGTTATCAGGCAGATGCGGGCGCAGGTTTACGGCATCGCCGCCGAGCTTGGCGTGCGCGGCCTGCTCAATGCACAGTTCGCGATAAAGAACGACCTGATCTACGTGACCGAGGTGCTGTCGTCGACATCGCTGACGGTACCGTTCGTGAGCCGTGCCGCCGGCGTGCCCCTGGTGAGCATCGCAGCGAAGGTAACGGCGGGCGTGAGCCTCAAACAGCAGGGCTGCACGCGCGAGCGCGAGCCCGAGCGGATCGCCGTACGCCATTCTGTATGCCCCTTCGCAAGATTCCCCGGCGTCGATGCCGTGCTCGGCCCCGAAATGAAATCGACCGGCCAGGTGATGGGCGTGAGCGACACCTTCGGGCTGGCCTTTGCGAAAGCCGTGCTGGGCGCCGGGCAAAACCTGCCGCTGAGCGGAAAGGTTTTTGTAAGCCTCAAGAACAAAGACAAGCGCCCGATGCTCTTCATTGCCAAGAAGCTCGAAGAACTCGGCTTCACCCTGATCGCCACCCGCGGCACGGCCTCGGCACTGGCAAAGAACGACGTCAGCGTCGAACTCATCAGCAAGGTGTCGGAAGGCCGGCCCAATATCGTCGACCTCATCAAAAACGACGAGGTGTCGCTGATAATCAATACGCCCAGCCGCAGGACGCCCACCCGCGACGAGGTCTCCATCCGGGCGAGCGCCGTCGCGCACAACGTGCCCATCATCACGACCGTGTCGGGCGCCTCAGCCGCGGTAAACGCCATAGAGATGGTGACCAAACGGGGGCTGGATCTCTAAGAGCGCCGGCCCCCGCGCAAAGGACATGCCGTGAAACGCATCACTCGAGACAACACCATCCCGTCGGGAACTGACCGCTACCAGGTGCGCCGGCCGGTGGCCGAGGTTGAGCTCGGCGAGAGCTTCATCGTCGAGACCATAAACTTCCGCACGCCCGTCATCCGCACGCCCGAAGACGCCAACCCCGAAAACTACCGGGAGCGCGAAGAGACCGGGCCGATCTTCGTCAACGGCATTTCACCGGGCGACGTGCTGGCCATTCACGTTGAGGACATCCAGCCCGAAGGCCACGCAAGCGGCGGCTGGTGGGACGATCCAAAGGTCAATTCTTTCCTTGAGATCGATGACGACACGGTGCATTTTCCTGGTGGGCTGCGGGCGCCGAAGAATATGATGATCGGCGACATCTTCGTAATGCCCGTCGAGTGCCGCGGCAATCCATGGGACAACGGCGGCAACATGGACTTCAAGGACATCGGCCCGGGCAATGCGCTCTACCTTCGGGCCGAATTCGAGGGCGGGCTGCTCGTCTTGGGTGACGTGCACGCCTGCCAGGGCGATGGTGAGATCCTCGGCCTCGGAGCCGAGTGCGCAGCAAACGTGCAGATCCGCATCACAAAGGATGAGCGGTTCCTGCCCGAACGGCCCATGGTGGAGAAGCCCGGCTCGTTTGTGTGTCTTGCGTGCCGCAAGGACTACCACGAAGCCCGCGACCTGGCCGCCGCCGATGCGACAAAGATACTCGCCCGCATCACGGGCGTGGCCGAGCAAGAGGCCTATCTTTATTGCACCACGGTCGGCGACCTGCGCAACGGCGCCATCTGGGGCATGGGCAAAGGCGGCCCTCCGCCCGTCGTGGGCCTCGAGGTACCACTGCCGGGCCGGGGCGCGTGATCAGCACGAAATGCCGGTCTTGCGCTTTTTCCTGGCTGTTTCCGATTTTAAGCGACGATGGTGGGAGGGAAACTCTTTGAAAAGAGCTTCCCCCCACACCCCCCTTCAGAAACTTTTCACGGCCGGGCCGGCAGCCGGCTCGGCCTGGTGTAAGAGTCCAAGAGTTGAGGGGGGGGCGACGACCTTCAGAAGCCCTTAGGCTGTTAAAGCAAGCCGGCCCGGCCGCCGGGACGGCTGTGAAAAGTCTTT
>Ga0114922_10001387_pt1 | contig 23065 bp, 23 predicted proteins | sample AartaG_FD_100975 | JGI IMG/M metagenome (GOLD analysis project Ga0114922, IMG submission 100975) | Deep subsurface microbial communities from Aarhus Bay to uncover new lineages of life (NeLLi) - Aarhus_00045 metaG | ecosystem: Environmental > Aquatic > Marine > Oceanic > Sediment | place... | reverse complement strand
TGCAAGCCGCCCAATACGGGCCTAGAAACAACCTGGCCGTCAGTATCAGACTTGTTCAAGCATACAGGCCGACAAGGGATCTGTTGGCCTATGCCCTGGTGAGGTCGAGCGTAGTTGAAATAACGGACGTATTGCTTCACGATGCGAGAGGTATGCCGTTCACTGAAGACGATGAAGTGATCCAGACATTCGCGCCGGAGACTGCCCAGGAAGCGTTCGCAGATCGCATTGGCCTTCGGCGCGCGATAGGGAGTGCGGAGAACTTCAATGCCTGCTCCGATCGCAACTCTCCTAAAAGAAGACCCATATTTACGATCGTTGTCACGGATCAAGAAGCGAGGACCTTCTCCGAAGGGAGTTGCCTCGCGTAACTGCTGAGCCAGCCATTTATCTGTAGGATGACGTGTCACCCCGAAGTGCACGACGCGGCGATTTCTCAATTCAATGATCATGAAAACGAAAAGCGTACGGAAGAATACATCGTAAGTCTGCAGGATATCGCAAGCCCAGATCTCACTGGCGTGATTGTGGATGAAGGTTCTCCAACGCTGCTGAGATGAGCCAGGGTCACGGGAGTATTTAATGTAGCTCTGTATTGTGCTTTTCGCAGCGCGCAATCCCAGCTTCAGCAGTTCACCATGAATGCGGTTGGCGCCCCAAGTGCGGTTCTCCCGAGCCATGCGCTGGATAAGTCTAACAGTCTCTTCAGAGAGCGGTGGACGACCCAATTGGTTCTTCTTTCGGGATTTGCGTTTCCACAGCCAGCGGTACAGATCACGATGCCAACGCAGGAGTGTATCGGGCTGAACGATGGTCAAAGCCTGCTTCCAGGATCGCAACCCACTGGCCAACATCACCAGCAGGACGCGCTCGCGCGGCTTGCAGGCAGGACGTATAACCTTGACGATTGAGCACGATGAGCTGCTGCCGTAGAAAGGCATTCTCCAGCACGAGTTCTGATCTGCTGCGCGTGAGATCGAGGATCGCACCGGTGAACATCGATGGGTTTCTGGGTTTGACCCTGTATTGAATGTGCTGTGCGATAATGTGTAGGATGAGTTCGAAGAAGTGTCGGAGAGAAGAAATCACGGTCTGCCTTTCATTCTTAGGAAATTGGGACCGTGATTGTAATACTTAGATACTTTTATTGGGCATTCTTGGAACGGATGTACATTTTCGGCCAGCACAATGGGATAGATTTTGGTATTGGGAGGTGTGAACTGTTTCGCAAATGCTTTTAATACCATATTAGGGTAGGAACTTATCAAGGATTGATAACCAAAAGGCAATATTCAAATCAGATCATTTGGTACTTGCAGCTGGGAATCGCAAAGTTACAATACTCCCTTTACCCAATATGCTTTCGATAGTGATTGTTCCACCCATGCTCTCGACAAGCGCCTTTGCTATCGGCAACCCCAGTCCAAAACCCGGCGCGATGGAACTGTCATCGCCGCGATAGAAGCGATCGAAGATATGCTCCAATTGATCCTGGGGAATTCCATGCCCATGATCTTGCACGTGAATTTCCACTTGCGTACCACTCCAATCGGCTTTGACATCAATAACTCCATCAGTATGTTTCAGAGCATTATCCAGCAAAATCAGCATGACCTGCTTGAATGCGTCTTGGTCTCCCAGAACGTTGATGCCCGGCGGAATATCCAAGGAAATCTGCCGTTTCGTATCAAGCTGATGCGATTGGCGTATAGTTTCTTCTAACACCGGCTGAATCTTGAGCGGGTCTTTTGCCAGGCTCCGCCCGGCATCTGCGCTGGCCAGCATCAGAAGGTCGTTGACTAAGCGAATTAGACGATCACTCTCGTCCACCATGTCGGCCAGAATGTCGGCCTGTTCTTCGTGTGGAGCGGGTGGATTGAGGTGCAGCAGGCCTAGGTTCCCGCGTAAAGTCGTAATAGGAGTCCGTAATTCGTGTGAGACATCAGCTAAAAAGTTGCGCTGCATCTTCAGGGAATGTTCCACTTTTTGATAAGCGTCCTGCAACCGAGTCAACATCTGATTGAAGGTATTAGCCAATTGCCCCACTTCATCTTGCGGGCCAATATAGGCAACGCGTCGCGAGAAGTCGCGCTCGTCGCCAATTTCCTGCGCAGTTTGTGTAATGCGATGGACGGGCTGCAAGGTAAGCCCCGAAAGCACCCATCCTGCACCAAAGGCGCCCAAGATGGTGAGCACACCAGCCACACCTAGCGTTGCTACCAGTGATTTCAAGGTGCGGTCGCGTTCAGTTAAGGCACGCGCAACCTGCACGATGAAAATGGTTTGCCCATCTCGCACGATCGGTCGGCTGTAGATGAGCATATTCTCACCCGAGACGATATTGCTTTCCCACCAATCTTGCTGGATTTGCAGGGCGGCTAGTCCATCTTCGCTCAATGAAAGCGCGTCTTCCACCCTCCCAAAAGGACTGGCAATCAGGTTCCCATTCTCATCCAGAACACGTACGATCTCTCTCTCGCGTAGCGCCTGAAAGGCCTGCTCGCTAGAAAACTCATTAAACGATTTAGGCGGAGGTGGATCTCTATTAAGTATGTCTTGGGGAGGCGGAGCAGATTCTGTCCTCCGGGTAGCTTCCACCAATTTTTCGCTGCTCATGATCAGGTCCCGTTTAAGCGAGTTAAGTGTGTCCTGGGATTGAATGGAATACAGCGCAACGCCAAAGATAATCAAGGTCAGCGTCAATATCGAACTATACAGCAAGGTCAATCGTAGGCGGATTGACATCATTCCTCCCGCAGCACATAGCCAACACCACGTATGGTGTGGATCAAACGCGGTGCTCCTCCCGCTTCGAGTTTCTTGCGTAAGTAGCCGATATAGATTTCTAAAACGTTATCATCTCCCCCAAAGTCATAGCCCCAAACGTCGTTCATGATCTGGCTGCGTTCCAACACCTGACGGGGATGCCGCAGCAGGAGGTGAAGCAAGCTGAATTCCGTCACCGTTAAGGAGAGGGGCATGTCGTCACGCTGTGCTTCGCGCGAGGATGGGTCGAGTGTCACACCGGCGTAAGCGACCTCTTGATTTTCGGGCTTAGCCTGAACGCGTCGCAACATGGCATGGACGCGCGCTATCAATTCGGCGGGTGCGAACGGCTTAACGAGATAATCGTCTGCTCCGCTTTCCAAGCCCTCAACCCGATTTTCGATTGTATCGCGCGCGGTGAGCATCAGGATCATCGTCTGGTTTTCTTCATCGCGTAACTTCTGGATGAAAGTCAGCCCGTCCATTTTGGGCATCATCCAATCCAAGATGATGAGGTCGGGCTGATGTCCCCGAACAATAGGCAATGCCTCCAGACCACTACTGGCTGTCAGAACGCTCAGGTTCTCATAGATCAGCGTGCGCTGGAGCATCTTCAATAGCTTCGGATCGTCATCCACGATTAAAATAGTGGGCATCGTTCTTCCTTGCTTCTAGATTATCACAACTCCGACCATAACCAATTTTTCTGTGAAATTGCTGTGAAGACGGAGCTATCTGGCTTTTTCTCAACAAATTCACAGCATTTTCTTGGATTTCTCAAAGGTTGTGATCCTAAGATCATGCATAAGAATTTCACCATCGCATTTATCAGGGAGGGACCAACATGTCTCTAAATACCAACCTGAGCCTCGACATCACGATTTTAGTCGCTTTCCCGGTCATCGTATATCCCGACCTGACGAAAGGAGGAACACTGCAATCTATGGATTAGGTACCCAAGCACCCTGCTTCCTCCAGCTTCTGCCCTGTATAGTAGAAAGGAAGTGATCCGTATAAGCTAATTCAATCAACAAGTCACTGAAAAGCACCTCCTGTATGGGTCCACAGGAGGTACTTTCTTGTCACCAAGACCTGATAGTCTTTCCCGATAAGCCTTGGCAAAATGAATTTTATGGTCCACTTCATCGGGTGATCTCTCAGCCTCTTCACAGGCTTTTCATGGCCTTCTCACAGGATCAGATCCTAACATTCTATCGTGAAGGAGATCGACCCTTATGAATAATCTAAGTCATGCTATTCGCAACTTCAATCGCTTTGAACTCAAATACCTGATCACCCTTGAGCAGGCTGAGAGATTTAAATCTGCGCTTCGCGCCTACCTGGTTCCTGACGAGCACGGCAAGAACAATGGACGCTACAGGTTGGCTAGCCTGTACTACGACTCACCCGATTTACGATGCTACCGGGAGAAGCAGGACGGGATCAAGTTTCGCCGTAAGCTCCGCATCCGCCGATACGAAACTGGCAAGGTGTTTACAGAAGAAACTCCCGTTTTCTTGGAAATCAAACAACGCGTGGATCGCGTCACACAGAAACGTCGCGCTCTCCTGTCATATGGTGAAGCCCTACGCCTGTGTAACGACCGCCAAATCCCTGAGCATACACCCGAAGATCAGGCCGTCATAGAAGAGATTTACGCTTTCTTGTGGCAGCACAATCTGCGCCCGATAAGCATTGTGCGTTATGATCGCCAGGCTTTCATCGGAACGAAATATGACCTTGGCCTGCGGGTGACATTCGATACTTCCTTGTCATTCCAATCTCACCCACTCCATATGCACGAACAGCCAACTAGCCTGCCAATGCTGCCTGCCAACCGGGTTGTGATGGAAATCAAAGTCAACGAGCGCATTCCGTATTGGCTTACCGAAATGATTGCCGCGCATAACCTGGAAATGGTGCGGGTCAGCAAATACTGTCGCAGCATTGTGGCAGCTCAGAATATGCCGTCAGCCCGATGGCGTCATCTTCCATCCGAAGGCTCTCGGGATGTGCTCTCGTCGTCCCTTTCCCTTTTCAGCTCGCTTGAACGGGAATTGGGCATCAGTCGGCACTCGGAAATATAAATGACAGAGGTTCCTTATGGATCTTTTCAATAATCAGGATTTGACCAGTGAGTTTTCAGTTCTGGATGTGGCGCTCGTCTTGGTTCTCAGTTTTTTGTTGAGTGCTTTCATCGGCTGGATTTACAAATCCACCCATCGCGGTACGTCCTACACGCAGAGTTTTGTCTTTACGCTGGTATTGAACGGGATGGTCGTAGCGCTGGTGATGTTGATCGTCGGCTCGGATATCGCCCGGGCGTTCTCGTTGGTGGGGGCGCTGTCCATCATCCGCTTCCGTAACGCAGTCAAAGAGACACGTGATGTGGGTTTTATTTTCTTAACGATGGCCATCGGCATGGCCGTTGGCACCCGCTTCTACTTATTAGGCGTGATCGCCACTTTCGCTATCAGCCTGGTAATTTTGCTGATGACTCGCTTCAACTGGTACGCTCGCGAGATGTCGAGCCAGATCTTACGTATACAGATCCCCAACGAAGCACCTTTCGACGCGTTGTTCGACAAAGCCTTTGTCAAATACACCAGTTCGTCTGAACTCATCAGCGCGGACTCCGGGCACAGCGGTATGTTGACCGAACTGACCTATAGCATCGGTATGAAGAAATCCAACCAGATACAGGATTTTCTAACCGAGCTCAGGAAGCTGAACGACAACAACCAGGTCACGCTGATCGCCGGTTATAACGGCACGGATCTGTAAGGATCCACATAGGACCTGACTGGTCCAAATGGAGGAAAAATGAGTCTCAAATTCAAACGCAACTCCCCCCTTATCATCTTGTTGCTCGCCTTTCTATCCTTCCTGGCGTTCGCAATTGGCAATCAACCTATCATCGCCTACATGGTTTATTAGGGGGTTTGAGAGAAATGAAAATAATATCTTCTGTACTGCTGGCTACGTTGATCCTTACGCTCACCGCTTGTTCGGGCGGGTTCGTTGAAACCGACGTGATCTCCGTGGTTTCTCAGTCGGTTATCGGTTCTGGAGAGGAAAGAGACACAGCTTTTAACACACAGGTAATTTCAGCGGATTCGTCCAGCCCCATTTCAGTGGAGTACGATCATGATGATCTGGATTCTAGCGAGAGCAGCGGCGAGTTATCCAATATTAGATTGGATGGCGATTCGATCACTCTCGAGGGAAGCGGGGCCACGGTCAATGGCAATATCATCACCATCACCTCCGCCGGTAGGTACAGCATCAACGGCAATTTGAACGACGGACAGGTCATCGTCGATACCGAAGATGCAGAAACGGTGGTGCTGGTATTGAACAATGCGAATATCAGCTCTTCCACCAGCGCCCCGATTTATATACGCAATGCAGAAAAAACAGTGATTACCTTAGCCGGCGGCACTGAAAATTATGTCACCGATGGTGCTGCTTATATCTTTGAGAATGCAGAATTAGATGAACCTAACGCCGCAGTTTTTAGTAAGGATGATCTCACGATCAACGGTGACGGTTCACTGATCGTCACTGCCAACTACAACAACGGTATTGATAGCAAAGACGACCTTAAGATTACCGGCGGCAGCATCACAGTAAACGCGGTGAACGATGGTATCAAGGGGAAGGATTTTATTGTCATTATGGATGGCAATATCACCATAACCGCAGGCGGTGACGGTATGCAGTCCAATAATGATGATGATTCGGCAAAGGGCTATATTGCCATTGAAAACGGTATGTTTAACGTAATAGCCGGCCTGGACGGTATTCAGGCAGAAACTAGGCTGAATATCAGTGCTGGGGATTTCACCATAACTTCAGGTGGCGGCAGCACCAACGCTGCAGGGATGAGTTCTGCCGAAAGCGCCAACGGGATCAAAGCTGGCGTGGACCTCGCCATCACGGGCGGTACTTTCAATATCGACTCTGTAGATGATGCACTCCTTTCCAATAACAGTTTGACCATCGATAACGGGAATTTTATGCTCAAATCTGGCGACGATGGCATCCATTCTGAATATTCCCTGACCATTAACGGCGGAGATGTGAGTGTTCTCCAATCTTTTGAAGGTTTAGAAAGTGCGGTGATCACAATCAATGATGGGAATGTCCACCTTGTTACCAGTGATGATGGGCTTAATGCGACCAGTGGAGGAGGGGGTGGGCAAGTCGATGGTAGTTACTTCTATATCAACGGTGGATATGTTCTCATCGATGCTTCCGGCGATGGCCTGGATTCGAACGGCACAGCCATTATGACCGGCGGTGTTGTTATCGTCCAAGGCCCTGCGTTTCAGGGAAATGGACCCCTGGATGTCAATGGCGAGTTTGAGATTAGTGGTGGCTTCCTGATTGCTGCCGGCAGCGCAGGGATGCCTGAGACTCCCAGCACATCTTCAACCCAGAATTCAATCGCATTGGTTCTCGATTCAACAATGCCAGGCGGAACGATAATTCATATTGAGAGGATGGATGGAGAAGACATCCTTACATACGAATCCCCCAAGGATTTCCAGTTATTTGTGTTCTCTTCGCCAGAACTACAGGGAAACACAACCTATAACATATTCACTGGAGGTGATTCAACTGGTACTGTCACCGATGGCCTGTACTCAGTCGGGACCTATACAAGTGGGACGCAAGTTGCCAGCGTTGAAATTTCAAGCAGTGTTACTACTTTTGGTTCCTTTAGCAACGGTCCTGGCGGTGGAAAACACCCGTAAGCAGTGTCATCCGGCTGTCAGAAGGAAAAAACAATTTATGATTTACACAAACGCCTTCCTCGGCGGAAGATTAAAGGAGTAAACAGATGAAAACCAAAACCTACCCGATCATTGTATTAATCACCCTGTCCGCTCTGCTGCTAACAGCCTGCGCTGGTAGTATCGCCCTTGGCACCGAAGCTGATTCATCAACGGAGCCTGCCAACGCTCAAGCCAGCATCGAAGATGTTCAACCAGCCACGCAACTCTCGGAACAAGAAAAAGCAAATACAACCGAAGAGGACGAATCAACCGATGAAACCATCCGACCAGAGTGGTGGGTTGAAGAGACCCACGGCAAGGAAACTGAGCCTAATTATGAGGTCGTCTTTCCCCAGGATGAAGTCAATCGTCTTGATATCACAATCCCTGCTGAAACCTGGCAAACCATGTTGGCGGATATGACTTCCATGTACGGGGAGTTTGGCTCTAATTCGAGTCGGGCACCCGTTGCAGATGGAGTCGCTCCAGGCAGACAAAATCAACCACCTGCCGGGAATCAGCCAAACCAGAATAATAATGAAGTCCCGGCGCGCGGTGGTCAACGCCCGGGTGGGGGCGGATTGTTGGAAGGTGATGAGACCAACCCAATCTGGGCGCCTGTCACGATCGAACTCGAAGGCGATACTTGGACAGAGGTTGGGATGCGCTTTAAAGGGAATTCATCTTTGTCTTCTACCTGGGCAAGCGGCAGCCTCAAATTGCCCTTTAAGCTTGATTTCGACGAGTTCGAAGATGAATACCCTGAGATTGACGACCAGCGCTTCTATGGGTTCAAGCAGTTGTCCCTTTCCAGCAATTTCAAGGATAACTCCTACCTGCGCGAGAAAGTTGCTGCTGACGTCTTCCGTGAGGCAGGAGTACCCGCTGCTCAGACCGCCTTTTACCAGGTCTACGTCGATTACGGTGAAGGACCAGTGTACTTTGGACTGTACACGATGGTGGAAGTTGTCGACGATACCGTTATCGAGACCCAATTTGAGGATGACAGCGGGAATGTATACAAACCCAGTGGACGCGGGGCTACTTTCGCTGCCAACTCATTTTCTGAGGCGGCCTTCGATAAAGAAACCAACCAGGACGAAGATGATTACAGTGATATCCTCGCGCTCTACCAGGCGCTGCACGCCGAATACCGCATCACCGATCCCGAAGCGTGGCGCACGGGGTTGGAAGCCGTTTTCGACGTATCCGGCTTTCTGCAATACTTGGCCGTCAACACCGTGATTCAAAACTGGGATACTTATGGCGTCATGTCCCACAATTACTATCTCTACAACGACCCCGAAACAGGATTACTGACCTGGATCCCCTGGGACAACAACGAAGCTCTTAACGCTGGGAATAATCGTGGCCTTCTCTCCTTGAGTCTGGATGAAGTTTCCGCTGATTGGCCTCTAATCCGCTATTTATTGGATGACCCAATTTACCAAGCTAAATACGTGGAGAACGTGGAAGCAATCATCGACGGTCCTTTCAACCCGGAGACGATCAGCGTCCGTTTCCAGGATCTTCATGAGTTAATCCGCCCTTATGTCGTTGGATTGGAGGGCGAGATTGTGGGCTACACCCAGCTAACATCGGTTGAAGCCTTCGATGCCGCCCTGGATGACCTGATCCAACACGCTGACAGCCGGTATGTGGCTGCCAATGAGTTCCTTGAAAGCGTGCAATAACTCCAAAGAGGCGGCGGCAATTAAGCTCAAAACAAACAAAAACAAGCTAAGCATCTTGCCGAATTTCAATAGATCTACGTGATTGGACCCTGATCCAAGGCACAAAATACCAGAGGACAACAATGGTCAAAAAGGTACTAGCCTTAACTATTTTTGCAAATTTCCTATTGATCAGCCTAGCTGCCTGCAGCAGTTCAGATGGCCTGGTCCAGGATTCATCCGCAGAGGTTGAGGTTTCATCAGTAGATATCGAAGCTGCAGAGGATGCAGTTGAAGAATCTGAGAGTGCGTCCAGCAGCGGCTATTCTTACCCCATCGTGGATACGAAGTGGGGAGTACAAAGCTGGCCGTTATTGGCGTTTTTGCTGAACGCGGCCTGGTAGGTGAGGTTGACTACGACTCGCGCATCAACATGCCGGTAACCGTTGTCTTCCAGAAGTTTACGGCCTCGCAATTTGCCAGGATCACGGGTGATCGTGAGCGCATCATTTACGTCGAATTAAAAGAAGATGCGGTGCTCGAGGATGTGGTATTGCAAATTGAACTGCTGTTGGCAAAACGCCACGAAGTCTTGCTTGAGGAAGCCGATTTCACGGTAACCACGCAACAGGACGTGATTGAAACACAAGAAGCGACCACCGCCGCTTTTCGTGACCTGCTGGCATGGGTTGCTGGTGTATCGCTGATAGTAGGCGGAATTGGGATTATGAACATCATGCTTGTCAGTGTGACTGAACGTACCCGTGAGATCGGCATCCGTCAATCTATGGGGGCGACGCCAGTCGACATCCGCTACCAGTTTCTCACTGAGGCGCTCATGCTCAGCCTTGTCGGTGGACTAGTCGGCGTCACCAGTGGCATGCGCACGGTCATCGTGCCCAGCTCAATGATGCTGGCTTTCTTATCTGCAGCTATGGTGGGCATCTTCTTCGGGTACTACCCGGCGAATAAGGCTTCCCTACTTGACCCGATCGAGGCGTTACGACATGAATAACCAACTCGTTTACACACTATACACGGAGGAAAAAATGAAGAAATTAATTGTGCTCATTAGCATCGGATTGGTTTTACTCCTGGCAGGATGTTCAACCGCTCAAACCGAGCAGTCTCAAGATCTGCCGTCGGAGGAAAGTGCAGATACATCGCTAGGTGTTGAACCCGAAAGCAGTGCTAGTGATGAATCCAACCCGGTTTCAGATATGACTCAGTTGCTGGTCGGGACCCTCTTGCTCGAGGGAACGGAACTAGAAGTTACTCCTGAACAAGCCGCTGATTTATTACCACTCTGGAAGCTCTACCGCAGCTTGCTGGAAAGCGACATCACTGCGACTGCCGAGATCGAGGCTGTTGCCAAACAAATCAGTCAGAAGATGTCGGCTGATCAATTAGCATCGCTGGCAACATTCGAAAGCCAGGAAATCGATCGCGAGCAGATCAACGCCATCATGGAAGAGCTAGGAATCAGTACGATGAGCGGTATGGGTGATCCCGAGGGTGACGGTGGAGAAGGTATTACCCCTCCTGATGGTGCCCAACTCGGTCAAGGGCGTGGTCAAGGAGGTGGCACAGGGGTAGATCCAGATGTGCTGGCTACTCGCCAAGCGGAAAGAGGCGACAGCGGTCTCGGATCTCAAAGGATGATCCTCCCCCTTGTTGAAGCTTTGATCGAATTGCTTGAGCAACGTGTTGTGTAATATCCAGATGATGATAAGGGTGGTATTGATCAAAGATGAAATTTTCGGTATCAAGGTCGCCCATAATCCTCTAACAATTGCTTGTCTATTGGGGTAAACGATGGCAGCGAAAATCCTTGTAGTTGATGATGAAAAACGACTTACCACACTGGTTGAGGCTTACCTCACACAGCAAGGTTATTGTGTGATTACGGCTTCAAATGGCCAAGAAGCCCTGCATTCAGCCCGCCAGGAAAAACCCGACCTGATTCTTCTCGACATCATGATGCCTGAATTGGACGGCCTGGAATTCATGCGGATACATCATCGTGATGCTGACACACCTATCATCTTGCTCACTGCCCGCGTGGAAGAAGAGGACCATGTACTTGGACTTGAACTCGGTGCCGATGACTACATCGCGAAGCCATTCCGGCCGCGAGAATTGGTCGCCCGAGTGCGCGCAGTTCTGCGACGTGCTGGGAAGGGCTCTATCGTACCGGATGTTCTGCGAGTCGGCGAGATCACGTTGGACCGAGATGGGCACCTCGTCATCGTCGCAAACACGGAAGTCGACTTGACGCCATCAGAATTCGATCTGCTATGTGCGTTCATGTCCAAACCGGGACGAGTGTTTTCTCGCATGGAATTACTCGACCGCATTCAGGGTGATGCGTATGAAGGTTACGAACGCACCATTGATGTCCATATCAAGAACCTTCGTTCAAAGATCGAACCCGACTCGCGCGAGCCACGCTACATAGAAACGGTTTATGGAATTGGTTACCGCTTTGCCCGGGAGTAAAGCCCAATGTGGTCCTTACGCACCAAATTGATCCTCGCCTTTCTTTTCGTGAGCATCATCATCGCAATCGTCTTTGTATTCGCTCGCTGGAATACATCTACAGAGTTTCACAAGTATGTCTTCAACCGCAATCAAGAAGATTTTATCTCCATGCTTGAGAGCTACTACGCACGTGAAGAGTCATGGGAAGGTGTAGAGGAAATCTTTCGTCGTGGTCCCCTCTCAACCGACATAATCCAGAGCCCACCGATACCTGTTGGTGAGGTCATCCTGATCAATACTGATTTCACCGTGCTTGTCGGAGGTCGAGGATATCCCAGAGGTAATCAAGCCCCCCAGGGCCTTTTAACTGAGGCCATGCCGATTAGTTTCGAAGGTCAAGTCGTAGGATATGTGATATTGGGGCGTGATTCATTTGGCGAGCGAGCGACCGAATCTGCTTTTTTGAATATACTCTCAGAGGCGTTTCTTCAAGGCTCAATTGTGGTAATCGCCTTTGCCTTGCTGCTGGGTTTCCTTATAGCTCGTTCTCTTACTCGCCCTTTAGGAAAAATTACTGAGGCGACACGCAGGGTAGCCGCCGGAGATCTGGAATTCACTGTGGATATCAAAAGCAAGGATGAGCTTGGTCAATTGGCAACATCCTTCAATCTTATGAATCAACGCCTTGCGGTATCACGCGATCAGCGTCGGCAGATGACGGCAAATATCGCCCATGAGCTCCGTACACCGGTCAGCGTAATACTTGGCTATGCTGATGGCCTCATAGAGGAGGTCATCCCCCCTTCAATTGAGACCTTCGATCTGATTCTCGAACAGGCCGAGCAGCTTGAACACCTGATTGAGGATCTCCGACTCCTAGCTGAGACAGAGTCAGGTGATCTCACACTTAAATTAATCCCAATTAATCCCATTTCGCTTGTCGAGAGAGCATTAGCAACTTATGAACCTCAGGCGGTATACCAACAAATCAACTTGTCACTAAATGTGCATGGAGACATTCCGCAGATCTCAATCGATCCGGATCGCTTCCGCCAGATCCTTTCAAACCTCATATCCAATGCACTTCGATACACACCCGAAGGTGGCGATATCGCTGTCTTGATAGGTGCCGATGATAAAGCAGTGTCGATCAGCGTATCCGACACCGGCCCGGGCATCGCTCCAGAGGATCTCGAACGTATATTCCAGAGGTTTTATCGGTGCGATCCATCCAGAAGCCGAGGTACAGTTGGATCTGGTTTGGGTTTATCCATCGCCAAATCCCTTGTCGAGCGTCAGGGTGGTCAGATCAAAGTTGAAAGCGAAGTTGACCAAGGCACTTGCTTTACGATCATTTTTCCTCGATCACATGAATAACCTGCACCACCACAGCGGATCCATCTATTGCTATCTTCCATACTGGTAAACCTGGTCTTTAACCTGGTTCCCTCGAGTCACACAGAAACGCACCAAATGCAGAGAACCTAGTCTCAGGTCGCTGTGAAAGCACATCCGCTGCGATGCTCAACCAAATCCCTCAAACCGGAATCAAAAGTAGTCCTAATAACATAGCGGTGGATTATGGTGATGCTCATAGCATTAACACAATTGGAACATGAGTTTCTAACAGACCTTATGTATCTTTGAGATAAGTTAAACGGATGACATCCAAAACCAATAAAGGAGTGAAATCGTATGAGAACGAGCATAAAAATCATCACCTTACTAGCAGTCGCAGCGATAGTCTTCGTGTCAGTCAGCCCTGCCTTTGCTGAAGATGGCACACCTCCAGGTCGCGGTGGATTGACAGAGACCTTGGGTCTAACCGAGGAAGAGCTCAAAAGCCTTCGGGACTCGGGTATGACCTTGCAAGAGATCTTTCAGCAGCAAGGTGTCGAATTTAATCCGTCTGGCGGAGGTCGGTTCGGCAAATTGGCTGAGCAATGTGGCATTTCTCACGATGAGATCCGATCACGCTTACAGGCTGGCGAGGATCTGCAGGATATCTGTCCTGGCATCGAAATGCCAGAACGACCTGCTGATGGTGAGGGCAGCCGCGGAGGTCGGTTCGGCAAATTGGCTGAGCAATGTGGCATTTCTCACGATGAGATCCGATCATGTTTGCAAGCCGGCGAGGATCTGCAGGACATCTGTCCTGGCATCGAAATGCCAGAACGATCTGCAAGATAAAAATAACCTTCCCTGCACAACAAGCGATCAAGGAGGTTAATGTCTAAAAGGGAAGGCCACTTCTCCTCCCTCTCCTCGCAAGGTCCCCCCTTTCTCACGAAAGGGGGGATGTCCTTCTAAGAAGGAGAGCTCTCAATATCTAATTAAAAGAGACCCCAGGATCATGATGAAGCGTTGAGCTCTTAAATCTGTGATTTTGTTTGAGCCCGGGATCTCTTCGTCAGCGTGATTGTGTTCATAGGGGTAGGGGAGATCCTCGGCTCGAGGCAGGAGATTTCACCTCCTCGGCAGATGGCCGCTTGATTTAATGCTCCCTTCCATGGCAGTATCTCCCCTGGTAACCACTATTACAGTAACTTACTGATCGGAAGATCAAAAAAGGCACCATCAATGGGGTAATGGTCGATTTGAAGAGTATCCTTACGGTAAGGGCACAGCAGTCGTGGGCACCACTGCAGAGCGGTTTGATTGCCCTGGCCGACCCAGGAACCTCAGTTTCGTGCATTGAGGAAGCGCCCTCTCGGACGCTTGGTTTTTCCGTCTGGGTTAGGGCACAGTGGGATTATTCAGCAAGTCTAACCTTGCCCCTAATTACCCGGGGAGGTGGTGGCTGTAGAAGTAGGTGTGCTTGTAGGTGTGGGGGTCTCGGGCTCTTCAGTTGCCGTTGGCGTTGACGTCTCCAGAGCCGGGGTTGCGGTGGCCGTGGGGGTTGCTGGCGCATCGGTTGAAGAAGGTGTAGGCGAAACCTCGGGCGTATTGGTCGGCGTATTAGGAGTAGTTGTCACTGTTGGTGTGGAAGTTGCTTGTGCCTCCACAACGTTGATATCGACAAAGAAAGCGTAGTTCCCAGATCCGAGGCCAAACACCGTATCAGAATCATTCCGTAGCATCCAATAGCCGATATAATTGCCTGGTTCTTCAGGAGCGACGAGCTCAATGGAGACCTCGATAGTCTCACCTGGTGAGACGGAATCGTCACCGATCGACACCGCATCATCTCCGCTCATGAGATCACCACTCGAGAAGACTAGATCATAATTAGAATTCCAGGTGCATGTTCCGTCGTTTCGAAGCTCCCAGGTCTTAGTGAAAGACGAATTCGCCTCGATCTCTGTACCATCCGGTATGGTGACATCTGAAACAAAGCCTGCCATGTCACATTTAGGTACAGATTGGATTTGATAGTACATGGTTTCAGTCGGGATCATCGTACTCGTTGGAGTAGATGTTGTTCCAGTTGGAACGATTAGCTCGATGACATGAAGTGTGGCTGTAGGAGGTTCAGAGGTAATGGGGTTGGAAGCAATATCGGTTAGGACTGCACTTGCTGTATGTGCAGAAGGAGGAATCTCAGTGGCATCAAATGCAGCTGATCCCTCAGAAACTGGCATATTGCAGCTGGATATTGCTACACATGTTCCTATCATGATGATCATGTTTCTCAGTGTGATCGTATTGGTTAACATAAAGGTTGTCCTTTTTCCCTTCATAGATAAGCAACCAAATGATACAAACATGTTGTTAGGTTATTGTGAGCATCTAGTGAATTATTTGTGGAGTCTGAAAGCAAATGCCGAGGGTCATCTACTAACCTAACCGATATACGCTAGAAAGGGCAATCTAGCGGTTTCACGGTTCAGAGCCGTGTTCATCACTGTGAGCGGAAGCACGAACATCTTACTTTTACCTGGTCTGTAATATAGAATAGGCATAACATAAACTAGCCGGGTTTCAAGCGACCATAAATCAGAAAGCCACCCTTAGAAACCCAGCCTGACGGTCTAAGGCCCCTGTTTTAGGATTCGATCTCATAACCTGAAGGTCCTCAGTTCGAATCTGAGCCCCGCTACCTTTTTAAGGAAAAGGCACCCGATCGGGTGTCTTTTTCGTTAAATCCTAGCCCCCTGTTTAGGATTCGAACCTCCGACCCTGCGGACCCAGTCCTCTCGAGTGGCAATGCCCCAAGCGCTTTTAAGCATCCATTCATGCGTAAAAGCACTGCGGAATCGACCAATTTTACATGAAACATCGCCTTTGAGGGGGTTTGCCGTTGATTTTCTTCGCCAAGGGCGGTCGTTCAGGATTCGAACCTGTAACCACGAGGTTATGAGCCTATTCCCCGTGTTTCGAGGAGTTTCGATCTACTGGCTGCAATCTCAGCTCGTCAGGCTTGTCCATTTTTAAGCACTGATTATTTGTTGTCAATCAGCTGGGAACAGCCTACTTCGTTACCCGTGAAGATGTACTTCGGTAGAAACAATGTTATACTATACAGCAAGAAAGTATAACGCTGAAAGGAGACGGTTTCGATGACTCTGAGAATATCCCAAAAAGGTTGGGTGGTGATACCAGCCAACCTGAGAAGGAAATATAATCTGAAACCCGGGGATGAAGTCCATGTCGTCGACTACGGCGGTGTGCTTTCCTTGATCCCCATATCTGAGGATCCTCTTGAGGTCGCCGCTGGGATGCTCAAAGGCGAGACCTCGCTCACGCAGGCCCTCCTGGAGGAGCGCAAGAAGGACCGAACTCGTGAGCGATAGCACGACCGTCTTTATCCTCGATAGCTATGCGCTGCTGGCCTATTTGGGAGGCGAGGCTGGAGAGGGGCGCGTCAAGGAAATCCTGAACGATGCATCCCTTGGGGAGAGCCATGTCTTGCTGTCGCTGATTAACCTGGGCGAGGTGGCGTACATCACGGAACGGGAACGCGGGCTGACGAAAGCCCTGGAAGTCTTGGCGATCATCGAGCAGTTGCCCATCGAGATACTCCCTGTTGATCATCAAACGGTGCTCGCAGCCGCACACATCAAGGCGCAGTATCCGGTCGCATACGCAGACGCCTTTGCTATCACCGCTGCCCAATCGCATGAGGGTGTGGTACTCACAGGCGATCCCGAATTCAACGTGGTGACGGACATCATACGGATCGAGTGGATTGGTGAGCGATCGGAGACAGGATAATCATGTTACAAAGGAGAGAGGGGGAAATATGGAAGTCTATGTGAGCACGGACGTGGAAGCCGATGGACCGATCCCTGGTCCTCACTCGATGCTGAGCTTCGGGTCTGCGGCATACTTGGCAGACAAGACCTTGCTGCGAACCTTCCATGCCAACCTTGATACGCTTCCTGGTGCTACCGGTCATCCCGATACCATGGCATGGTGGAACGAGCATCGAGAAGCATATGAAGCGACTCGAAAAAACACCCGACCACCTGCGAAGGTAATGCCTAAGTACGTTGAATGGTTGAAGGAACTTCCTGGCAAGCCGGTCTTCGTGGGATACCCCGCAGCGTATGACTTCATGTTCGTCTACTGGTATCTGATGAAATTTGCTGGAGAGAGTCCGTTTTCATTTTCTGCGCTGGACATGAAGACGCTAGCGATGGTTATCCTCGGCAGGGAGTATCGCAAGATCGGTAAGCGGAACATGCCCAGGGAGTGGTTTGATCCCACTCCCCATACGCACATTGCCCTAGATGATTCCATTGAACAGGGAGCGCTCTTCTGCAATATGCTTCGGATCGCAGACGAGATGCGGAGAAATCAATAGAATCAGGCGGCGGTAATGATGCTCATAGTTATTGCCAGTGTGTAGTCTGTCTGGTTGCTGAAAGCATTGGCTGAACCCCAAGTCGGTCAATTCAACCAATTTGTTGGTCATAATTCTGCAAGCACCCGACCATAGGATTCGGATCAAGGATCTCCAGATCCTTGATCCGAATCCGAAACGATATACCTCTTTATGGATATCCTGACGTTGGGGAAATTCCTAATAACTTGGAGTTCTGATCGAAAACACATTGACTGATCAAGTAAATTATCGGAAGAATAGCACCGAAACCATATCAAATTTTAATCCTGAGACCACACGGATGTGAACCCAGCGGTCCATAACCCTTACCGCGGTCCACACGGATCCCTAATTTCGCGAACCGTGTGGTCAGCGCAATCTGGGCGACCGTATGGACTATGGTTGGGTTTTAAACCCCTCTCTGGTTCCTGTTTTTCACCTTGATTGTCGTTCCGAGTAATGCATCTAAGCAGAACCGTGGTGACGTAACAAATAGTTATCGTGATCCTCAGTTTCACACCGCACCATAGTCTGTGCGACACGATGGTATCTGAGTGTTATGTGTTCACCAGCCCCCAATTATGAACTTCTTTCCCCATTTTAGAGAAGCAAGAATAACGGGCTATCACAGTCCAAACAACGAAGGCATCTGAAGCCTTCATACTTCGGATGCGATAAATGAATAGACGAAAACATATGGAAGGGTGGATTAAAGCGCTGGATGTCTCAGGTGCGGCGGCCCGCTAAGAAGTGAGTCACATGGACGGAGAGTTCTAAAGGGGGCAACGGGTCATTCGGCATCGCAGAATTCAGTAATGACGCGTACACCAACGGGCCCAGCAGAGCCGCCACCGCTAGCAATGGAGGCTCTTGTTGCAGGGTGCCATCTGCCTGATAGTGCGCGATCAATTCACCGATGGCCCGGAATATCGCGAGCGGTTCCCCTATAGCATCGACCAGTTCGGGATGGCGAGTTACATCGGAGAAAAGTGCAGAGAAGAATAGGCCATGCTTTATGGCCGAATCATGGTATGCCTGCACCACCCTGAGTAGATCGGCCTCAATATTGCCTGTATAGTGTGCAGCTGAGGTGAAATCCGTTTGCTTCACGATAAGGGCAATCGCTTGTTTAACCAGTTGGGCTTTGTTCTCATATTTTCGGAATAGGGTCACCTCGCTGACATTGGCAGCTTCCGCCATCAGTTTGGTGGTCGCGCCGGCATACCCACGCTCGGATACAACCTGCATAACCGTGTGAAATATCTTTTCATCCTCGATGATCTTAGGCATTTCTTACCCCAAATAATATGGCATACTTGCACCCATAATATCATATGTTAGTATTGACTTACAATAAGAATCATGCCATACTGTTTGACAGTGCTCGCTTACTATAAATAAACGGTTCCATATCGGCAGCAAGATAGGTGTGTTGATGTCAATCGCGATGAAATTATTCGGCAAAATTCATGGGGGAAGAAGCACCCGTCCGTCACTGGACACGATGTTGGCGATGTTTGACAAAGAATTGGAGAACTTCCAATCTTTGGTCTTGCCGACGCCTGAATCAAAACCCCGTACTCCTTTCGATAGCCCGGACCTCCCTACAGAAAAAATGTCCATGGCTAATATGTCGACGCGACAATTTTTGGCAGTGCTGCCCATTATGCTGCCGTTGGTGGCTAAAATGCGGGCCAGTTCGAAATACTATGACGGCAAATTTCGACCGAAACGAACCGAAGCCTCGCCAGAATTTATCGACAAATTCGAAAAAATGGCGCGGGCTGCCGGTGCCAAAGATATCAAATATGTCCAAGTGCCTCAATATGCGATTTTCCAGCATAAGGGTATCCCGCATGATTTTGCCATCATATTTACAGTCGAGATGGATCAGGAAAACATGTCCACGGCCCCAAGCTACACAGCATTCCGTGAAGTTGCCAAGGGCTATAAAAATCTGGCGGTAATTGGGAATAAGCTCGCTCAGTTCATGCGCAAAAATGGTTTCGCCGCCTACCCAGGAACTGCCTTGGGAGGCATCACCGATTACACCCACCTCGGCGAATTGGCCGGTTTGGGCGCCATTGGCTATCATGGGATGTTGATCACCCCTGGGGAGGGTACCCGGTTACGGATTAACACGATTTACACCAATATCACCAATCTTCCCATCAAATCTGAAAATGAACACCTGTGGGTGCGGGATTTCTGTGCGATGTGCAAAAAATGCATCCGTGAATGCCCCATCGATGCGATTCTCCAGCAGCCCAAACCGCGTGGCGATGGCGGGATGCAGTGCATCGATCATGCTGCCTGCCGGGATTATTTCAATCAAAATTTTGGCTGTGCTATCTGCCTGGCGGGTTGCCCCTTTAGTGCAACCGGATATGAGAAAGTGAAATCTCGCTTCAAAGGCAACCCCAAAGCGCCGCAATTCTACATTCCAAGGGCAAATAACCTGGAAGCCGCTCCGCCGAATCCGGCGTAACTCCAAATAAATTCTGAGGCTAAATCTATGCCGAAAATCAGATTGTCCGAAATAATCAAAAAAGCCCCGTGGTTCTTCACTATCGAACCTTACCTGCGCCAACAAGACAAACCCGTTTCTAGCCACCCGGAGGCTCGCGAACCGCGCATCGTCCCCCTGGTGATCATGGATTATGGCAGTGTACGGTCCCGGTTAAAGCAGATGCGCTATCAAGGATTGAAAGAATATTTCATTGGTACATTGCGGGAAATGCATATCAGCGCCAAGAGCATTACAAACAACCCCTATGCGGGGAAAAGGACGTTAGACGCTGAAACACGGATGGAAATGGAGGCCTACGCTAAAAGTTTGGGGGTTGCGGAGATTGGGTATACCAAAGTTAATCCTCTTTATATTTTCCGCGGGTTCCGGATCCTGTATGAGAATGCCATGGTGTTTACCATCGAAATGGACAAGGCCAAGATCAAAGGGGCACCCAATATGGAGTCATTCAAGGAGGTCTTTCGGACGTACTACCAGGTCGGGCTAACGGTCAATAAAGTGGCTGAGTGGCTGCGAGAATGCGGTTATAACGCCCATGCCGGGCCAGCCGGCGGCGGCGATGTGAACTACATCCCCGTGGCTATTAATGCTGGTCTGGGCGTGGCCGGGAAAAATGGGCTCTTGATGACACGCGAGAATGGACCTCGCGTTCGTCTGGCGGCAGTGTATACGGATATCGAGAATCTCCCCTTCGCCCAAGAAAACCCACATGGCTGGATCAGAGAATATTGTGAAACATGCAATCTCTGTGTGGAGAAATGCCCCGTCGATGCAATCTACATGGAAACCAAAACGCTTGCCGATGGCGGCCCAGCCTTTATTGATCATACCTTGTGTGCCGACCCGTTCTCAAATGACAACGGCTGTACCCTTTGTATCAAATACTGCCCCTTCAGTTACGGGGACTACGATCAATTGAAAAAGAACTTTGAAGCCACTCATTAAAGACCGTAAATTAGGAGTAATAATGGCTGTTCTGGCAGAGCTTTACGATGATATTCAATTCATTTTTTCCTACCGCGGCAAGGTGATGAAACGACAACTGGCACTCAATACACTGGCACCAAAAGCCGGTGATCTTGCCCCTGATTTCACACTCTCGGATATATCAGGGAACGGATCGGTCACGCTTTCAGATTTTCGAGGCAAGAAGCCGGTTGTCCTGATGTTTGGGAGTTTTACCTGACCGCCTTATGTCAAGGGTACCGTGAGTATCCAGCAGATCTATGAGCAATATCACAAAGATGTTCAATTCCTCAATATATACATCCGCGAGGCCCATCCCATCGACGGCTGGTGGCTGGGGCGACGACTTACGAAAAATTTGATCCTGAAGATATTTGGCACCAAGGTTTCAATGGAGCATTATGACCCCAAAACCATCGAAGAACGTCGGGCCGTTGCCGAGGAGTGTGAAACCGCCCTTCAGTATGGAGTTCGAACCTACGTAGATGAGATGGATGACAAGGTGAACGATGCCTATGCCGCCTGGCCAACCCGGTTGTATCTGATCGGTCTGGACGGAAAAATCGTTTATGGGGGTGGATTAGGACCTTACGATTTTAAACCCACCAAACTAAAAAAAGCCATTGATAAATATTTGGCTGAACTTTCCTGAAGGAAACCATGACATTCAAAACCCAATTTACAAACTTCTTCAAACAGAAAATCTTAAGACCACAAATGGACCGCCAGGATTCCTGGGAAAAAATGGTTGTGGATATGCCTGAAGCAACCCGGGGTGGCGAAAGTTCACCTGTGCGGTTCAATATTCCACGCGAGGGGATCAAGCTGGAAGGTGATCATCCCCCTCTGCCAGGATTTCCAAAGTCAGCTACCCACATGATCGGCAGCATAATTAATATTCATAAGTCCATCTTCGACCTGGAGAAAAATCCCACCGATGGGAAAAAGAAGATCGATCCTGAAACATTGGTTGAACTTCGCCAGTTTGCCAAATCTGTGGGTGCCGATGAAATTGGCTTTGCAGCCGTCCCGCAGGAGTGGGTGTTCCAGAACACTGCCATACGGTATACAGAAGCCATCGTGCTGGTGATGGAAATGGATAAAGCTCGCATGGATCAGGCTCCCAACCCAGATACGGCGGTGATGGTTCATGAAACCTATAACCAGTTAGGCCAGGTATCCAACAAAATTGCTGATTGGTTGAGAGAACGCGGATATGCAGTTCACGCCGGACATCCCCTGGGCGGCATGGCCTTATACCCGCCCATGGCCCAGGCTGCTGGATTGGGGTGGCGGGGGATTAATGGACTTGTAATTACCCCTCAATATGGTCCGCGCGTTCGATTGGCTGCAGTCTTTACCGAGATCGAAAATCTGCCGGTCTATGAAGGGGAAAAGCATGCCTGGGTTCTGGAGTTCTGCGAATCCTGTAAACGCTGTATCCGTGACTGCCCCCCGGATGCGTTCTATGATCAACCGATCCAGCATGAAAACGGGTTGGTGACCGTGCTTGATAATGCGCTTTGTTTTCCGTATTTTGTGAAAAATCACGGCTGTTCGGTGTGCATCAAGGTTTGCCCTTTCAACCAGCAGGGCTACGATAAGATCAGAGAAGGTTTCCTTGCCACCAATAAAAAAATTGTGAGAAATAAAAAAGAAAGCGATAGTAGAATTTCTGCAAGATAAAAGTATCTTGAAAAAAGGATGCTACTTAAAGTTAGGAATAATTTTCTAGTCTTGAATCATACACTTAGTATAAAAGGTAAAATAAACATAGATTCAACCCGTAAGCGCAACGAAGAAGAATGAAGATGATGCTAGTGGCGTTCCTGTTCTTTACCCCGAATTCACTTGCCAGGTTGACTCTCTGTGTGTAGGATAATTGAAATTAATGCTTGCCGGGTTCCGAGTAGTCGAAAATCGATAGGCCACCCTTGGGAACCTAGCCTGACGGTCCAAGGCCCCTATTTTGGGAAGCGAACTCATAACCTGAAGGTCCTCAGTTCGAATCTGAGCCCCGCTACCTGAAGAAGAGACACCTGAAGAGGTGTCTCTTTTTTGTCTCAAGACCTGGCTTATAGGGTCCTCAGTTCTCCCTCTC
>Ga0114922_10001386_pt1 | contig 23078 bp, 20 predicted proteins | sample AartaG_FD_100975 | JGI IMG/M metagenome (GOLD analysis project Ga0114922, IMG submission 100975) | Deep subsurface microbial communities from Aarhus Bay to uncover new lineages of life (NeLLi) - Aarhus_00045 metaG | ecosystem: Environmental > Aquatic > Marine > Oceanic > Sediment | place... | reverse complement strand
ATAGGCCACGTGATCGCCGGGCCGGCAGGGCCAGCGGTGCAAGTCGTCCCCGACCGGCCGGTTGATGCCGTCGCGGAGCGGCTCCGGATTGCCGCCTGACGCACTGAGCGCGGCGTCCTCGGTCAGGGAGGAGAACTCCTGCCGGATGCGTGGTAGGTAGCAGTCCTCGCGCAGCAGCGCCTGCTGAAGCTCGGGCATGTGCGCCCCGATCTCGCGGGGCAGCACGCCGTGCCCCGTCGCCATGGCGGCGGCCGTGCCGACGGCCTGACCCATGCTGCACGCCGTGCCCATGACGCGCGTCGAGCTCATCGCCGCGTGGGTGCAGCTTGCGACCCGCCCCGCGAACATCAGGTTGGGCACGTTCGCCGAGTAGAGGCAGCGATAGGGGATGCCGTAGGGCGACTGAGCGGGGTGGAATATCGTGGCCGGCGCGCCGATGCGCACCGACCAGAACCCCGCCGGATGGTGGTCGTCCATGGCCCACCCGCCGTAGGCCGCCACGTCGTCGAACTCGCCGCCCGTCTCGAGGTCCGGTTGGGTCAGCACGTAATCACCGACGTAGCGGCGACTCTCGCGCTTGGACGGCAGGAACTGAACCCACTCCAGCGCCCAGTTGGCCGCCTCCTCGCGGTGCGCGCAGCGGTTCTTGATGTGGTCCCAGACGCCGAAGGTGATCCTGAGCAACTCGTCGCGCAGGCGCTCGCTATCGTGAATGCTGTCCTGCTCGCCGCCCAGCTCGATCCACCAGTAACCCATGCGCCACCAACGGTGGCCGTCCGCGCCGTAGGGAAGGTCGTCGCAGCTATCGAACCGGTGCGCCCAGGCGGGCGGGTCGAAGGGCTGGGGCCCATCGTGCTCCCGCGCCTGGAAGTAGCACGTCATGCCCATCGTGCGCCGGTCGGCCACTTCGGGCGCGATGGACTCACCGTGCTCGTCCCGCGCCTCGCGCCCGATGCGGAACTCGGCGCCCGTCAGCGGCGCCAGTATGCCGTCCCCAGAGCAATCGGCGAACAGCGGCGCGTTCACCGTGTGATAGGTCTGCGTGGTGAGTTGCCAGCCCGTGACCGAGGCGATGCGCTGGCCGTCCATCTCCCCGTCCACGCAGGAGCAATTGAGCAGGAGAGTCAGGTTGTCCTGGTAGCGCGCCTTCTCGTAGAGGATCGCGTCCCAGATGGAGTAGCTCCAGTTGGGGTTGCGGCGCAGGTTCTCCAGGCGCAGCTCCTCCAGGATGCCGGTCTCGCGCATGTTCTTGACGCTGTTGTGCCGGTCGGCGCCGCAGATGTGGACGCGCATCTCGCTGGAGGCGTTGCCGCCCAGGACGGGGCGGTCCTGCATCAGAAGGACCTTCGCCCCGTGGCGGGCCGCTGCAAGTGCGGCGCACAGGCCCGCCATGCCGCCGCCCACCACGCAGAAGTCCAGGTCGTGCTTCTCCTGGCGGAACGGCGTTCCCTCGCGCTTCATCGGGTCACCTCTTCATTCCAGCGTCGTAGCGGCCGGCGGCGGCTCTTCTGCCAGCAACCGGCGGAGCAGGTCGGCGGTCTCCTGATCGTCCCAGTCCTTTGCGCCGACGTGCCTCAACGCAATCTCGCCGTCCGGGCCGATGATGAACGTGGTCGGGATAGCGCGGGTGGCGAAGACGGACGGCGGCCGGGGGGCCGTGTAGAACGGCATGGTGTAGCCATTAGTGGCCACGAAGCCACGGACCGTCTCCGGACCCTCGTTGGACACGAGGGCAAAGACGACGCCCTCGTCCTTCATCTTCTCGTAGAGGCGCTGAATGCTGGGCATCTCCGCGCGGCAGGGCGGGCACCAGGTGGCCCAGACGTTGAGGAAGACCACCTGTCCCTTCAGGTCCGCCACGTCGAGTTCCGTGCTGTCCAGGCGGTGAAGCTTCCACCCGGATGCCGTTCCGCCGCCCGGTGCAACCGCTGGTTGCGAGAGGAGATACAGGGCCACTCCCGCCGCAAGAGCCACCGCCGCCACGATGCTGGCACAGCCCAGAAAAGACCGCATTTCCGTGCCTTCCATGAGGCCCTCCCGCGTTGGGGTTCTCTCCGACGGTCGGCTGCCTGCCGCGCCCTGGGAGCCGCGCACGTCAGGCGCCCGGCCGCAGGGACAACACGATCTCGACGATCCCCTTGCGCACCATCATAACCGCGATGGCGGCAAGAATCAGGCCGGACAGCTTCGAGACGATCTTGGCGCCCGTCCTGCCCAGAACGCGCATGATCACACCCGAAAGGGAGAACACCGCCCCTGCCAGGGCGATGTTCACGTAAACCGCAAGGGCCGTCGGCACCGGGCCGTACTGGCCGAGCAGCAGCAACGTCGTCGTCAGCACGGCCGGGCCGGCAATCAACGGCACACCCAGCGGCACCGCCCCCAGGCTCTCGGGATCGAGCTTGTGCTCGGGCTTCTCCACGCCGATGACGTTCCCCACGGACATGATGAACAGCAGCGCCCCGCCGGCAATCATGAAGTCCGCGACCGTTATGCCCAGGTACTGAAGCACAAACCTGCCCCCCACAAGGAACAGCAGCGCCACCACCATGGCCACGAACACCGATTGCACGATCACGCGCTTGACCTGGGCCCGCGACAGATCCTCCGTCATCCCGATCAGCAGCGGCAGCGTCCCGACCGCGTCGGTGGCGACACAAAGCGGCACGAAGCAAAGCCAGAACTCCTTCATCGTCCCTCCGTCAGGGAACGGGAGCGGATCCCTCGTCCTCTTGCTGGATCTCCAGAAGCTCCGTCACGAGGCGGGGCAGTTCGGAAGGGGACCCCGCCAGCGCATCGGCGGCGGCCAGTTCCTCTCGACTCCCGACGCCGTACATGGCGGCCACAGCGCGCAGGCCATTGCGGTGGGCGGCGGCGACGTCGTCCCCGCGGTCGCCTACGACGACGGCCGGCCGGGCACTCAGCCGCGCCAGCAGGTCCCGCACCATGCCCGGCTTCCTGTCGTCGTCCGACTCCAGCAGCCGCACGGCGTCGAAGAACCGGGCCAGCGAGTAGCCGCCCAGGACGGCCTGCACGTAGGGCCGCGGCCCGTTCGTGCAGATGGCCATCTGCGCCACCGACGCGCGCAACTCCTGAAGCGCTTCGAGGGCGCCCGGATACAGCTCCCCGGCCTCCGTAACCAGCTCGATCTCGAAGCGGTCGACGTCCCGGGCGACTTCCTCACCCATGTCGGGCGGGCACTGTGCCGATATCCAGGCGTGCAACTCGGGCGTCGGCCGCCCGATGAAGTAACGGATCTCCTCGTCGCTCGGCTCGGGCAGCCCGCGCATCCCGAACGCCCGCCTGACGGCGGGCACGGTGACGGACTCCGCACGGAACAGCGTCCCGTCCAGGTCGAAGATCACCAGGCCGCGTGGCAAGACAGGAGCAGTCTGCATGCGTCAAATCCTAAGCCAATTCTGGACAACCAGACAGGGGGCCATGGAGGCAAGGAACGCTCTCGCCTATTCCTCAACCAGCCCCGGTGCAGCGGCATTGGCCTCGATCTGCTGGACGCTCTTGCAGCCGGGGATCACAGACGTGACCGCCGGGTGCCGCAGGCACCACGCCAGGGCCCATTGCGCCATGTCGACGCCTTCGGGCACCTCATCCTTGACGCGCAGGGCCTCCCGGATCAGCCGCTCGATATACGCGCGATCACGGCGCGAACGGATGTCGTTGTCCGGGAACTGCGCGTCCAGCGTGTACTTGCCGCTCAGGAAGCCGCTGGCCAGCGGCACGCGCGCCAGCACGCCGAGGTCCTGCTCCTGGCACGATGGGAACACGCGCGCCTCCGGTGCGGGGTCCAGCCGGTTATAGACCACCTGGATTACCGATATCCCGAGCTCCGTCGATTTGGCGGCCTGGTACAGGTTATCGTTGCTGCCGATCGAGTTGCCCAGGAACCGAATCTTGCCCGCCTCGACCTGCTCGTTCAGCATCTCCCAGAGCCCCGGCGTGTCGAAGTCCTCGTCCGGACCGGAGTGGAACTGGTAGATGTCGACGTAGTCGGTGCCCAGCGTGCGGAGCGACTCCTCGAGCGTCTGCCGGACGCCGTCGGGCGTCCACCCGTGTATGTGGCCGAACTTGGTGGCGACGATCCAATCCTCGCGCCTGTCCCCTGCCAGGAACCCGCCGATCAGCGATTCGGAGAGGCGGTTCGGCCCGTAGCACGCGGACGTGTCGATCAAGTTGATGCCGAGCTCCTTGGCCCGGCCGAGCATGGCGTTGACATCGTCCTGGGAGATATCCTTGCCCCAGTCGCCGCCGAACTGCCACGTCCCGACGCCCACCGCCGAGACGTCCAGCTCCGTCTTGCCCAGCCTCCGGTACTGCATGGCTCCCCTCCCTGACGCATGTCTCTGCGCGGGGCCGCCTGGGGCCCGCCACGCGAGCATTCTACGGCCTCGGCGGGGACGGTGTCGAATGGCCGCAGCCTCCGGTTGGGCCCGCACGTTGCCGCCGCATTGACTGGCGCCGCCGGCAGGCGTAGGATGGACGCATGGCCGGGAGAATCGCGATTGCGCTCGTTCCTCTCTGTGCGTTCGTCCACTGCTGGGGATGCATGATGGCAGAGCCCACCCATTCGCTTGCCGACCGCATCCCGCGCGAGGTCGTTGGCCTGCGCGCAGAGAAAGACTCTGTCTACGACCGGTCCACCCTTTTCGACTACATTGACGGCGGGGCGGAGCCGTACCTGCACTACGGATTCCAGCGGGCACTGGTTCGGCGCTTCGTGCGCCCCGGCCAGCCAGCCGTCACGGCGGACGTCTTCGACATGGGCGAGGCGCGGAACGCGTACGGGATTTTCACGTTCGAGAGGGAAGGCGACGAGGCGGGGATCGGCCAGGACTCCGAGTTCGAGGGCGGGTTCCTGCGCTTCTGGAAAGGCCCGCTCTTCGTGTCCGTCCTTGCGGAACGCGATGCGCCGGAGACCAGGTCGGCCGTCCTCGAGATCGGCAGGGCCGTGGCCGGCGCCATCACGGAAACGGGCCCGCGGCCCGAAGTCGTGGACCGGCTGCCGAAGCCGGGCCTGCTCCCCAACCGGGTGCGCTACTTCCGGGACCACCTCCTGCTAACCTACCACTACTACATCGCGGACGCTAACATCCTTCATATCGGACAGCAGACAGAGGTGGCGCTCGCGACGTACTGGACCGAAAAGGGCAATCTTCGGCTGCTGCTCGTGCGCTACCCGACGCCGCAGGAGGCGGGCGCGGCGCTAGCCGAGTTTCTGAAGGCGTACGCGCCAGAAGCCACCGCTGGAGAGGGCGTGCAGACCGAGGACGGTGGGTGGGTGATGGCGGAACGCAATGAGGAGCTCCTCGCCATCGTCTTCGACGCCCCCTCGCCCGAGCAGGCGCGATCGCTAATCCAGTCGACCTGGGCGACAGGAGGGGAAGGAAGGCCATGAAAAGCAAAGTGCGGACGATAACGCGGCGGGACTTCCTCCGCGCCGGAGCCGGTGCCGCAGCGGCCGCCGCCGTGTCGGGACTGGCCCGGCCGGCAGGGGCCCAGGAGACTGGCGAAGCATTGCCAAGGGCCAAGGTGGTCCTGGTGCGCGACCGGGAAGCCGTCCGCAGCGACGGCGCCCTGAACGCCGAAGCGATCCAGCGTATGGCGGACCAGGGGGTGGCCGCACTGCTCGACGAGGCCGACGCGGCCACAGCCTGGCGCCGACTGGTCAGGCCGGACGACCTGGTCGGTATCAAGAACAACGCCTGGGCGAACCTGCCCACGCCGGAGCCGCTGGTGGCCGGTTTGAGGCAGCGGATCACCCAGGCAGGCGTGCCGGCCGAGGCCGTCCGCGTGGACGATCGCGGCGCCCGGCAAACGCTCGCCCACTGCACGGCGCTGATCAACTCGCGCCCCCTGCGCACCCATCACTGGGCCGCCATCGGGGGCTGCCTGAAGAACTACGTCCCCTTCACCCCCAGGCCCAGCGACTACCATCCCGACATCTGCGCCGACCTCGGCAAGATATGGAGCCTGCCCATCGTCAAGGGCAAGACCAGGCTGAACATCCTGGTCGTGCTGACGCCGCTTTTCCACGGGCGGGGGCCGCACCACTTCGACCGCCGCTACGTCTGGCCCTACGGCGGGCTGCTGATCTCGCAGGATCCTGTTGCCGCCGACGCCGTGGGCATCAAGCTTCTGGAAGCGAAGCGCCGGCTGCACTTCGGCGAGGAACGCCCGCTGGCGCCCCTGGCCAAACACGTCCGCTATGCCGAGACCAGGCACCACGTCGGCGTCAGCGACCCGGAGCGGATCGAGCTGGTCAAGATCGGCTGGCAGGAGGGCATCCTGATCTAGGAAAGCGGGGGAGCGTGCCCGTTTTCCATCACGCCAACGGCGGCAGCGAGTCGAAGTCCGGCACGGGCGCCTGGTAGACGTTCCCGTACCCGGTAACGTCGCTGGTGTAGACGACGTAGCCGCCGTCCGGGCTGAAGCGCGGGTGCACGTGCACCACCTGCACGTGGAAGCTGCTGCGGTGCTCGCACAGCGCGCGGGGGCCGTCGAACGCCTCTCCGTTCCACTTCCAGATCCGCACGGCGCGGCTGCCCGCGTAGCCGTCGCCCACAATGAGCGAGAAGTCGTTCGAATGGATGTGCCCCGTCTCGTGCGGGAAGTCCACCTCCAGCCGGTCCGTGTTGTCGTAACGGACCCGGCCGAAGAAGCGACCCGAGTGTCCCGAGGGCCGTCCTGAGCCCGTCGAAGGACCGCCGTCCGGCCAGGCGCCGTGGTAGCCGACGTATTCGCCGTCAGCGTGCCAGTATTCATGCCCCACGGATTCGCCTCCCTCGCGGGGGCGTATCTGCCACGCCTCACCCGTGCTCAGGTCGAAGCCCCAGATGCGGTTGTCCACCTTGTCCCAGGGCCCCTCGTGGCAGAACGTCAGAAGGTTCGGCCGCATCGGCGACGTGTTCACGTGTCCGATCCAGGTCCGCTCCTCCCAGACCGCCTCGCCCCCGCTGCCGTCGGTGTTGACCCGGGCGATTCGGCTGAGGGGATGCGCCTCCCAGGTCTCGCCGAAGCCAGCGTAGGCGTAGCGCAGGGGGATGCGGATGCGGTCGGACAGGTCTTCCACGATGCCGGCGCAGACGTATCGGCCGTCCGCCGTGCAGTTGAGCATCGAGGAGCGGAACCCGTCCGGCATGGTCCACAGGGAACGCAGATCCAGGGACCGCAGGTCGATGGCGACGACGGCGCCCTCGTACCAGAAATATGCCTCGTCCCGCGTGGGGTTGACGCACGCGGACAGGAAGCCGGTGTCGCGATCCAGGTCAGTGAGCTGCGTGATCTCGCCGGTCTCCAGGTCGACGCTGAACAGGTTGCTGCGGTTCTCGCGATCCGAGCCGAACAGGAGCCTGCGTCCGTCGTCCCACCACCCGGGGTTCGTGAAGTAGAGATGGTGGCTGTGCCCCTTGTAGTCGGTGAGCTGCCGCACGGTCACGCCGCTCGCCGGGTCCTCGTATCCCCGCCACTCCGCCGGCCAGACTCGTCCCTTCGCCATCGCTGCCTCCATTGCGAGATTCGGAGCACGCCCAATATGCCGCTTGCCCCGCCAAGTCGCAAGGGAGCGCGCTTGGCAGGCTCCCTTGCAGGGCGCCTGGCGTACCCGCATAATGCCTTGCTACGGCGACAGGTCGCGGAGCCATTGCGACAGGGCGGATCGCATGGAGTACGTCTCCACACGCGGAGGGGTCGAGCCCATCGGGTTCCAGGACGCCGTCCTGATGGGGCTGGCGGACGACGGCGGCCTGCTGATCCCCGAGACGATCCCGGACGTGAGCGGCCGCCTGGATGCCTGGTCCGGGCTGCCCTACGCGGACCTCGCGTTCGAGGTGATGAGGCAGTTCGCGACCGATCTGCCGGACGATGACCTGCGCGACGTGGTGAGCCGGACGTACGGAGAGGCGTACGGCGGGCCCGTCGCGCCGACGGTCCAGGTCGGGCCGGTGCACTTCCTGGAGCTCTGGCACGGGCCGACGCTCGCCTTCAAGGACGTGGCGCTCCAGTTCCTGGGCAACCTGTTCGAGTACATCCTGGCGACCCGGGGCGGGGAACTGAACGTCCTGGGCGCGACCAGCGGCGACACGGGCAGCGCCGCCATCCACGGCTGCCGCGGCCGCAACAGCATCCGCATCTTCATCCTGCATCCGCACGGGCGCGTCTCGCCTATCCAGGAGCGCCAGATGACGACGGTGCTCGACGACAACGTTCACAACGTCGCCATCGAGGGCAGCTTCGACGACTGCCAGCGCATCGTCAAGGCCCTGGCTTCCGACCTGGACTTCAAGTCCGCCTACTCGCTCGGCGCCGTCAACTCGATCAACTGGGCGCGCGTGATGGCGCAGATCGTCTACTACTTCAAGGCCTTCTTCGACGTGCGCCGGGCGACCGGCGCCGAGACGGTGCGCGTCTGCGTGCCGACCGGCAACTTCGGCGACATCCTGGCCGCCTGGTACGCCATGAAGATGGGCGTGCCGATCTCGCGCCTCCTCCTGGCGACCAACGAGAACGACATCCTCGCCCGATTCTTCCGGACGGGGCGCTACGCGCGCGGGGAGCTTCGGCAGACGCTCGCGCCGGCCATGGACATCCAGGTCTCCAGCAACTTCGAGCGCTACCTCTTCTACCGGATCGGGGGCGATGCGACGCGGCTGAAGGGGCTCATGGACGACTTCGGCGAGACGGGCGCGCTGGAGATCGAGCCGGCCGAGGACGGCGTCGTAGACCCCGACTTCCAGGACGGCGTGGGGACGATGGACGACTGCCTCGCCGTCATCCGGAAGTATCACGAGGAGCACGGCTACCTGCTCGATCCGCACACCGCCGTTGGCGTGGCGGTTGCGGAGCGATGCGAGTTGGGCGGTGAGCCGATGGTCTGCGTGGCGACTGCCCATCCGGGCAAGTTCCCGGACGCCATCCGCCAAGCGACCGGGGAGGACCTGGCGCACCATCCCCCCATCGACGCGCTGATGGACCTGCCGACGCGCTGCGAGGTGCTGCCCAACGACCAGGAAGCCGTCCGCCGGTTCATCATCGACACCGTCGGCTGAACCTGGGGGCACGCCGATTCTTCCCGGCGCCAGCTCGGAACTTACGCCCGCGAGCCGCGTCTAATATGCCGGAAGCCGGCAGGACCTTCAATAGAGCACAATCTACAGGAATGATACGGGAGGGCGGAAGATGCGGAGCAGAAAGGCTTTCTGGCTGATGGCACTCGCGGCACTGGCGGCGACGGCCCTGTGCCGGCCCGCGCGCGCGAGCGGAATCATGGTCCCCGAAGACCGCACGCTGCCGCCGCTGGGCATCGAGAGCCACCGCGTCAACGTGCGCATCGAAGGCAACGTGGCGACAACGCACCTGAGCCAGGTCTTCCTGAACAGCACGGACCGGCGGCTCGAAGCCACGTACATCTTCCCGCTGCCGCAGGAGGCCGCCCTGACCGACTTCGCCATGTTCATCAACGGCAAGCGCCAGAGCGGCGAGGTCGTCGAGGCCGACCGCGCGCGCCAGATATATCAGGACATCGTCCGGCGGCTGCGCGACCCCGGCCTGCTCGAGTACATCGACTCCGGCCTGCTGCGCATGAGGGTCTTCCCCATCGAGCCCCGCAGCGAGACGAAGGTGGAGGTCACCTACTCGCATCCCCTCCCGTTCGAGAGCGGCGTCTACGAGTATACGTTCCCGCTGAAGACCGGCCACCGCGCCTCGCAGGTGCTGGAGGACTTCACCGTCGGCGTCGAGATATCCGGCAAGCAGCCAATCAAGAACGTCTACTCCCCGACCCATAACGTCGGCGTCACGCGCAAGGACGACTACCACGCGCTGGCCGGGTTCGAGCAGAGCGGCGCGCGGCTGGACACGGACTTCATGCTCTTCTACGCCCTGAGCCGCGAGGACTTCGGGATGAACCTGCTCACGCATCGGCGCCCGGGCCAGGACGGCTACTTCGCGCTGATGATCTCGCCGAGCGTCGACGTGGGACAGGAGAAGGTGATGCCGAAGGACGTCTGCTTCGTGATCGACACCAGCGGCAGCATGCAGGAGGAGAACCGCATCGCGAGCGCGCGCGACGCCGTGCGGTTCTGCCTCAAGTCACTGAACCCGGGCGACCGGTTCGCGCTCGTCACGTTCAGCACGGGCGTGGAGGTCTTCGGGGACGGCCTGACCGAGGCCACGCCGGAGGCGGTGGCCGCCGCCGTGGCTCACGTCGAGAAGCTGGAGGCGCGCGGCGGGACGGACCTGTGCGGCGCGGTGACCGGCGCCCTGGACATGGTGCCCGACTCCGACCGGCCCTACCTCGTCGTCCTTGCGACGGACGGCAAGCCGACCGTGGGTGTCACAAACGCGGACGAGATCATCTCAGAGGTGGAGAAAGCGAACCGCGCCAACGTGCGCGTCTTCGCCTTCGGCATCGCCGAGAACCTGAACGTGCCCCTCCTGGACGGCATCGCCGAAGCGACGCGCGGCTACAGCGACTACGTGGCGCCCGGACGCGAGATCGAGACGACCATCTCCGCCTTTTTCCGCAAGGTCAGCCATCCGGTCCTGTCGAACCTGGAGCTGGACTTCGGCGGCGTCAAGGTCGCGGACGTCTACCCCTCGCAGATGCCGGACCTGTTCCGCGGCAGCCAGGTGGTGGCGTTCGGACGCTACGCCGGCAGCGACGACGTAGCCGTGAAACTGACGGGAACGCTCCGGGGCGAGCGGCAGACGTTCGCCTACGACGCCTCCTTCCCGAAGGAGAACGGCGCGAACGCCTTCCTGACGCAGCTCTGGGCCCGGCGCAAGATCGGCTACCTGCTGGACCAGATCCGCCTGCACGGCGAGTCGAAGGAGCTGATGGACGAGGTCGTGCGGCTGAGCAAGGAACACGGCATCGCGACGCCCTACACGTCCTACCTGGTGCTGGAGGATGACGAGGCCTACCGCCGGCACGGCATCATGCGCGGCCAGGGGCTGGCCAAGCTTCGCGCGGCGGGCGTGGTGCAGGAGCGCGCGCGTGCCGGAGAGCAGGAGGAGCTCAGTGAGTTCGCCGCAGGGGCGATGATGGCGGCGCCGGCCGCGGCCCCCGCCGATGGGATGCAGGCCGTGGAGTTGAGCACGCAGCTCCGCGCCTGGAAGGAGGCGGACGCTGTGGCCGGGCGCGAGGAGATCGGCGCCACGCGAGTGCAGCGCGTCGGCGAGAAGACGTTCCTCCACATCGGCGGCGCCTACGTGGACACCGATTTCACCGAGGAGATGGACGCCCTGAAGATCAAGTGGGGCAGCGACGCTTACTTCGCCGTGCTGGACGCGCTGCCCAATGCGAAGGACTACCTGGCACTCGGCGAGTCCGTCGTGGTCGTCATCGAAGGCAAGGCCCTGATCGTGGCCGACGAGGGCAAGGAAGAGATGACGGCCGACCAGATCAAGGCGTTTTTCGGAAAGTGAGGAGGCCAGAGAGATGGAACGCACGCTGCTCGTGATCGCGCTCGCGCTGGGCTGTGCGGTCGCCGCTCCGGCCGGGCTGGCCGCCTACCTGGAGGGGGAGGAGCCCGGGCCGGACGTGCCGCAGCAGCTCATCAGGCCCTTGCCCGTCGTCCCTCCGCCGGTCCCCGTGCCGCACAATGCCCTGACGCAGGCCGTGCACCGAATCTCCGTCCTGCGCGGCCACACCTACAAGGGGCTCACGGTCTTCCCGCTGGAGATGTCGCGCGTGACGGACCGGACCGAATACCTGTCGGTCGAGGAGTCGCTCCGGGAGGGCCTGCTCGTCATAACCGAGAAGGGCGGCGGCAGCGTTCCTTCCCTGCTTGCCGAGAACAAGGCGGACCGTCCCATCCTGATGCTGGCCGGCGAGATCATGTCCGGCGGCAAGCAGAACCGAATCCTGAAGGAGGACGTCCTGCTTCCCGCGCGGAGCGGATGGGTGGAGCTGCCCGTCTACTGCGTCGAGCACGGGCGCTGGTCCGGCCGGGGCATGTCCTTCGGGAAGAGCTCGGCCGTGGCCGCACTCAACGTGCGAGCGATCGCCCAGGCCGGTGCACCCCAGCAACAGGTCTGGAACAACGTGAGCTACTACCAGGTCAACCTTCACGTGGATTCGGGCACGGGGGACCTGCAGACCGTGCAGGGCTCGGGCGAAGTGCGCGAGGCCGTGGACGAGTACAAAGACGCGTTCCGCGAGCGCTGGCCGCGCCGGGCCATCGGGATGGTGGTGGCCCGACACGGCCGCATCGTGGGCGCCGAGATCTTCTGCAACCCGGCTGTGTTCCGAAAGCACCGCGACAGGCTGCTCGAATCCTACGCGGTCGACTGCTACACCGCGCGCCGGATGGAGGATCGGGAACGCAGGCGCCACGCGAGCGCCGACACGGACGATGCCGAACGTTTCCTGCGCCACGCCTTCAGGGCCGAATACGAATGGCGCGGAACGCCGGGGCTGGGGCGCCTGCTGTCCGCACGCGGCGCCGGCTTCGACGGACTGTCGCTGGTCCACCGGAAGGCGCTGGTGCACGCCGCCCTCTTCGCGCACGAGGGCATCGTGGTCCATCCCGTCCCCATCGCGCCGCCCGGCATCCGACGGCGTGCGCAGTCCGAGTGAGGGCGCTCCGGCCGTTGGCTGGACATCCGCGCCGCGATTCCGCATAATGCCCGGCGATCAACTTAGTGCCAGGCAAGGAGCGCGGCAGAGATGATGACGCCGACGTTATTCTCCGTCAGTTACGCGGGCCTGTGGGGGCAGCACCGCCTCGACCTGAAGTCCTTCATCGGCAAAGCAGGGGAGCTCGGCTACTCCGCGGTCGAGCTGATGGGCAAGCGGCCGCACCTGTCCGCCCTCGACGTGGATGAGGTCGAATTGGAGGCGATCCGCCGGACGGCCGAGGAATGCGGCGTCGAGATCGCCACCATCGCGGGTTACACGAACTTCACCGCCGGCAAGCTTTCCAGGGAGGTGCCCTTCATCGAGGTGCAAGTCGCCTACGTGAGGGAGCTGGCGCGCATGGGCCAGGCGCTCGGCGCGAAGATCGTGCGCGTGTTCACCGGATACTCCACTGCCCTGGAGGCCTACCACGAGGATTGGGAGAAGTGCGTGGGCGCGGTGCGCGAGTGCGCGGAGGCCGCCTCGCAGTACGGCATCACCCTCGGCGTGCAGAACCATCACGACGTGGGCGTGGGCTGGCGCAGCTACGTCGAGTTCCTGAACGACGTGGGCCATCCCAACTGCCGGGCGATGTTTGACCCCTGGTCCCCCGCCCTACACGGGAGCGACCTGAGGGAGTGCGCCCGGGCGCTCGCGCCGCGCATGGTGCAAACGACCCTGGCCGACTACGCCCGATTCGCGCGGTTCCGCTACCTGCCGGGGCTGGTGAACTACGAGCCCGTGACCCCGATGGTGCGGGCCGTCCCGCTCGGCGAGGGCTTTCTGGACCTGGAGGAGTTCTTCGCAGGACTCAAGGAAGGCAGCTTCTCCGGCTACGTGGCCTACGAGATGTGCTCGCCGCTGCGAGGCGGAGGCAATGAAGGTAACCTGGACGCCACCGCGCGCAAGAGCCTGGCCAGGATCCAGGAACTCATCGCTGGATAGCGGCAGGCACGGGTCGCTGCCGCCCCGGGTTCGTCCGAGCGAGACGGCCCGGCCGAGGCCGGCGGGGACTGCCCGTTTTGGCGCAGCACAAGATGGAAACGCGTGCCAGCAACTGGGAAGCATTGAACGGAATCCTGGCCGCCACGTGCGTCCTGATGGCCGGCGTCGCAGCCACCGGCGCCACGGCCCATGCTGCGGAGGGTCCCACGATGAACCCGTATGCCCGATGGGCGAACGGCCCGCCGAGCGACCCCGCCTACTTCCCCATAGCCGTCTGGCTTCAGGATCCGAAGATGGCGCCCAGATACAGGGAGGCGGGCGTTAACGTCTACGTTGCCCTCTGGCGCGGCCCGACCGAGGAGCAACTCGCGACGCTCAGGGACGCCGGCGTGTCCGTCGTGTGCGCCCAAAACGCGCTCGCCCTAAGACACCTGGACGACCCTGTCATCGTCGGCTGGATGCACGGGGATGAACCGGACAACGCGCAGTCCCTCGGCCGGGGCAGGGGCTACGGCCCGCCCATCCCGCCGGAGCGCACCGTCGCCGATTATGAGGCCATCAAGGCCCGCGATCCGTCCCGTCCGATCCTCCTGAACCTCGGACAGGGCGTCGCCTGGGACGGCTGGCACGGCCGCGGTGTCCGCACGAACCACCCCGAGGATTACCCCGAGTACGTCAAGGGCTGCGACATTGCCTCGTTCGACATCTACCCCGTCGCGCACGGGCATCCCGCCGTCAGCGGCAACCTGTGGTACGTCGCCCACGGCGTCCGGCGGCTGAGGGAATGGATCCGCGGCGACCAGATCTGCTGGAACTGCATCGAGTGCACGCGGATACATTCGGACGCAAAGGCGACACCCCACCAGGTGCGTGCGGAGGTGTGGATGTCATTGATCTACGGCTCGATGGGGCTGATCTACTTCGTGCACGAGTGGAACCCGCGTTTCAACGAACACGCCCTGCTCGACGACCCCGAGATGCTTCGAGCGGTGACGGGCATCAACCGCCAGATCCACGAGCTGGCCCCCGTGCTCAACAGCCCCACGGTGGGCGACGGCGTCAGCGCCGGCTCCTCCAATGCCGACGTGCCGATCGCCGCCATGACGAAGAGGCACGAAGGGGCGACGTACGTTTTCTCGGTGGCCATGCGGGACGGGCAGACGACCGGGACCTTTGTTGTTCCCGACGCGCCGGCGGCTGCGATGGCTGAAGTGCTCGGCGAGGAGCGGCGAATCCCCGTTCGCAACGGTCAGTTTGAAGACACCTTCGCGCCTTACGACGTGCACCTCTATCGCATCCAGTAGGAGCTGCGACGGAACGCAGCAAGGGGAGGGAAGAGATGATCAGAGTGGGCCTGGTCGGCGCCGGAACGATGGGCAAGATGTATGCCAGGGCGTTCACGCAGTGCAAGTCCGCCGAGCTTGTCGCCATCTGCGACCTGGACCTGAGCAAGGCGCGCTCGCTCGGCCGCCGCTGGCACGTGCGCAGCCTCTACAGCGACTGCGAGGAGATGCTGCGGTCGGAGGAGCTGGACGCCGTCACCGTCGCGACGCCCGACTTCCACCACCGCAAGCCCGTCATCGCGTGCCTGAAAGCCGGCAAGCACGTGCTCTGCGAGAAGCCTTTGGCCACCACGATGCGCGACTGCACGGCCATCCGGGACGCCGTCGCGAAGTACCAGCGGTACCTGATGGTCAACTACGGCAACCGCCACAAGATGCAGGTCTACGCGATCAAGCAGCGGGTGGAGGCAGGCGAACTGGGCAAGATCGAGAACGTCTACATCCAGCTCCGCGAGCCGATCCACAAGACGCGCACCCTCGAGTGGGTGGACAAGACGACGCCGACCTTCTTCCTGCTGTCCCACTGCACGGACACGGTGATGCACCTGATCGGCGGCATGCCGCAGGAGGTCTACGCCAGGGCGAACTACGGCGTGCTCTCCGGGCAGGGGCTCCAGACGCCGGACACCGTGACGGCGATGCTGAGCTTCGACAATGACGCGACGGTAACGATGGACGCCAACTGGATCATGCCGGAAGGCTTCGCGCCGCAGATAGATTTCACCGTCGAGCTGATCGGTCAGAAGGGGGCCATCTACTGCGACCTCCGCTCGCGCGACATGATGGTCTACGCAAAGCGCGCACGGAGCGTGGATTACGACAGCGCTTCGGTCGACCCGCTGGGCACGACACACGGCTGGTGGTCCAACTCCGTCTACTACTTCGTCGACTGCCTGGAACTGGGCGTGGCGCCGCAGCCCGACGCCGAGCAGGGACTGAGAGTGACACAGGTGCTCCTGGCCATAGAGCAGTCCGCGCGCACAGGAAAGGCCGTCAAGGTCTGATCCCTCAACGGCATCGGGAAGGGGGAACAAGAGAATGAACCGCGTGATCGGCATTCCCTACGCTGACAACGGCAAGAGCCTGGAGATCGACGAGGACCGGCTCCTTTTCGCCGTCGAGCCCTCGCTGCCGGCCCGGCCTTCCCTGGATGAGGAACAGGAGACGGTCCGCCAGGCGATCGAGAGCCCCGTCGGCACGGCGCCCCTGAAGGAGTTGGCCCGCCCGGACCACAAGGCGGTTATCCTGGTCGACGACTTCACGCGACCGACGCCGGCCTACAAGATCCTGCCGGTCGTGCTGGACGTGATGGCCGGTGCCGGCGTGGACGAGCAGAACGTCAAGGTCATAATCGCCCGCGGCACACACCGCCGGCTCTCGCCCTCCGACATGGAGCGGAAAGTCGGGAAGGAAGTCCTTTCCCGCCTGGAGGTGGAAAACCACGAGAACGATCGCGACCTGGTGCGGCTCGGGCAATCAGCGCGAGGAACGCCGGTCTGGATAAACAGGGCGGTGATGGAGGCGGACCTGCGCATCGCCATCGGCGGCGTCTGCGCCCACCCCGTGGCCGGATACGGCGGCGGGGCCAAGATCGTCATGCCGGGCGTGGCTGGCGTGGAAACGATCCACGTGAATCATTCCCTTTGCGATCACCCAAACGTCACCATCGGCAAGACGGACGGCAACCCCGTCCGGGAGGACATGGAGGACATCGCCCGGATGGCACGACTGGACTTCATAGTCAACGTCGTGCTCAACCCGCGGAAGGAGATCATCCGCGCGGTCGGGGGCGACGTCGTCGCAGCGCACAGGAAGGGCGTGGAGGCCTGCAACGCCCTGTACGGCGTGGAGTCACAGGAGCGGGCCGACGTCGTGGTCGTCGGCGCAAGCCCCCGCGACGCCACCTTCGGGCACGCAGTCTTCGCCCTCTACGCCGGCGCGGGGATGACAAAGCCGGGCGGCACGCTCATTCTGGTGGCGCCCTGCACCGAAGGGCCAGGCAGCAAAGCGGGCAGGGAAGCCTTCTGCCGCCTCGCCGCCATGGCCCCGGACGAACTGATGGTGCTCATACGCAAGGGCGAAGTCCAGGCGTCCGGCGGGGCCTTTGACTACTGCTATGCGAAGGTGATCGCACGCAACCGCGTCATTCTGGTCTCCGACAGCTACTCGGAATCGGAGGCCGGTGAACTGGGCGTGGGCTACGCCGATTCGGTTAAGGAGGCCGTGGACAACGCGCTGACCGATCTGGAGAGCGGCGCCGGTGTGGGCGTGCTGCCGGTGGGCGGACTGACCGTGCCGCTGTGAGGGCGGCCGGCGAGTCAGGCCTTTGCGATGTCGAGCAGCTCCGTCAGCGACGAGATGGCGAAGTCGGGCGCGGGGAAGCCGTTCGGCAGCCGCCGATAGCCCGTGTTGAGCCAGACCGTCGGAATGCCGGCCCGCGACGCGCCCAGGATGTCCGTCAGCGGACTGTCGCCCACGAAGAGCATCTCGTCGGCTTCGACCTCCGCCAGGTCCAGGGCGCGCCGGAACAGGCGCACGTCGGGCTTGCTGTAGCCCTCCACCTCCCCCAGGATGACGTGCTGCAGGTGGGATCCGAGACCCAGCGTCTGGATCAGGTGGCGCTGCACGGCCGGGCCCCCGTTCATGATCACGCCGCGCTGCAAACCTCGCCGGCCCAACTCCGACAGAACGCGCACGGCATCGCTGCGCAGGAATTGCCTCATCACCAGGCGCCGCACTGAGTCGTACTTATGGCTCATTTCGCGCGCCAGCCGCCGGCCCTTCACATTGTAGCTGTCCAGCAGCGCCTGCATGCGTCTCAGCATGGAGAAGGGACGCCGCTGGCGGATGTGATCCTTCCGGGGGAGGTCGAAGAAGACCGCGTTGAACCGCCGGAGGATCTCGTTCGTCTGGTCCTCCGGCAGCGGAGGCGTGAAGCTGGGCAGCACGATGTCCATCACGTGCTGGGCACAGCCCTGGTGGTCCCACAGCGTGCCGTTTACGTCGAAGAAGACTGCCTTGAGCTCAGACATCTGCGCCCCGTCGGCGGCGGCGCGGCCTCACATGCGCTCCGGGGCCTCCAGGCCCAGCAGCTCCAGCCCGTTGCGTATCACGTGCCGCGTGGCATCCACCAACAGAAGCCGCGCCGCCCGAATCTGATCGTCCGGGCACAGGACGCGCCGGTCAGCGTCCCGCATCCCGGCGCTGTAGTATGAACTGAAGTCCGCGCAAAGTTCAAGCAGGTACGTGGCGATCACGGAAGGCTCGTACTCCGCCGCTGCGCGTTGCACCGCTTCCGGAAACGCCGCAAGGTGACGCACCAGCGTCCACTCTTCCGGCAGGTCCAGCCTGGACACTTCCACGTCACCGGTCACCTCCTGGTCCGCCTTGCGCAGGATGCTGCACAGACGCGCGTGGGCGTACTGGACGTAGGGCCCGGTGTCGCCCTCGAAGTCCAGCATGGCATCCCAGTCGAAGACCACGTCCCGCGTCCTGCGCGTCGAGAGCTCGCGAAAGACCACGGCCCCGATGCCGATCTGCCTGGCCAGCTCCTGCAAGTCGGCTCCGCGCTCGAAGCGATCGGTGTTCTCCTCGATCTTCGCACGGGCGCGGCTGACGGCCTCCTCCAGCAGGTCGCGCAGCAATACCATCTCGCCGCGCCTGGTGCTGCCCACGCGGACCTGGCCCGTTTCCGGATCGCGGAACTTGATCAGGCCGAAGTTGACGTGCACGATCCGGTCCGCCCAATCGTGCCCCATCTTCTTCAGGACGGCCCTGAGCTGCTTGAAGTAAAGGGCCTGCTCGTTGCCGGTCACGTACAGGCACTCTTCGAAGGCGTACTCCTCCCACCGATGTTCGGCGGCCGGGATGTCGCGCGTCGCGTAGAGGCTGGCCCCGTCGCTGCGCTGCACCATACAGGGGGGAAGCCCCTCGTCAGCCAGAGGAACGATGACGGCGCCGGCGCTTTCCACGGCGATCCCCTCGCGGCGCAGGCGATCGATGAGTTCCTCCTTACGGTCCTTGTACAGGCTCTCCGGGGCGACGCGGTCGAACGAGACGCCCAGCATGTCGTAGACCCGGTCGAACTCGCGCAGGCTCACCTCTCTGAACGCCTGCCAAAGCTGCGTGGCCCGCTCGTCGCCCCGCTCGAGCCGGAGCGATGCCTCCCGCGCAACGTCCTGCAGTTGCGGGTCCCGCCTCACTTCGTTGCTGTAGCGGACATAGAGGTCGTGCAGGTCGGAGACGGTCAGGCTGCTCGCGTCGGCGATCCCGTATCGCTCGACGGCGGCGAGCTCGCGTCCGAAGGACGTTCCCCAGTCGCCCAGGTGGTTGATCCCGACACAGTCGTAGCCGAGCTTCTCATGGACGCGGCAAAGCGAGCGGCCGATGACGGCGCTCGGCAGATGGTGCACGCCGAGGTGCTTGGCGATGTTCGGGCTGGCGAAGTCGACAACGATGCTCTTGCCCGTCCCGACGTCGTGCTCCCCGTATGCAGAGCCCTGGGCGTGGATAGGCCTCAGCACGCGCTTCGTTATTGCGGCCCTATCAAGGAAGAAGTTCAGGTAGGGCCCCGCTGCCCTGGCCTCACGAACGTGGTCGGGCAGTTCGACCTGGCGCTGCAGTTCTTCGGCGATCTCGACCGGCGGCCTGTGCAGGTACTTGGTCAGCGCGAAGCACGGAAGCCCGTAGTCCCCCATCTCGGGCGAGGGCGGGGTTTCCAGCAGCCCAAGCACCTGTCGTTGGCTTAAGGGCAGATGCGGGGCCAGTCGGGCAGCGATCAGTTCGGCAATGGGTTGCATGTGGGGGGGGTACCGGATCAGGCCTCTTCGGCTTGAAGTTCGAACAGGGATGCTTCCTCGCGGAAGATGCGGGTGACCGACAGGTTCGTGTGGATGTTATAGACCGCGGCGGCGAGCAGCGACGCCACGCTCACCACGTGGATCCTATCGTTCTCCGGGGGTGGGGGCAGTGTGTCCGTGGTGACTACGCGCGCGACGCCGGCTTCAAACAGGCGTGCCGCCGCGTCCTCGGCGAAGACCGGGTGCACGCAGGAAACGTAGGAGACGGGCAGTCCGAACTTGCTCTTCAAAGCGCTGATGGCGCGCGTCATGGTGCCGCCCGTCAGTATCTCGTCGTCGAAGATGGCGATCTCCTTGCCCTTGATCTCCTCGATGCCGATGACGGCCCGTATCTCGGGGTCCTCATTGTCCGCCCAGCGCCGCTTATCGCAGACGGCCAGCGGCATGTTGAGCTGCTCGGCGTAGACGGTCCCGATCTTCACGCCGCCGGCATCCGTGGCCAGCACCCCGATCTTGCTGACGTCGTAGTTGCGCCTGAAGTACTCGGCGATCAGCGGGTTGGCGTCGAGCTGGTCGCACGGCATGGCCATGAAACCCATGATCTGAAGCGCGTGCAGGTTCACGGTCAGGATGCGGTCGGCCCCGGCCTCGCCGAAGAGCTGTCCCATCAGCCGTGCCGTTATGGAGACGCGGGGTTCATCCTTCTTGTCGGCCCTCACGTAGGGGAAGTAGGGCGCCACCACCGTTATCCGACCTGCCGAAGCCCCCCGCAGCGCGTCGATCGTGATGAGCAGCTCCATCAGGTTCTCCGACAGGGTCAGCCGTGAGGCCTCCTCAGGCGAGACCCTCTCGGGGTTGACGCCGCGCGGTGCGTGCCGGGCATTGGCGGCGGTCTGGACCAGGAACACGTCTGCCCCCCGCACGCTCTCGTTGATCTTGACCTTCAGGTTCTCATTGGCGAACCGGTTCACCGTGGGCTCGCACAGGGGCAGGTCCGCCAACCCGGGGTATCGGCACAGCGCGTCCCGGATCCTGTGCGCCAGGTAGTAGCTGGCCCGCCCCGTGAAAAGCATCAGGGGTTGCTGCTCATCTGCCATTGGGTTCCTCCGCGGCCGCAGATCACACCGGAAGCGAGTCGATTATACCAGATCGAACCAGCTTATGAAGTGCGGGGCCCGCGGCCCGCGCGCATCGGCCCCGGCTGCCTTGGGCGCGCACCCCTGGCGAGCCCGCCGGCCGACTGCTTGACGGTCCCGGGCGGCTGTGTTAGCATGGCCTTCCGAGGCTAGTGGAGAGGGGGCGGAGCCGTCTGCGTCGAACGCATTGTCCGCCAGGGGGTTACGTAAGTCTCTGCACGAAAGGAGCGAGGGTCATGCGAGTCGACAAGCAGTTAGCGGTCTTCCTGGAGAACGTCCCGGGGACACTCGCCCGGATGTGCGAGGCGCTGGCCCAAAAGGGCGTCAACGTGCTCGCCCTTACGGTTTCCGACACGGTCGACCATGCGGTCGTGCGCATGGTCGTCGACAAGGCGGACGAGGCACTCGGCATCCTGGAGGACGCCGGCATGCTGGTCGTTGAGAACGACGTGCTGGTCGCGGAGGTGCCGAACCGGCCGGGTGCGCTGGCGGAGATTGCCGGCAAGCTGGCTGATAGTGACGTCAACATTGAATATGCTTACGGTACCGCCGGCCGTGACCAGCCCGAGGGCACGCTGGTCCTCCGCGTCCGCGACCCCCGCAAGGCCATCGATGCCCTGGGCGGCTGATGCGGCGCAGCGCGCTCGCTACCTGCAGGACGTCCCGCTGATACTGCGATGAACATTCTGCTGACAAACGACGACGGCCCGCTGGTGCCGGGGATCTGCCTGCTGCGCAAAGCCCTGGATTCGCTCGGCGAAGTGACGGTGGTATGCCCGGCGACGGAGCGCAGCGGCGTCGGCCATGGCATCACTTACATGGCGCCTGTGCGCGCCAAGGCAGTGCAGTTGGCGGACGGCGCACCGGCTCACGTCCTGACGGGCACTCCGGCCGACTGCGTGAAGTTCGCGCTGCTGCAACTGCTGGACCGGGCGCCTGACCTCGTGGTGAGCGGGCCGAATCTGGGCCTCAACATCGGCGTCGACCTTTTCTACAGCGGCACGGTCGCCGCCGCGCTGGAGGGCGCGTTCCACGGCATCACGTCCGTGGCGGTCTCGACGAATCTGCGCAACGCCGGCAACATGGACGCCGTCGCCGCGGAGGCGCTGCGTGTGCTGCACCTGCTGCTGGACGAAGTCCGGGAACTCGGGACGCGTGCTTTCAACGTGAATATCCCCGCGCTCGGAACCGAGACGCCTGCCGTGCGGTTCACGCGCCAGAGCCCCGCGGCCCCGCGCGGCGAATATGTGCGCGCGCAAGCCCCCCGCCAGGAGCCGTACTACTGGCTCGACTGGACGCCAACCAGCGGCGTACCCCCGGCTGATTCCGACCTGGTCGCGCTGAATGCCGGCTGCATCTCGGTCACCCCGCTGCGGTGCGACCTGACGGACCTGGACGAACTGGCCCGGCTGCGGGAGGTTGCGTCGTCCCAAGCCTCTGGTTTACAATCGATTAGGACGAAACGGGGATAGCGCGCCGCGGCCCGGCCGCCTCAGGCCGTCGTCCGCGCAAAGAGCCGAACCTGAGTCGAGGAGGCCCGAGCAATGAGATCCATTCTCGGCCTGGCTGGCCTGATCGCCCCGCTGCTGATCGGGGTGGCGTTGTTGTCCTGGACCGGATGCTCGTGCGAGGAATCGGGCGAGGCCGAAGGGCCGGTCGTAGTCGTGCCCGAGAAGGCCCCGGAGCCCGCGCCCGCTCCTGTTCCGGCTGCGCAGCCCGAGCAACAGAAGAAGGGATCCAGTTACCATCCTTTCAGCGCCCCGGCGGAGTACGCTCACGCCGCAGTCAGCGCCAGGAGCTACGCCAGGCACACCGCCCTTAAGGCATACCTGGAGAACGAGTTAAAGCAGTTCCGCGCGCTCAAGGGCCGGTTCCCCAAGGACCTGAAAGAGCTGGAGGAATGGCGCGGCGAGCCCTTGCAGGACCCGGGCAGTGGCAATGCCTACAAGTACGACCCGACCGCCGGCACCATCGACGTCGTGGAGAGCCAGTAGGGCGGGAGTTCCGGACTCGAACCTTCGAATCCTTCCGAAGAGCAAACGCAAGATGGCGTCCGAAGACACCCCGAAAGCCACCGAGATAGGAGTGGGCGCCGTGGGCGTTCGGCCCGGGGCGCACGAGGGCATCCTGGCCGACCTGCCGCAAGACGGCCGGTTCCGATTCGTGGCGTTCAGCGACGAGGGGCTCGACCCATCGCCCTTGCGCGACAGGCCGGACGGTT
>Ga0114922_10001385_pt1 | contig 23093 bp, 10 predicted proteins | sample AartaG_FD_100975 | JGI IMG/M metagenome (GOLD analysis project Ga0114922, IMG submission 100975) | Deep subsurface microbial communities from Aarhus Bay to uncover new lineages of life (NeLLi) - Aarhus_00045 metaG | ecosystem: Environmental > Aquatic > Marine > Oceanic > Sediment | place... | reverse complement strand
GAGGGCCTGCGCATCGTCACCTTCGCGCGCGGCGTGGCCATTCTGGGAGAGGTCAAACCGCCCGGCGCGGACAACGTCCGCCGCGAAATCGACCGCGGGACCTTGCACGGCGTCTACGAGTTCCTCGAGCGCATCGTCGGGTACCGCTTCTTCATCCACATCCCAAGCGACCCGAACTTCGGCATCGTGACGCCGGCGGTCAAGACCCTCACCGTGCCGGCCGACTACAAGCTGGAGTTGGCGCCGGATTTCCCGTTCCGGGTGGCGGCGTTCCCGAACTGGGGAGGCAGCCTGGCCTGGATGCGGGTGACGCGCGAAGGCCTCGGCGCAGGCTCCGGGACCGGTTTCGTCGGCATAAATCATACGGACAGTGGGTTCGGGAAGCGTTTCTTCAAGGACCACCCGGACTGGGCCGCGATGATTGCCGAGGACGGGACGCGCCACCGGATGTACGCGTGCTACTCCCACCCCGGCGTGCTCCGCGCCCGGGTGCAGGTGACGCAGGACGTCTATGACGGCAAAGGCGGCTGGTTCGGCGAACACTGCCATCCCGGGCCGAAGTGGATCGGATTCGAGCCGGCGGACCTCTGGGACATGAGGGGGCTGTGTCTGTGCGAGCGCTGCAAGCCGCAGTACCAGCCCGAGCGCGGCCGCTTCGGGATCGCATCGAACCTCCTTTTCCGCCACGGCGTGGATTTCGCGGCCGAGATCGCCAAGCGATGGCCCGACAAGCGCCTGGGCATGCTCGCCTACGAGGGGCACATGCTGCCTCCCGACTTCGACCTGCCTGAGAACATGGACGTCGAGGTGTGCATGATGTGGTCCACCACCATGGGCAAGGAGCCGTACTGGCACGAGCGGAACCTCAAGCTGCTGCGGGACTGGAGCAGGAAGCTGGGCGGCAAGCGCGAGCGGATGTACGTATGGAACTACCTCTGCTGGCCGGCGATGTGGACCAACGCCCCGCTTTTCTTCCCGCACAATCTCCAGAAATGGCTTCAGGACACGTATGCCGTCTCCTCGGGCGAACTGGTCTGTCCCGGCGGCAATCCCCCGCAGTACGAGATCGTCATGGCCTGGCTGTGGCACCGCCTGATGTGGGACCGCAACGCCGACGTGGACGCGCTGCTGCGAGACCAGTGCACGACCTTCTTCGGCCCGGCCGGCAAGGCGATGGAGAAGGTCTACGCAACGGTCGTCGACCGATACGAGAACGTCCGGTGGAGCCGGCGGTTCGTTGAGAGCTATGTCCCGCCGGACCAGATGTACGGCGAGACGTATACGCCGCAGGTCATCCGCACGTTGAAGAAGCTGATGGCCGATTCGCTGGCCGCCTGCCCGACAGACGAGGCCAACATCTATCGCCGTCGCGTCGCCTGGATGCAGAAGGGGCTCGCGCCGTTTTTCACGGAGGCGGATCTTGCCCACAAATGGCTGGGGAAGACGCCGTCTTACACGGTGAGAACGGTGGCGGCGCCTCCCGCTGACGCCGCCGCCTGGGCGGCCCTGCCGGCGGTGACGCTGGTGCAGGGGAACTACGGGAAGTCGCCCGACCTGGCCACGCGCGTGCGGCTGGCGCGCTGTGGGGGCGACCTTCTCGTGCGGTTCGAGGCGGACGAGCCGACCGGACCGATGCTGCCGGACCGACTGGTTCTGGTCGTGAAGCCGGGAGACGAGGAACGCGCGCTGGCCGCCAAGGTTAAGGCAAGGCCGGCGTGGATCCCGCTGGGAATGTTGCGCCAAGACCCGCAGCGCTCTTTTGCCGTGAACGGTGAAGGGATGCTCGAAGGTACGCTGCGACCGGAGCTGGTCAGCAGGACGTACGCCGGCGGCGTGTGGACGGTAGTGGTGAAGTGCCCGGCTGCCTCATTGTGCATCGCGGCGAGCAAGACAAGCACGGTGGAGATCCAGTTGGAGCGACAGCGCTGCCGACGCGGGAAGGAACCGGCGCTCGATCACTACTGGGTGCCCCCAATGAGGCCGGTGTGGCTGGCGCATTTCCGCTTCGGAAGGCTCCAGGTGAAAGCGAAGTAACTCGACGACATCGGGACGACCATGGAACGGCCCATGCAACGATTCATTGCTTATGCGGCTCTGGCGGCTGCGATGGTGTTTCCCGCGATAGCCGGAGCTGGACTTCAACCGCGCGATCTGACATCCGTGACCTGGCTGAAGGCGCCGTCGCACCCGCCTGTCGAGATCGTGCATGGGGGACGTGCGCGGGCGGTGGTCTACGTGGTCGACCCGAAGGGAAGGAAGCCATTCGCTGCGAAGAGGCGCGGCCAACGTCCCCCGACGCTCAGGCAATTGGTCGATCAACTGGTCGAGACGGTCCGCCTCTCAACGGGCGCGACGCTGGAGTTGGTCGGCGAGCCACCGGCCGCCGACCGGCCCGCCATCGTGATCGGCGACTGCGAGGAAACGCGTCGGGCCGGCATCGACGCGGCGCAGATTCCGGCCGAGGGATTCGTCGTCAAGACCGCGGCGAACCGTGTCTACCTCGTGGGCAGCACGCAGGACGGGGCAAGCGACACCGCGGCTTGGGCCGTGGCGGACTTCCTGGAGCGGTTTGTCGGCGTGCGGTGGTACTGGCCGACACAGTACGGCGGGCGCTCCATTCCCCGTCACACGTCGCTGGCCATCCCCCCGGCCCATTACCGCGACCAGCCTGTCTTCCGCTTCCGCACTATGTATCAGGACTGGTATTGGCTCCAGGCGCGCTCCTTCGATGAGCAGTTGCTGCCCATGGCGCCGGGTGTCTTGCCAAACGGGGCCCAGACCCTCTGGATGGGAGATCATTTCCGGTTGATGCGCCAGGGCAAGAGCTGGCCGTATGAGGCCGTACACCACGGGGCGCGCATCTACGAGTTTGTCAACAAGGTGCCGAAGACCAACGAGGCCCTCTTTGCCGTCAATGAAGACGGGAGCCGGAACTTCCAGATGTTCTGCTACAGCGCCCCGGGGACGCTCGACTGCTATGTCGAGAACCTGCGGCGGGCCTGGGATGAAGGCGGCAAAGGCGTCTTCCTGGGCGGCATCAGGCGCTCCAGCGTGACCGTCTGGGCTCCCCTGGACATAGGCAGCAGGTCTCGGGGGGCAGCTTGCCACTGCCCGGCCTGCCGGGCGACTCTCGCCAACGGCGGCGAAGAGCTGCTCATGGGCCTGTTCATCAAGCGCCTGTGCGAGCAGGTCAAGCAGCGCTGGCCCGACAAGACGGTGGTCTATGTGCCCTGGGTCATCCCGGACTGCCCCAAGAAGCTGGATTTCCCCGACAACCTCGCCGTGAGCCACCTCAACCTGGACGTGATGGGGCTGATGCACCAGCGGTCCGTCCGCCGCGTGGAGGAGGGCAGGCTGCGCGCGTGGAGCGCGAATTCCGGCCGCCCCGTTCACACGTGGATTGACTTCGCCAGCCCCAGTGACTGGACGTACGGGCCGGTCCAGTTTCCGCACCTCGTGCAGGACTTCTACTCGAAGAACCGCCGCTACCTGGCCGGGACGTCCGTCCTGAGCTACGGCGGGGCTTGTTTCCTCACCGCCGCGCCCACGTACTACGTCTGGAATCGTGTGCTCTGGAACCCCGAGCTGGACGTGGACGCAGTGCTCGACGAGATGTGCCGGCGGCTCTTCGGCCCGGCCGCGGCCAGCGCCCGTAAGCTCCTGCGGCTTCAGTGCGACCGCTGGCAGAGAACGGCCGTGTCGCGCCCGCTGCGTATCGGCGAGAACCGCATCCCCCCGAGGCTGTTCCGGGAGACCTGGCCGCCGGACGTGGTGGCCCGGATGAAGGTACTGCGCAACAAGGCGCTGGCCGAGCTGGCGAACGACGCGGCCGCCCGGAAGGCCTTTCTTTACTGGACCTGGGAGCTCGACGCCTTCGTCGACTACGCCGAGGCGGTCGAGCAGGTGATGGCGCAAAGCGCCGAAGCGCCGCCGGCGGGCGCCCCGCGCAAGACGGCAAATGAGGATGCGGCTGCCCGGTTCCGAGGCGGGTCGGCGGAGGTCAACCAGGTCCGGATCGCCAACGTGCGCCGGGTGGACAGCCCGGCCGCGGGGCAGAGCGACGTGACGTTCGATCTCTCCTGGGGCCACACCTGGCGGGCGAAGTGGACCGAACCGGCCGCGAGGAACGTCACCGGCAAGGACCTGCCGGTCGAGAGCTGGAGCGCGGCGTGGGTGTTCGCGAAACACAAGCCGGCCGGCCGGGACGCGGCGCAGGGATACTCCCACGCGACGCTCTCGACCACGGCGGGCGACCACGTGGTCCCCGACGGAGCCGGCGGCGTGGCTACGGCTCGGACTGTCGGTCTGACTGACGGCAAGGGCATGGGGGTGTTCATCTATCGCACCGCTCCGGGACACGGCCCGCTGGATCTCAAGAACGTCAAGCTCCGCTGGCTGCACCGTGCCGACGGCGTAGCCGAGTCCACCAAGGCGGACCTGAAGGTCTTCGCCATCGAGATGGTCTACGTGCCGCGGGGAGCCTTCAAAGTAGGCTCGGGCGGGACCGAAGCGGGCAGCCTCACGGACGGGTCCTGGAAACAAGACGCCGCAATCCCCTTCCTGGTGGACGCGGCCTGGTCGTGTGCAGCCGCCGAGGGGACCGACGCCCGCCGCATCGGCAAGAAGCCCGGCCGGCTGTGGGGCACGAGCCAGGAAGGCCCCGCCGCCGTCGGGCCCAACGGCGCGCTGTCCGACGGGTTCCCGACCGGCTACGAGGCCTTCTACTGCATGCGGTACGAGGTGACCCGGGGGCAGTTCGCGGCGTTCCTGAACACGATTCCGAGTGACGTCTTCGCGAGCACCTCTGCCGGGGACGACCAGCATGCTGGAGGCCACTTCACTGCGGCGGGGCGCTACGGCCTTTCGGGCGTCCGGCCGGACCTCAAGCCGGCCAAGCCGTACCAGGCGTGCAACCTGTTGTCGTGGTGGGACGGCGCCAAGTTCGCCGCCTGGGCGGGCCTGCGCCCGATGACAGAGCTTGAGTACGAGAAGGCCTGCCGCGGGCCGCTGAAGCCCGTTCCGAACGAGTTCGCCTGGGGGACGGCCGACATCGCCACGGCCGAATACGCCCTGGCGGATGACGGCAAAGCCGATGAGCGCCTCGTCGGGAACTACAGCAGGACGGCCGGCAACGCCAGTTACGACTTCACCATGCCCGACGTACATAGCGCCGCGGCGCGCGGAGGGGTCAGCGCCGTGCCGGGCAGCCCGATGCGTGCGGGGATCTTCGCCACGCCGGACAGCGGACGTGTCGCGGCGGGGGCTTCCTACTGGGGAATCATGGAGCTCAGCGGCAACGTCCGCGAGCAGGTCGTGAGTGTGAGCAATGTGAAGGGGTGCGCATTTGCGGGTACGCACGGGGCGGGAACGCCGGATGTGCCGGAGGACTGGCCCGAGGCGACATACTCCGCGAGCGCGCGACGGACATCCGGGAAGGACGACGGCATCGGCTCCGGGCTGCGCGGCGGCTTCTTTGGCGACACGCCCTTCGGCCTGCGCGCGTCGGACCGCAGTCGCGCGGCCTACAGGCCACGGCCCGGGGCTTTCAATGCGGCCCGCATCCGGCAGGACCAGAACGGCTTCCGCGCCGTACGAACGGCGCCCTGAAGCAGGTGGAGTGTTCATGTGTCAGGTCTGGGATTCCAGAGAGGAGAGAGCGATGAGTCGGTCAGATAGCGGATCCCCGTTCACTTGCGCGCGGGCGGTCATGATCGTCTGTGTGCTGCTGCCGGGGGCGGGCGCGGCGCGCGCGGAGGTCGGACTCACGAACGTCACGGTCGCCCCGCGCGATGCGCAGACCGCGACCGTGCGGTTCGACATCTCCTGGGCCAACTCGTGGCGTCACGAGGCCAACCACGACGCGGCATGGGTGTTCTTCAAGGTCCGGACCGACGACAAGGCGGATTGGCGGCACGTCCGGCTGGCCGCGGACAAGGTGCTCAACCCCACGGGTTACGGCCAGGCGAAAGGCGGCACGCCGCTGGACTTCATCGTACCCGACGGCGACGACGCGTTCCTCGGCATGTTCGTGCGGCGCGCGGACTACGGCGTGGGCAAGGTGGTGGCGACCAAGGTCACGGCCGCCTGGGACTTCACGGCCAACAAGGGGATTACGAAGGACACGAAGTTGAGCGTGCGGGCGTTCGGGATCGAGATGGTGTTTGTCCCCGAGGGGCCGTTCTATCTGGGCTCGGGCGGGGCGGAGGCGAAGGGGTTCTATCGGTACACCGACGGCAGTCAGAGTACGCAACCGTACCGGGTCACCGGGCCGGGCAAGATCCCCATCGGCACACGCGACGGGTGCTTATGGGCGCGGGACGGGGGGATGGACAAGGATGGCGGCGAGATTCCGGCCTCGTTCCCCAACGGTTACGCGGCGTTCTATTTCATGAAAGCCCAAATCCTGCCGGCGCAATACGACGCGTTCCTCGGCATGCTCGATGAGGCGCAGGTGAAGAAGCGATGGCATCCCGACGCAGCGACCCGTTCCGGCGAGGGGCCGAACTACGCGTATAAGACGCATGGCGGGCGTAATCCCATGATTTCCTGGGCCGACGGTGCGGCGTTCACGGCCTGGGCGGGGTTGCGGCCGATGACGGAGTTGGAGTGGGAGAAGGCCATCCGTGGGCCGCGTCAGCCGCGGTCGGAGGAGGTCGGCCCATCCTACTGGGGTGCCAACGCCGCCCACGACTGGTGGAACTCCCTGCTGCACGACAATGTCGCCGACGTGCGCGCGGTGACGGCCGGGACCCTCGCGGGGCGTCGCTTCCGGGGCACGCACGGCGACGGCACGCCGGTGTTTCCGGCGGACTGGCCGCAGGAGGACGCCGTGGGCGCCGGGTTGCGCTCCGTCGGGATCGGCTCCATGGCGGCGACCCGCCTCTCCGACCGACGTCATGCGGAGGGAGTCTACCCGGATATGAAGCCGCGATCCCGGTTCCGGGCGGTGCGCACGGCGCCGATGGTCAAGAGCAAGGACTCAGGAGCCGGAAGTCACTAGTCGATTGCGGTCGAGTGCAATCTAGATTCCGAAATGGTGAAGAACATGACAGAGATTCTGAAAAGAAACCACTTCCTGCCTGCGCTTCGCCGCCTGGCGCTCGCGCTTGTGAGCGCCGTGCTGAGTGCGGCCGCGGCTTCTGCCGCCGATACGCTTCCCGCGGCTCGATTCAAGGGGACGGGGAAGGCGGATCCGATCCGGGTGACGAACGTGGCGTGGAAGACGGACGCCGCTGCGGGAAACACGGCGGTCACCTTTGATCTGGCCTGGGATTGGTCCTGGCGGGCGGCGTGGGAGGAACCGGCGGAGCGAACCGGCGGCAAGGGAACGCTGAAACTGGAGAGCCGGGACGCGGCCTGGGTCTTCGTGAAGTTCCGCGAGCCCGGCGCCGACGGGTATAGGCACGCGACGCTCGACACGGACGGCGCGCATCATACCGCGCCCGCCGGGGCGAAACTGGACGTCGGGCTGAGCGATGACCCCTCGACGGGGCTCGGGGCAGGCGGGGCAGGCCGCAAGCGAGGCATGGGGGCCTTCGTTTACCGTGCCGCAACCAGCAGCGGTCCGAACGCCTGGAAGGGCGTCACGCTGCGCTGGCGGCACGGGGCGGACGGCGTCGACGATCCCGGCGCGGCGGACATCAAGGTCTTCGCCATCCAGATGGTCTACGTGCCGACTTGCCCCTTCTGGGCCGGGGACGGTTCGCCGCACACCATGGGCCAATTCTCGGCCGGCGACACGACCGATCCGCTCTTGATCCGGAGCGAGGAGGCGCTGACGCTGGGCGGGAGGGATCGGAACGGTCTGGGCACCCGCAACAGCATCGGGCCGAAATTCGCCGACGATTTCTCGATTAGTGTGACACAAACGCTCCCCGCCCAGTTTCCAAAAGGCTACGCCGGCTTCTACTGCATGCGGCAGGAGATCACGCAGGGGCAGTACGTGGAATTCCTCAATACGCTCACCTATGATGAACAGGCCCGCGCGATCAAAGGCGTGCACGCTTCGGGCGGCAAAAAACCCAATGCCCCCGCCGGCACGTTGGTCGGAACGGTAGTCCAGGGCAGTAGTTACAGGAACCGGGTCAAGATCGTGACGCCGGGCGCGCCGAACCCCCCCGGCCGGGTGGTGGCGCGGGCCGATGGGGTAGCGGCGTCGGTCAGTCCGACAGCCACGCCGGCAGTATTCACTACCGATGCGCCGCACTTGCCGCACGGCATGTGCTACAGCCACCAGACCGCGCTCACCCCCTGCCTGCTTTTCTCGGTCTGGGCCGGGTTGCGGCCGATGACGGAGTTGGAGTACGAGAAGGCCTGCCGCGGACCACTCAAGCCGGTGCCTGGCGAATTTGCCTGGGGGACGGCCGGAATCGCCGGCACCAACAAGCGCGAGGGGCCACGCGACGGATACGCCCTGCGCAATGCCGGCCAGGCCGACGAATCCGTCGTCTGGGAGGGCACCAACGGTCCCGACGCCGAGCGGGGCAACGCCGCCTGGGGCGGGACGACGCTGGGCAGGGGGTCGGATGGTTGCTATGCCATCAATCCCATCGACGGACCGCTGCGCGGCGGCCTCTTTGCGACGCCCGACAGCGATCGGGTCGCCGCCGGCGCGTCGTACTGGGGTATTCTCGATCTGACCGGCAGCCTGTGGGAGGAAGTGATCTGTCCGGGCAACGTGGCCGGTCCCTGGCGTGAGTCCCGGGGCCGTGGACGCGGGTTCGCGGGCGAGCATGGAGACGGGACGCTCAACCTGCCGACCGCATGGGAATACCGGGTACAACGCGGCGGTTCCTACGACTTCGCCGTGGCGGCGAGCGTCTCGGACCGCAGGTTGTTCAGCCACGGGACGTCCAGCATGCGCGGCGTGCGCAGCGCGCCGTGAATAGTGACTGTTGCAGAGAACGGAGAAGATCGATGAAGACGATATGCACCACGATCACCCTATTGCTGCTGGCCGGAGCCGCGGCGCGGGCGGGCAACCTGAAGTTCGAGAATGTCAGCGTGAAGCCGCGCGATGCGAAGACCGCGACGGTGACCTTCGACATTGCATGGTCCAACGCCTGGCGGCGTGGGAGCTTCCATGATGCTGTCTGGGTGTTCTTCAAGGCCAGGGCTGAAGACGAGACGGGCTGGCAGCACGTTCGCCTGGCGGCGGACAAGGTGCTGAACCCGGCGCGTTACGGCCAAGACAGAGGCGGTACGCTGCTCGAATTCGTCGTGCCCGCCGGCGACGACGGGTTCGTGGGCATGTTCGTGCGGCGGACGAAGCAAGGCAAGGGCGCTGTGACGGCGCGCGGTGTCACGGTGGTTTGGGACCTCAAGGCCGCGCCCGGCATCGGGGATATCCCCAGGACGCAGATCCGGGCCTTCGGGATCGAGATGGTGTATGTGGCCGAGGGGCTGTTCTGCTTGGGCTCGGGCGGGACGGAACGGAACCGGTTCTACAAGTATACCGACGGTAGCCAAGACCAGCAGCCGTACCAGGTCACAAGCGCCGGCGCGATCCCGACGGGCCGGCAGGAAGGCAGGCTGTGGGCGGTGGGCATCACGCCCGAGGACGGTGGCGAAATCCCGGCGTCTTTCCCCAACGGCTATGCCGCGTTCTACTGCATGAAGCGACCGTACATTACGCAGGCGCAGTACGCCGGCTTCCTGAACACACTGACCGAGACGGATGCGAAGAAGCGGTACTACGCTGGGCTGCATGGCGTCGCGATCAAGCGTTCCGGGGAGTCAGAGAACTACGCCTATTCGGCGACCGATCCAGGCGGGCGTTGCCCTTTGTTGTCCTGGGTGGACGGCGCGGTGTTCACGGCGTGGGCAGGTCTGCGCCCGATAACGGAGTTGGAGTACGAAAAAGCCATTCGCGGGCCGCTAGATCCGATGCCGGACGGTGCGGAGGTGTCGTACTGGGGCGTGGCGGTCGTGAACCAGGGGGGAATCTATGAGCGTCCGGTATCGGCCGGCACCATGGCGGGGCGCGCGTATGCGGGCACGCACGGCCGCGGCACGCCGGCCTTGCCCGCGGACTGGCCGGATGTTGGCGACGTTGTGTTGCGCGGCGGTTATGGCCCAGGCGGCAATGACGCCCACCTGCGCACGTCTGGCCGCATGGGCGCGATCGACGTGTTCGCGGATCGGAACCTCCACCCATACGCGGGTTGGCGCGCCGCGCGCTCGGGGCCGGCGGGGGATGCGGCGATGGAGCCGATCACCGGTCGAACCCTTGACCCTCGCGTGCCCCGCTTGGACCGTCCCGTCCGCGCCGACGGCGTCCTGGAGGAGTGGGGCAAGCCCTTGCTGACCCTCGGCGGGCCCGCCGACCTCTTCCCGGTCTACCGCCGCTTCGCGCCCTTCGACTTCTACGGCCGTCTCCTCAAGCCGTGGCAGGGACCGCAGGACTTGAGCGCCAAGGTCTACCTGGGCTGGGACGGCGAGGCCCTCTGCGTGGCGGCTGAGGTGACCGACGAACGGCACGTCAACACCAAGACCGGCAGCGGCATCTCCAGTGGCGATGCGATGCAGATGGGGCTGGTCACCGCGGACGGCGTCCACTGGAACGTCGGGTCGGCCCTGACCCGGTCGGGCGTCGCCTTCCACCAGTGGGAAGGCAAAGGCGACACGCTGGTGAAGACCGTCGGCTGCGCGGTGGTGCGGGATGACAAGGCCAAGGCCACGCGCTACGAGCTGCGTCTACCGCTGACCGCCCTCGGCCTCAAGGGCGGCGCCAAGTTCGGCTTCAACATCGTCTTCTCTGACGAAGACAGCGACGAAGGCAGCGGGCAGCGCTACCGGCTCCAGTTGGCGCCGGGCCTGACGCATCCTGCCAACACCAGACTGTATTCCCGCTTCGTCCTGGCGAAGTAGAACAAGAACAGACTGTGACAGATAAGCGACAAGGAAGCAACCAATGGGACGTATGGTACGATTCGTTGCCGTTTCGGCCGTGGCGACGGCGATGGCATTCCCGGCGATGGCCGGAGAGGAACTCAAGCCGCGCGACCTGTCGCCCGTGACCCGGCTGGAGGCGCCGACTCATCCGCCCGTGGAGATCGTGTGTGAGGGACGCGCCAGGGCGGTGGTCTATGTAGCGAGCCGAGACCCCAGCGCGAACCTCAAGCGGCTGCTCGCCGAGTTGGTCGAGGTGGTCCGCCTCGGCACCGGCGCAACGCTCGAGCAGGTCGCCCGGCCTCCCGCCGCAGGAAGGCCCGCCATCGTGATAGGCGACTGTGAGGAAACGCGCAAGGCCGGCATCGATGCGGCGAAGATCCCAATCGAGGGATTCGTCGTCAAGACGGCGGCGAATCGCGTCTACCTTGTGGGCAGTACGAAGGCCTTGCCGGCCCGGAGCGACCGGTGGGCGAAGTGGAGCAACGACGGGTCGGCCTGGGCTGTGGCGGACTTCCTCGAGCGGCTCGTCGGCGCGCGGTGGTACTGGCCGACCGAGCTTGGTGGGCGGTGCGTCACCCGCGTCGGGTCGCTGGTGATCCCTCCGGTGCACTACAGCGATCAACCCGTGTTCCGCCTGCGGGAGTACCACCCGCCGCAGGGCTGGAAGCTCCCGGCGAGGGCGCGCTCTTCCGACAAGGAGCCGCTTCCCTTCCCGCCGGGGGCCATTCCCGAAGGGGTCGAGGCGGTCAACATGCGCGCCTACCTGCCTTTGGCGCGCGGCGGCTGCAGTTGGCCCTACAAGATCAAGGTCCACCAGCCCCAAGGCCTCAGGGGCCGTCCCAAGGAGTGGCACGAGGAACACAAGGACATGATGGCGGTCAAGAAGGACGGCTCGCGGAGCACCACCATGTTGTGCTACAGCTCGCCGAAGGCGTTGGAGTTCCTCCTTGCCGGCTGCGAGCGTGTCTGGGACAAGGGAGGCGGTGCTACCTGGGTCACTTCCACCTGCGTGACCGTTTCCCCTGGCGATTCGGTCGTGGCGTGCTACTGCTCGGCTTGCCGGGAGACGTTCGCCAAGGGCAGCGGTACGCCGAATGGCGGCGCCTCACTGATCATGGCCACATTCGTCAAGCGGATGTGCGAGGCCGTGAAGCGGCGATGGCCCGACAAGAAAGTGATCTACCTGCCCTACTGGAACTACGATGAGTGTCGCGAGGAAGTGCACTACCCGGACAACCTGGTGATCATGTCCGCCATGACTACCTATCCGATGCCGTTGAGGGCTCAACGCGGGAACTTCGAGGAGGCGATCCAACGTCTGCGCGGCTTCCGGGCGCAAGCATGCGTACCTGTCACCATCTGGGACTACTGCGTCGCCTGGACGTATGGCCCTTACCAGTACCCGCACCTCGTGCGCGACTATTGCCAGGCCGTCAAGGGGATCAGCGCCGGGTCCTTCCTCAACGGGATGTGCCTGGGCGAGTGGACCAACACGGCCCCGACCCTCTACGTTTGGATGAGAGCGCTGTGGAACCCCGATCTGGACGTGGACGCGGTGCTCGACGAGATGTGCCGGCGACTCTACGGCAAGGCCGGGAACACTGCCAGAGAACTCATGAAGCTGGAGTGCGACGTCTGGCAGAAGGGGGAGTGGACGAAGAACCGCATCAAGCAACCCGGCGGATGGCCCGTGCCCAGAAGGCTGTTCCGGGTCGTCTTCACGGCGGATGTGGTGCAACGGATGAAGGCGCTGCGCGACAAGGCGCTGGCCGACCTGGCGGAAGACCCGGTTGCCCGGCAGCGGTTTCTGTACTGGACCTGGACGTTCGACGCGTTTCTAAAGGAAGCCGAGGCGGCCCACAAGAAGAGCCGATGACGGCGAGGAGACGACCCATGGAACGATCGGCGAAGCGATCTCTGGCTCTTGTGGCCCTGGCGGTTTCGATGGGATTCCCCGCGGCGGGAGCTGAACGTCAACTGACCCCCGCGGACGACCTTCAGAAAACACTCGACGCGGCCAAGCCCGGGGACGCGATCGTCCTGGCCGACGGTGTGTACTACCAGAACGTCGTGATCACCCACGGGGGAAAGCCAGGAAAGCCCATCACGCTGCGGGCCGCCAAGGGCGGGGCCGCGACTCTCAGCGGGGCCGTGCCGCCGGGTGAGGGGACGCTCAAGTTCCAACGCGTCGAAGGCGACCTGTACAAGGCGTCCGTATCGCACCGCGTGTGGTGGGTGATGGCCGGCGTGCGGAACCTTGTCAACTATGGGAACCTGGCGCACCTGAAGCTGTTCCAGTTCCCCAATCTCTACAAGAAGGCCCTCCAGCCCTGCGCGCCGGAGGGCTTTGCCTGGCAGGACGGATTCCTCTACGTTCGTCTGGAGCGCGGGGCCGACCCAAATACCGTCGCCATCCAAATCAACCGCCCCGGCGGACACTCGACCGGCGAGCCGGAGTTTGCCAAGGAATTCTACTGCAACCCCGACACCGGCTTCTGGGTCCCCGGCACGGGGCACCTGTTCTCAAGGACGTTGGCCAACATCATTGTGAAGGCCGACCACGTTGTCATCGAGGGCTTGAGGCTTCATATGGGCGCGGGGGCGGCAGTGGTGGTCCACGGCAACGAGGTGACGATCCGCGACTGCTACATGAGCGGTGCGCACATGGGCGTCTGCCAGGGCGACTCGGTCCGGCTCCCGGCGCATGAATCACCCGGCCAGCGTCCGATCGGGCGCGCCAACCGCACCTCTCGCGGCCTGACGGTGGAGCATTGCGAGTTCGGCTGCCACCCCGCCTACAAATGGTGCCCGAAGTACTGGGGTGGCCTGTACCACAGCAACCTTGCGGCGGCGTTCATGAACTACGGTGGGCCGCGCTCGATCGTCCGCCACAACTGGGTCTACGACTCCGCCAACGACCTCCTGCAGCCGCGGGGCAACGGAACCAGCTCGCCCGCCGACGCTGGCGAGATCGCCTACAACCTCATCCAGAACAGCGGCGACGACTCCATCGAGTTCGACAGCACCACACCGATGAATCTCCGCGTCCATCACAACGTCATCGTGGACGGCCTGTGCCTGCTGGCCCTCTCGCCCGTCATGGGCGGCGGGCTGACCATCGACCACAACATACTCTACGTCTCGCCGGAGAACGGCTTGAGGTGGTGCGGCCTGTTCAAGGGCGGCAGCCCCTGGGGTAGTGGCCTGCCGACTCAGGGCGTGCGAATTGTCCATAACACGATGGTCAACACGCAAGGCCAGAACATCGGCCTCTGGTGGGTCGGCGGCCATCGCTATGAGAACAACGTCATCGAGAACAACATCTTCTATGTCGCCCGCTCGCAGAACTTCAGCGCGCCGGGGCTTGTGTTCGGCCGCCAGAACCTCTACTGCGGGCGCAAGGTAGATCCCAAGCACATCCCCGAGATGATGCACCACGAGGGCTCGCCGCTCGTGTCCATGAAGCCGATGGACTTCAACCTCCGCACCGACAGCCCCGCCGTGGACGCCGGTGCCGCCGGCAAGGACTACAACCACCAGCCCCGCGGCAAGGCCCCGGACCTGGGCGCCATCGAGTTGGGCGAGACCTGGCGGTTCCCCCGCCCCGGCCCCCGCTGGGCCAAGGGCGAGGGAATCGCCAACCGCCCCGCGATCCCGGCCTCGCTGCCCCGCAAGTGGGTTGGGCTGGAGTAGGAAGAGCAGATCATGTCAACTCGCGCCTCGCATCCTGTGTTGATCAGCGTGGTGATCTTGGCGGGCGTGTGCGCACCCATGGTCCGTGCCCAAACGAAAGACGCCCCTGCCCACGGACGTCCGTTCTTCATGCCCGTACAGGAGCGAGCACGCATTCGGAAGCTGATCGGCACCGAGGAGTGGGCGAAGGCAGACTACGCCCGGATTCAGAAGACCGCTCGGAAAGGCGACGGCTTCCTGGCGGCGTTCCTGTATGCGCTGGACGGGGATGCGGCGTATGTGCCCATCGCGCAGAAATGGCTGCTGGAGCGGTACGGCGCCAAATCCGGAAGGACGAGGCGCGCACGGGGCGCGCTGGGCAATCCCGCCTTCTTCAAGGCCGGCGTGCCCCACTTGAGCGATGTTTTCTACGATACGGACTTCAGGCCGTATATCGGTTTCGATTGGGCGTACAAGGGGCTGGAGCCGGCGGCTCGCCGGGAGATCCAGGAGGGCATCAGCGCGTTCATGCACTTCAAGATGCGATGCATGGACCGTTGGTCGCAGACCCCCAACTTGGTGTTCAAACCCACCTCTATCGTGGCCTTCGCCGGGCTGGCCCTTAAAGAAGGGGAACTGATCGACTGGGGCTTCTACCGCAAGCCGGGATCGCGGACCGGCGGGTACTTTCCCGTGCTCGACAAGATGCTGAAGGACAGCGGCCCTTGGCACGAAGCGCCGATCTACCCCTTCGCGCATACCGACATCTACTGCATGGCCATGGTCTCCCGGTATCGCTCGCTATGCGACGGCAAGGACTGGTGGACCGCCAAGGCGCCCAACGGCGGAAGCCCGAAGGGGTTGATGGACTACTACATCGACACGGCCTACCCCATCGAGCGCACCGGCTACGGGCGCGGCCAGATCCGCCTGGTCACGTACGGCGACGGCGCCACCAACGCGAAGCATGACCTGTTCCTGGTCAATCCGGCCGGAGCGGCGCTCGATGGGACCAAGGCCCTCATCGCGGCGTATAACGCCTCCGGCGATCCGCGCCTGGCGTCGTTTGTCGCGATGGTCCCGGACTACAAACCTACGCTGATCGACCGGCGCCCACTGCCGGCGAAGATCGGGTTCCCCGCCGTGTCCTCCAAGATCTGGCCCGACTTCGGGCTGGCCATCCTGCGCGCGGAGGAGTCCCCGGCCTACTGGCATAGCGACGCGCCGGTGGTGTTCCAGCTCATGACCAAGGGCTACGGCCACGATCACGGCGACAAGTTCAGCATCATCTTCCATGGCGCGGGCCGACTGCTGTACCCGGACTACAACGCGATCCAGTACGAAAACGCCAACATCGGCTGGACGCGGAGCACCATCGCGCACAATACGCTCATGGTCGATGAGGCCGATACTCGGGCACGGCCTTGCGACGTTCGGCATGACTTCACGGCGGAGGCGAAGTGCCTGGCGACGTCGGCGGCCGGCGTCTTTGAGAAGGTCGACCAGACGCGTGTGCTGCTGCTGACCCGCGAATACCTGCTGGACGTCTTCCACGCGGCCAGCCCGACACCGCGCGTCTACGACTACCTCCTGCACAGCTTTGGCATGCCCCGGCCGGCGTGCCCCGACCTGTTCAGACCGTCGAATGCCTTGGACAGGCGCTTCTGGCTGGTCAGTGATCGGCAGGCGATGACCACCGACGAGTCGTGGTCGCTTGACTTCGTGATCAAGGAGGAGTCGGGCAGCCGGAAGGGCAAGTTCGGCCCCGAGTGGTACAATCACACGGCCGCCGTCCGCGTCACCATGCCCGGCGAACCGGGAACGCTGGTCACCCACGGCATCTCCGGGATCGAACTGGGGAAACAGGTCAAACGTACCTTCGATCGGCTGGGCATGCTGATCGCACGGCGGGCGGGGGTCCGACAGACGGTCTTCGCCGCCACCCACGAGCCCTATGCCAACGCGGCGAAGCCGCAGATCACGGCGGTCACCAAGTTGGCGCAATCCGATCGTGCCATCCTGGTGCGCGTGGTCGCGGAGGACTACACGGACTATGCCGCCGTCTCCTTCGGGCCGCAGCCGGACTCGCCGGAGTACTTGCTGACGGCCACGGGAGACCCAAAGACCCGCGTCGCTTTCAAGGACTACGGCTACCTGCGCGTGCGCAAGGACGGTACGGCGGTGGCGCGCGGCGGGTGGACCGGCTTGCGTATTCCAGCCGCCAAGGCGGCGCTCACCTTGAACGGCCGGCCGGCCCGCGCCACGTTGGCAGGCGGCTACCTCGTCTTCGGGGCCCTGCCCGAGGTGCAGACAGCCCAAGCGGAACCGGAGTGCCCTTTTCCGGTAACCCCGAACACCGCCGTCGCCCGCCTGGCGCGAGGAGCACGCCGGGCAGTGACCTTCACAGTGAGGAACACGCTTCAGCAGAGCATTACCGGCGCCCTGGCCTTTGAGTTGCCGAAAGGAGTGACGGTTGAGCCCGCGGCGCCGCGGTTCGGCCCCCTGCCGCCGGGCGCAACGGCCCAAGCGCAAGTCGCGTGCATCGCCGGCAGGAACGCCGCGCATGGCAAGTGGCTCATCCCGTACCGCGTCAGCTATCGTACCGGGGAGGCGGCGCAGGAGGTCCGCACCGCGGCCCTGCCCTTCCACATCGTCGTCGGTCCCGTCCTGGAGTTCGTCTATCGCCATCCGCAACGCAACGTCTTCCGGGTGAGCGCGCCGCGATACATCGCCGACATGGACATGGACAGCGGACTGACCCGCTACCTGGCCGATGACGACGGCGCTATACGCCTGAACGGCACGCCGCTGTTCACCTTCTCCGACGGGAAGAAGCCCTGGCTGTTCGACGGCTGCACGAACAACTCGACCTGGCCGTCATCCGTCCCCGCGGCCCTGACGGGGGCGCCCAGCGCCTATGGAGACTGCCGCTACCGGATGCGCTTCAGCCCCGACCGCATCACCACGCGCATGGACTCCGGGTGGACCCGGTTCGACCCGACGCATTTCACAGTGCCCGGCAAGTGGGTCTGCCCGGGGGGGGCGCCCGCCTGGGCGCGCATTGTCGCAGTGGACGCCGGCGGCAAGGAAGTCGATGCGAGACCCGGCACGAAGCTGAAGGTCGCCGCCGCCGAGCTGGCTTTCCCCGGCGCCAAGTGGCATCTGGCGTTTGCCTTCACCCCGCCGCAGCCGGTGACCTTCAAGGACGTCGGAATGCAATTCCCCATCGGTTCACTCAACGGCGATAGTTGGTCGGTGGGCTTCTGCAAGCCCGGCGAACTGGACGCCTGGCGCAAGGGACGTTAGTTGTCGCCCAGAGACAGAGGAGAAACCATGAAGCGAGTGAGCGTCGCAGCCCTCTGCATCCTCTCGGCACTGGGGTGCCTGGGCGGGTGTGCCCGGGTCGAAACCGCCACGGAGATCGATGCGATGGCAAGATACCAGGAACTCGCCGGGACCGAGTGGCGGCAGATCCTTCACGACCGTTGCACGGGCAACTGGCAGGACACATGGTTCCTCGACGGCCGAAAGGCCGCGGTGACCAACGGGCCCGACGGCATGACCTTCACCGCCGGCCCGGTCGCCCGCGACGACTCCTGCCATGCCGTCCTTTGGACGAAGGACAGCTTCCGGGGCGACCTCAAGATCGAATACGAATACACGAGGACCGACTCCGCGGTCCGCTACGTGACCATCCTGTACATCCAGGCCACCGGCAGCGGGGACGCGGAGCATGCCGAGGACATCGCCACGTGGTCTGCCCTGCGGACCGTGCCATCCATGCGGCTGTACTTCAACCACATGAACACCTACCACATCAGCTACGCCGCGTTCGGCACGAGGAACGACGACCCCGATGCCGACTACATCCGCGCGCGCCGCTACATGCCCGACGCCGGGAAGGGCCTGGCGGGGACGGAGCTAAAGGACGAGTACGCTCGAACCGGCCTCTTTAGGGCCGGCGTACCATACCGGATCACGGTCATCAAGAAGGGCCGGAAGCTGTTCATGCACATAAGGGGAGACGGACGTGAGCAGCTTTGCCGCTTCCGCAACGAAGCGCTGCCGCCGATCACGGAAGGTCGCATCGGCCTGCGACACATGTACACCCGCGGCGCGCGCTACCGCGATTTCCGCGTGTCTGTGCCAACGCAGCCGTAGGACGTCAGAGAACCCGCGTGTGGGAATGATACCGATGAGATTGAGACGACCCACGGCCGTGCTGTTTGGGGCGACGGCCCTGCTGGCGGCCACATCGAGCCTGCTGGCGGCCAACGACCCAGACGCGAGGTTCCGCGGCACTCCCCCGGGCAACCTGGCGGCAATAAACGTGCGGTGGGAGGCCGCCACGAAGGAGTACAGCCATGTGACGTTCGACCTCTCGTGGTCCGGCTCCTGGCGAGCGGCGTGGGTGGAGCCGGCCGACAGCAGCGTCACCGGCCGGGACCTGCGGATCGAGAGCTGGGACGCGGCCTGGGTGTTCGTGAAGTTCCTCGCCGAGAAGGACTCCAAAGCCAGCATCGAACGCAACCACTGGCAGCACGCGACACTGGCGGCGGACGCGGCCCACCACGTGATACCTGCCGGCGCGACGAACGCAGTCGGCCTGACCGACGACCCCTCGACGGGGCTCGGGGCACGCGGGAGACGCGGCATCGGGGTGTTCATCTACCGCGACGCGATCGGCTGCGGCGCCAACGACTTCAAGGGCGTCAAACTGAGATGGTTGCACGGTGCGGACAAGGTGGACCCGGCCAGAGCCGCCGTGCGGGTCCGTGCGCTGGCTATGGTCTACGTGCCGGAAGGCCCGTTCAAGGCGGGGTCGGGCATCCGCGTGCCAATCGAGAGGTTCCCGGACGGCCCCAAGCGACCCGTCGTGGGTGGCCCCCTGCCCGGCAAGACACCCGAGTGGCCCAGGGGCTGCTTCGGGGAGTTCACGGACGGCGCTTGGCGCGGCGGCGAGCCGACGATTCCGTTCCTGGTGGACGCCGAATGGAACGGCCCGGTGGCGGTGGGCTCCCGCGCACGGCGCATCGGCCCCCGGCCCGGCCTGCTCTGGGGGAACCTGGTCTATGACTTCCACAACCGCGGGCTTTCGGCCGGGTTCGGCTCAATGGCCCCCGTAGGTGACGGCTACCCGCCCGCCACCGTGCACAACGACTATCCGACCGGCTACGAAGCTTTCTACTGCATGAAGTACCCTCTGACGCAGGGCCAGTACGCGACGTTCCTCAACTCCCTTCCGCCGGACGCGGCGGCCGAGCGGGGGTTCGTCAGCGGCGACGGGAAAATGCCGAACAGCGGTGTAACGACGGCCTTCATCATTGTGGACAAGAGAAAGGTCAGCCCGGGCCCCGGGTACCGCCCACACACGATCGAGGAATGGGACGGCCATACGATCACCTGCTCGACCGACAGGGTGCCCAGGATTCCGACATCCGTGGACGCAGGCGGGGGCGTCAGGCTGGGCACGGATGCCGGCCAGGACGTGGACGTTGTCGGCAGCCTCATCAGGGACGCTATGGCGGAGGAGAAGAACAAGGACAAGCCTAAGCGTCCCCCTGTCTTCACGGCCCGGCTGCCGGACCGGCCCTGCGGCTGGATCGGTTGGGTGGACGGTTTCGCGTATGCAGTCTGGGCGGGTCTCCGACCGATGACGGAGCTGGAGTTCGAGAAGGCTCGGCGGGGACCGCTCGACCCCATGCGCACGGAGCCCGCTTCGAGGCGGGCGGACCCCAGCACGGCTATCCGCGGAGCCTGGGAAGACTTGACGGCGACCTACTGGGGCAGTTGGGGTCTCGGGGGCACCCCGATCACGATCGGCTCCTCGGCCGGGCGCGCGTTCCGGGGTACGCACGGCGACGGGAGGACGCCCGCTGGCACGCCCGGCGCGCCTCTCCGGCGGACAGGCTTCAGGTACGACCCCGACTCCGGCTTCGACACGGCGCCCGCCGACTGGCCTAGAGGCGTCGAGGGAGGGAAGGAGGGTGTCGGAGGGCGAGCCTACATCGGCAGACGCCCCTATCGCCTCCCGAGAACGCGCTTCGGATACGGGCGCACGGCGCCGGCCGCGCACAAGCCGATGTCGACGAGGACGCGGCCGTCACCGCAAGCCGCTGCGAAGACCCACCTGCCGGGAGATCTGCCGCTGAAAGCACCCCCGGCGGACGCCATCAAGATCACGAACGTCAAATGGGAGGCCGGCACGAGAGACTACAGCTTCGTGACGTTCGACCTCGCCTGGAAGGGCTCCTGGCGGGCGGCGTGGACGGAGCCTGCGGACAAGAACGTCACCGGCAAGCCGATGAAGATCGAGAACTGGGACGCGGCCTGGGTGTTCGTCAAGTTCCGCAGACCGGGCGCCGCCGGCACATCACACGCGACGCTTTCAAGCGACCGCGACGACCACCAGGCCCCCGTCGGGGCGGCCCTGGGTGTCGGCCTGGACAGCGACGGCGACAAGGGGCTCGGGGTGTTCATCTACCGCGACGCTGTCGGGCAAGGTGACAATGACTTCAAGGGCATCAAGCTGCGTTGGCTGCACGGAGCCGACGGCGCGGATCCGGGGAAGGCCAGGCCGGCGGCGCACGCCATCGGGATGGTCTACGTGGACGAGGGCCCCTTCAAATCGAAGAGCCCCCTGCGCCGACCGGTCCTTGCCAAGAAGAAGGAGCGACCCTACTCCCGGCGCCTTCCCTTGACGCTGATTAGCACGGTCGACGCGACGAAACCGGGCGGCTACTACGCCGACGCCGGCGAACGCGTGCCGGAGCATCACGAGTGGGCCAACGGCTACCGGGCGTTCTACTGCATGAAACGCTCGATCAGCCAGGGCCAGTACGCGGCGTTCCTCAACTCCGTACCGGCCGACCTGAACGCCCCCAACAACAATGCCGAGCGATATCTCATCGGCGCCCTGGCGTCCGAGACGCCCAGGCGCTACAACGCCCGTCTGTACAGGCTCTGCGGCTACACCATCACGACAGATGCGGCGGGCGCGTACCAGGCCGACGCGCCGAACCGTCCGTGCAATTTCCTGTCCTGGCCGGACATCCAGTCGTATTCGGCCTGGGCAGCTCTGCGCCCGCCGACGGCCCTGGAATACGAGAAGGCCTGCCGGGGACCGCGCGACTTCGCGCGGGACGCGGATGCCTGGTCCGAAGGCGTCTGCGCGCCGGCCGCGGGCGTTCCCGCGCAGGCCGCTTCCGGCGCATCCTACTGGGGAATACGCCAGCTGAGCCTTAACGGCTGCGTTCACGAGTGGCCGGGGACAGTCGGCAACGGGCTGAACCGCGAGGGCCTCCAGTTCAAGGCTACGCACGGTAGTGGCACGCCGAAGTCGCCTGCGGACTGGCCCAAGACGACGGTATTCGGCGACTGGTTCTACATGAGCTGGGAGGCGGGGGGGTCGACCTTGGGGTTCTGCAGCATCGGTATCTGGGTCCTCCCGTCCCAGATGGGGCGCGTGAGAGAGAACTGGCTTATCATGGACGCGGACCGGACCGGCCGGTACGGCGCGCGTGCCGTGCGCACGGCGCCTCTCAGCGCAGACTGAAACGCACCTTCCCGGGTGGATCGGCTGCCTCATGTGCGCGCCCACGATATCGACGTCATGAGCGGCATGGTCTCCGTCACGGGCGGCGTCCTCAAGAACGACAAGCCGCCCAAGGGCTGGAAACGGCGATCTACAACGCCAATCTTCCGCTCGGCAGTCTCGATCCCTTGCCGTCGTCAGGCCCCTCGGTGCTGGCAGCAACACGGGTGCTGACGGGCCTGCCGCCATCGATGTCCGCGCGGAGCATCTCCTCGATGATCCGTCGGCCGCCGGCGGCGCTCATCACCTTGGCAGCCTGGGCGACGGTCAGCGCCGTCAGGCTGGGCGTCGTCTCGCTCACGGGCGCGTCCCCCTGCCCCGGGGGCGGGAGATTCCGGCGAGGATCTCCGCCGCATGGCGCAAGCGGCGACAAATTCGCCAGTTACGGGCGGGAGATTCTCGCGCCGGGGGCCGGAATTGCCTTCCCATGTGCCGCCGATCGAGCAAACATGTCAGTGGCAAATGGGAAGGCAAGCCATGACAAAAACAGGACTTACGATAGGAACGAAGAACGCCAAGGCCGAAGCGGACGAGTGGCTCATGGCCGTGGGTCGCGACGGACGGCACCGCATCGAGCGGTTGGGCTGGAAGCGCCTGGCCAGCATCTACCTGGCGGCGAAGCCGGGCAGCGCCGTCCGCAAGGCCATCAACGCCGACGCCCGCCGGTGCGGGTACACGCCCCGGACCATCATCGCACTGCACGCCGAGTAGCCGGACCCGAGCGCGAGCCCGCCACGGCGGGCCAGCGCCTGGGCCTGGATGGGCCAGGCCTGCGAGAACGAGGAGCACGCGATGAACGAGATCGAGATGGAGACCATGCTGTACGAGACGCTGCAGGATGGGGAGATCGTCCCGGAGGTCGCGAGCGTCAGGACGTTCGAGGAGGCCGGCGTGCTGACGGGCAACCGCGGCGTCGTGGTGCGGTGCAAGGACG
>Ga0114922_10001384_pt1 | contig 23095 bp, 22 predicted proteins | sample AartaG_FD_100975 | JGI IMG/M metagenome (GOLD analysis project Ga0114922, IMG submission 100975) | Deep subsurface microbial communities from Aarhus Bay to uncover new lineages of life (NeLLi) - Aarhus_00045 metaG | ecosystem: Environmental > Aquatic > Marine > Oceanic > Sediment | place... | reverse complement strand
ATTTTACTCCCATCTGCTTCCGTTCTTTGGGATGTAAAAACCTTTAATCTCACGGGTTTAGTGAGTTTTGCCATCTCTTTTTTAATTATTTCCTTATATTTATTATCTTGAGATATTATTCAACCACCTCGTAAAATACAGATTATGCGTACATTCCTCCAAAATCTCTTTGACCCTTTGTTAACTTATCTAACAAATCCTGTGGAGTAAACATACCAACAATTCTTTCAGTCTCGTTTACAACAGTTAGTGGAACTCCTTGAACGTTGTACTTTCTTGCAATTTCAGGATTTAAGCTAACATCAATAACTTCTGCTGTTATTTTACCTTTAGATACTATTGCGAACAAAGTTAAAACTGGAACGGTCGCTGGACAATACGGACAAGTTGGAGTTATGAAAATCTTCATCTCTGATTTATCGATCTTCTTTAGATGAGTTAATATTTGATCAAAATAACTTGGTCGAACACCAGAGAAATATTGGATACTGTTTAGAAAAGGTTCGAATTCAGAGCCTGTGGGGTGTGCTGAATATCGGATAATTTCCTTCCCTTTCTCATTTACGAATAAAATAGCAGGAATTCTCGTGACATTGTATTTTATCGCTTTTTCAGGGTTTTCTTCAATGGATATTTCTTCGGTGCTAAACTTACCATTTGATAATTCTTCAAGGGTATTTAATAAATTATAAGCACCCTCACACGACATGCATGTTCTTTTTTTCGAACCGTCTTCCATGGTTTTAAAATCAGTAAACAATTTCAGCACTACACTACCTTTTAATTTAGACATTTGATCTTCGATATACTTCTTATTTTGGGGGGTTGCCACGTACTCACCATTTAAATTTCTTTCTATTGTGATTATTTGAATTTACTCTTAAAATTTTTATTCGTTTAAATTATAAAAAACTTCATAGATAATCGATTTTAGGATAAATTATTTTAGATATTAGATTTAGAAAAATAAATTACCTTATTCGCTTAGTAATTCACACATACCGACAAGTTTGTGTTTAGATTTTTGCTTTTTTCCAAAGAAATTTAATATCCAATAAGCATCAGGGCAATATGTGGTAATATAACTTGTGTTACTCGCATTTTTTGATTTATTATCTTCGGTTTCTTTAAATTCTTTCATTCTGTTAGTCGAAATCAATTCAGAAATATCAACTCGTAGCTGATGACCAACACCTCCTCCACAGCAATTATGAAGGATAGGCAAAACATTGTATCCACTATCTTCATATATTTGTTTTAACTCTCCTTCGATACCCGGAAATTCTATATATTTTAAAGGGCAAGCGTGTTGAATGATTAGATCACCTTTATTTTGACTTATTCGTGGTTTTAGGTATTCAGTAAAATACTCTATCTTAATACCTAACTCTTGATAATGCTTTTTAAATACCATATAGCAACTAGGGCAAACTGTAATGATTTTTTCAAATCCCATTTCAATAAAAAGCTTTTTATTTCTGTCAATTAGAAGATCATAGGTACTAACTTCTCCAGTACATAAGATTGGGTAACCACAACATATTTCTTTTTCCAAAACATTAAAATCTACATTTTTACTGAGTAAATACTTTGCGATGTCTTCGCCATATTTTGGTGTCTTAACAGTAGTAAAACAACCAAAATATAACAGTGTCTTACTTTTTACATTTATACCATCTATAGGTTTAATGCGACTCTTATTTAATTTAAAAGGTGTACTATGTTTTTTAAGGACTTCAATTTGTTCGCTTAAACCTTCAATTTTATTCCCATCTTTTAAGAATTTTTGCTTTAGCAAGAAACGCTCGTAATGCGTACCGCAAGCTCCACAATGAACGCAATTATATAGCCTTAGATAATCTTCTTGAATGAATTTATAATCATCCTTAGTTTCTAGTAACCTTATTACTTGTTCATTTGAAACAAAATTATCGGGATCGACATCTCTACAAGGACAGTTATAATCTTCGTTCATTTTACACAATTATAATAGTAATTCAAATAGATCTTTAGCTTTTGGACTTATTTTGCACAATTTAGTATACCTTGCTAAAATCCACCAACAACTCGGACAGTATGTCGTTGAATAATCGCCACCAGCTGCATCGAAATCGCTCATTCGTTTATTAGCGATTTTGTCAATTACATCAGTTCGATGCATATACCCAAGACCACCTCCACAACACCAATGAGGTATGTCTACTACATCGTACCCGCTTTTTTCTAAAACATTATTTACCAGTTTATCAACTCCAGTTTTATCGCGATTCATTAATTGGCAAAGATGTTGTACTCCTACCTTTCCCGATTTTTTAATATTAGAGGGCTTCAAATAATCGGATACGTATTTGAATTCCGTTTTTGAATTCATTAAAGGTTTATAATATTTGTTGAAAAGAAAATAACAAGCAGGACAAAGACAAATCACTCTTTTGAATTCTTTAAAAATTTCGATATTTTCTTTTTTAGCAATATCAAATTCTTCATTGCAACCTGAAGCAAACCAAGGCCAACCACAACATATTTCCTTATCTAAGATTGTAAATTCCACTTTATGTTTAAGCAAATATTCAAGCGCATGCTCTGTATATCTTGGAATCCGAATCGTTGAAAGACAACCCATATAAAAAAGCGTATCAGATTTAGTAGGAATTCCTTCAGGTCTTTTAATCCGCATCTTATTAGATGGATAGGGCGTTCGATATTTATTGAAACACTCTATCATCTCATCAAGCCCATCAACTGTATTCCCTTCCTCGAGATATTTTTGTTTTAGGAGTAAACGCTCTTCTTCTGTTTCACATTCACCACAATGAACGCAATTGTAAAGTTTATAATAGTCATTTTGCTCAAACTTTAATTTTTCTCTATTTTTGATTAATTCTCTAACTTCATCATCACTCAGATAATTATCAGGGTCAACTTCCTCGGTAGGATAATTTTTTCTACCCTTAATTCTCTCTCTCATCGTATTCACCTAAATTTTGAAATTGAAAATCTTTATTAAAAATTTGGCTTACATTTTAAAAGCTTTATGAGTTAATTGATACTTAGTTTAAATTTAATGGATGTGTTAATTTTACTTGTTGAAGTAAATTTTTGTATTAGAATACTTTTTTAAAAAAATATAATAAAAAACTACGGGAACAGCAAATATGATTGATGGTTTGTTAATAATTAATGAATCGGGAGCGTTGCTCTATAATTGGCACCCAAAAAATTATGAAGGTAATGGAAAAGACGACTTATTTAGTGGATTTTTAACGGCTATAAATAGTTTTGCTACTGTAGAAAGAGGCGAAGATATAAAATCGCTTAAATTAAAAGAAACAAGGCTAATTTTTGAGAAATTCGATGATCTCATCCAAAAATTAACATTCGTAATTACAACAAAGGACGAAGAATTAATCGAACTATTACACGCAGTTATTCACGATCTTATGGATAGTTTTACGGAACTATACTCAGATACTCTTAACAAAGAATTTGATGGTGCTGTATCTCAATACCAAAATTTTGATATTTATATCGAACAAATTCTCAATTCACATGGTTTAGATATATTAAGTGATTCAATTAGAGATATTGATGACTTTTCAACCTTAAAAGCTATTATATTTCTTGAACCAAAAGGGGGAATTGTTTACTATATCCACGCTAAGCAACATGTAGACAAAGAAAAGATCAGTTTCCTAATTCCCCTTATCATGAATTCTGCAAAATTATTATATAAAAACAATTTTAACGAACAATTATATTGGATTCTTCTCAATACAGTCCGTAGCGAAATTCTAGTAGTCGAACCACGTAAAAAAGTTTTAATTGTTAAACAGCACCAATTAACTGAAGATTTTGAGGAAGAGTTTTTAGCTCTGGAGTTCTTCAAAGATAAAGAAAAATATGTCAAGAAACCTAAGAAACTAATCGAAAAATTTGAGAACTTAGACTGGAACCCAAGCATTAAACAAATATTTTTAGTTGATATGGTGGGGAAAATATTCTATTCTAATCTTATTGATTCAACCTTTGATTGCAGCGACTATGTTCCAGAAACTATAAGCTTTTTAACTTCTTCAAAGAAAGTAAGCGAAGAAATTTATAGTAGAACGCTATTTAATGCTAGTATAGGGGGAGAGAAATTAGTTACTGTATGCATAAACTTTAACAATTTTTCATTAATCGTGATAGGTTCTAACCAAGATTTAAGTTCTTTTTCGATAATTCAGAACCTCTGCTCAGAAATATATAAGAAACTAAAATAAGTCGAACTTATTTTAATCCAATTGATTTAATTTATAACTGAAAAATTAATATTTGAGATTGAGATTTATTTAATTTATCAAGTAATATTAAAAATATTTTAAACAAAAAGTTAAATGGAGTGCAAAGTTGAATGTTTCTTGAATTATGGGTTGAATTAATGATTTTACAAACGATTATTGGATATTGCTTTGCCATAGCTAATATGTTCATTGGATTGTACAATATAAGGGATTTAAATCTCATGAAAGGAGATTTTGAAACTGTGAGGTTTCATAAGAGATTTGGATGGATTGAAATTTCAATATTTTACATATTATTTATTCAGTGTATGTATATGCTCTACGCGCATGTTGTAGCAGGAGATCCTAATCTTTTTATCCCTTCTGGGGTATGGGCTCACACCTGGATTGGAGGATTGATAGCATCTCTTATCGTTACTATTAAATTTATTATTGCTCGATTTAACAAGGATGGAATTTATTTATATGGACAGTATCTTGGTCCAATGGGTTTTCTGGGTTGGAGTTTGGCACACTGGACGAGTCTTTATAACTTTTATTATGTAGTATTACCACATTGGAATACTCTTGGAAGAGTAGCTACAATTGTTCCTAATTCATTTGCTTGGGCGGCAGTTATCCCGTTTATTGTAGGACTAGGACTTTTTGCGTATGTACTATATAAAAGAGGATCGGAAATAAAAGAAAAATCAAGGTTTGCGTTTAATCAAATTGCATTTCTCCTTCATGGAGTAACCTTTGGCTACGAAAAATCAGCAAAAGAACTACTGGGGACACCTGCGCTCTTTAAATACGTCGTTCCAAGAACTTACGAATTTATTGAAAAAATGATGACTATGTCGGGGTTAAATATGAAAACACTCGAAAAATTAAGTTTATCTGACGCATTGAAAGAATTTATGAAAATGGCAGAAAAAATTGGAATGGCAGAGAAAGTTAAAATTAAATGGGAATCTGATAAATCTTTTACCGTTGAATCTGTAAATTGTTCCACTGCTCAAGTGAGAAGCGTAATGACTAAAGAGGAATTAACTCATGCCATATGCCCATGGGCGATTTTTGCTGCTTCAATTGCGAATAAAATAACCGGTAAAGAATTACGAATGGAGCCTTCTGAATTTAACGAAATTGGAGCCTTAACTAAACTGACTTTAGTCGACTAACATATCACTTGGATAAAAATAATAGAAAAAAGAAAAAGAAAACTTCTGATTTTATTTTATTCTTTTTTTAACTTAACTCCCGTCCTTTGGATTCCTACTTCTTTACTTTCGGGCATGGGAGTACCACAATTGTCTTTTTTAGCCTCATTAGCTTTAAAGGCTTTATCTAGTTCTTCCTCTAACTGTTCATCTGTGAGAGATTCTTTGTTTGACATATATTATAAAGAGAACCCGAAATATTTAAGGATTTTATTTATAAAAAATTGATCAAAAGAACGAATAAAGATCTGTTTAACGATGCTAAAAAAAAGAATAAATCTAAATTATTTATATTTATTTAAAATGATCCATAACTGCCTTTTCCTTATCAAAAGGGCGTCTTTCTGGAACATTAACAAATTCTGCGTTTATTGTTTCGTAAAAATCTAATCGTAGGTATAAATTACAATAACACGCTCCAAATTCTTTCACATCATCGGAAGCGTAATCACAAGGACAAATTAGATCTCTATCTAATTCCCTATTTCCTGAAGCAAGTCGGCATGGACAAGATTGATAACCATAATATTTCTTGTTATCTACTAAACCTTTAATTAAGTCATTCAATGGAACTTGATCTTTATTTAGAATCCAATTGTTTTTCTGACTAACCATTCCAATATACTCTTTCATTCCTTCGGTGGTTTCCATGTCCATTTTAATTACCTCCAAGTTTGATTAATTCTTCATATTTACCAGGATTGTAACCTACAACAAATTTGTCGTCACATATTACAATTGGATAAGAAATTCTTTCTGGTTTATAAGTTTCCCTTAAAAATTGTAATATTTGTGATTTTTCACTCATATCAATTCTATCAACATCTACATATCGATATTTGATACTCCTTTCATCTAACCATCTTTTTGCTTTTTTGCACCATTGGCAAGTACTCAAACTAATAACGTGAACATCTTGACTGTCATTCTTGCCATTCACTTCATGTGCTAAATTTTCAATAAAATCTGGGAACATTTCTTTTACCTTTTAATTTTATTTTTATAAATTTAAATGTATTATTTTTAGTTTTAACCATTTTCAGCTAGATTTTTCTTCCAATTAGGATCTATACACTCGATCGCTTCTTCGGTGAGTGTCTTTAAATCGCTTTCACACGATCTTGAAAGTATTCCTAAATGCTCCAAAGCCCTTTTATCTCCAATTTTCATTAAACTCTCAACAATTAAAAACAGAAGACTTTTATCTTGCTCGTTTTCATTTTTTTCTAATTCCTTTTTCAATAAATCTACGATAATCATAGTAGCCTTAGCATCTTTAATTTCTCCCATGGCTTCGATAATTCTGTTTATGACTATTGAGTCTTTTTCTGAATTTAAGGCTCTAACTAATAAGTTTGTTGCTCTCCCCTCTTTCAGATGACCTATTTGCCTTGCAGCAGAAGCACGTTCCATTATATCGCCATGAAATAAATTTTTCATAGCGAGATTGTATTCACTATTATCTCTAGAATTAGAATTCATTAATTTGTAAAATAGCCCAAACATTTAAAATTTGATTTTTATAAATTATTAAATCCAAGCATATTATTAGTTAATATCTATACAATTTTAAGGAAAAAACATTTGATATAAAACTAATCATGTCTTAAATATATCCTAGATAAAAATAATTATCATCAAGTGCGAACATGCCTAAAGAAGTTATTTTATGTCTTAGTTACTTTGATACTACCTTAGGACCCACTACTTTGCATTGTAGCTCCCCCTTGAATACTCAGGAGCATCCCGATTTAGGTAAAATTCTGGAATTCACTGAAGAAGGGACGTTCATATTTACTTTTAGAAAATTTCAAACAATAAATCATATTTTTTATATTGACTCAGAACTTGCGCGCGGCGGTAAAGAATTCTTAATGATCACTTACATGATAAGAGCCGCTTATTTCAAAGATGAGATTACAGATGTGTACAATTATCTGTTATCTAAAACTCCTGACCTCGAATCTTACGCTTCTGAGCTCAAAAGTATTCGAGAAATTACAGAAGTTTTACATAATCATAAAAATCATATAAATAAAAAAGAAACTCTCAGTGAAGCACCGAACAACTTTAAAAAACAATTCTTTAAGCTCTTTAACAAATATCTAGAAAAAATGACCCCACAACTAGATATATCAACGCATTTATTAGATAAAGGAAATTTAAAGAAGATTTACATTTTCGGTCCTAGAAACGCAGGGAAAACAGAGCTCGTGAAAACTTTAGAGGTTATACAATTCCTACAATATAAAAATAACAATATGAAGAGAGATTTGTCAAGTAAAATTTATGATTTTATAATCGACAATATCGAAGTTTTGACATATGAATGTGTTGATGATGATTCCGATGATCAAAAGACTAAACTGTATGAAGATTGTATTGATAATGCCCAGGGTTTCATTCTAATCTTTAACGCCTCTACCAAGGATTCTATTGAAGAAACAATTGAAATGTTCGAGTTAGTATTAAATAGATGCCAAGAAAAGGGAGATGCTATGCCAATACTTATTATTGGCAATAAATTTGACGATGAAGAGGAAGTAACTTCTGATATGATTTTTGAGAAATTCGACATGGAGGAGCTAGAAGAGTGTGGACTATTTATAAAGTATTTTTCTATTAATGTTCTTCGTGAAGATGATGAAATTATCAATGCAATTCGTTGGTTGTTAAAACAGATGATATAAAATCTCCTTCTTACCTCATTTAATTCAAGAGTGTATTAACAGGTGATATGAAAAATTATAATAAAATTTCTTATTTTAGAGGATAAATTTTATAAAAACTTCATATAAATATGTAAATGAAGTTAAAATTTAGAAATTCATCAATAAATATGAGATTTGGTAATTATAATGACAGTCTTAATTAATGAAGAGATTATTAAACTAAAAAACGCGATTCAAAATCAGAGATTAGTGTTTATAGTTGGAGCAGGAATATCATTCGAAGCACCTTCATTTCTTACAACATGGCCTCAATTGCAATGTATAAGAGCTCTTATTGAGCCAGATTCGAGATTAGAGGCTTTAAGTATGGATAAAATTCGTCCTGAAGTTTTTTTTCAAATATTATATAATGTTATTAATGAAAGAGCATTGATTCCTATAAATGTTTTAAATCCAGATTTGATTAATTCAGAAGAGGAAATTGTATTTCCTAATTTGATCCATTACTTTTTAGCAGAAATGATAAACAAGGGTCATGTAGTATTAACTACCAATTTTGATAATCTAATAGAGCGTGCATACTTTAAAAGTGGTTATCAAAAAAATCTAAAGGTGATTATATTTGATGATGATTATAAAAATGCTTCACAGGAATTAGAAAGTAAAAATTTAGGCTATTTAATTAAATTTCACGGTTCTTTTACTTCTCCAGAGGGGAAAGATTGTCGAGATTCAATTAGGGCAATACTTCAACAAGTTCAAAGAGAAATTCCAGATTCAAAATTAAAATTAGTAAAAGCTTTAATCACGAAATATGATTGTATTGTTCTGGGATATAGTGGTTTGGATGATTTTGATCTTTATAATTTCTTGATTACGTATCCCTCAAATCGCCAGATTTGGTGGGTTAGGCATACCGATAATAAAAATTTAGATTCTTGGAAAGTTTTTAAAAATGATCAATTAGAATTCGAGAATAAAAAAATCGGAAAGATACCACAACCTAAAATTCTTTCCAGTGATTGGGAAATACTTAATTCTTTTACTATTGCTCTTTCTTATCGTAATGGTGTTGTAATAGAAATTTATACAAGGGCATTCATAGAACTTCTAATATCTCAGATTACTCAAAAAATAACTTCTGGTTTTAGACAAAAAGTTAAATCTAGGACAAATGAGATAATTAAAAACTGGGTAAATGGTATAAATAAAGCTGAACGCTTTTATATACTTTCAGCGATCTATGAAATCATCGGAGAAGAACATCTAGAAGATGCTTTAAAGTATTATGAACATGCAGTGAATTTGCATAAAAACCTTATTATGGCGAGAAATTTATTAAAATATTGTAATATTCTTTATAAAAAAGGTGGAAACTATAATTGGAGTAAAGCAAAAGACATTCTTGAAAAATTAATTAAAGATTTTGAAGAATTAGATTCTATCAGTGACCTAGCAAACAATTATTTACAATTAGTTTTAATTAATAATAGACTTAATAATGCTATCGACGGAATAATTTACGGAGAGAAAGCAATAGAATTATTTAATAAACTTATTGATTTTAACAAAAATTCAAATTTATTTGAAATAGGGCAAGCATTAAGAACATTAGCTTTAATTTACTCTAGGAACATCCCTGATATTTCATCAATAAAGAATGAAGAAGACAGAAATGAGAATATAAAAAAATTAAATCAAGCATTACAGTTATGCAAGCTTAGTATAAATATTTTATTTAAAACAGGTAATAGGACAGGTTTAGGTGGAGAAGGTCAATCATACAATGTCCTTGGATTGATAAAACAAAAGTTGGGTAATTATAATGAAGCTAAACTATGTTTTGAAAAATTTTTGAGCTTATCAGGGAGATCAAGGTTTCTTTGGGAAGGTTTTCAAGCATATAGAAACTTAGGTTTATGTATTTATAATATAGCAATGTCAGAATTAGATTTCGGACATAAAATTGAACTTTTAGAAGAAAGTATTCAGAATTATAGGAATTGTATTGAATGCCTTAATGGCGATCCTAAAGAACCAAACGAACGAAGTATGGATCCAAATATGTTAAGTGCAAGATTCTATAGAAGTAAAGCATTAATTGAAAGAGGAAAAATGGAGGATTTAGAATTTGCAATAGATGAATTGAATGCCGTAATAGAATCCAGCAAATTAGTTTTCAGCGAAGAAATTTGGCATCGAAAAGCAATTTGTCTTTCTGGTTTAAGTCAAGCTTATTTAAAACTTAACAATTTTGATAATTATATAAATTATATAGGTAAAATGGTTAAAGAATATGAAAAAGTAAAAGATGAAATTATTAAAAATCACTCTGTAGGAATTCAAACTGCTAAAAAAAATCTTGAAATGGTAAAAAAAGAATTATTATCCTTAGAATACAATAAAAATACAAAAAATGTAGAAAAAAAAGTTATAAAGCAGTTAAATAGAGTCAATAAATTAATTCAACAACCTTCTCTTAATTTATCTAAGGATTGGATTCCCCTCATTAACAATATACGTTCTAAAATAACTTATTAAAACTTTCTAATTATTATTAAAGATTGAATATTTATTCAAGAGCACAAAATTACCCAGTCAATTTTTATCTTTGTCTTAGTTATAGGGAGACTTCCACTTTCTGAAATAAAGATCATACTTCTTTAGTAAGTCTTTAGGATCTAATTGGCGATCTTCTTGAATAGCCTTCAATGCTTCAAGAAAAATTTCTGTTTGCAATATTTGAAATTCCTGGCTTTTTAAATCGCTAGTTGTGAGATATCTATTACCTATTTCGTTAGCTTTCAGTTTGTCCATCGTGTTAATATTATAGATATCCATAAAATATCCGATTAAGAATGTGCCAAGCAATAGAATAGGAAAGAATATTATTAACATCCAAAAACTTATCTCAAAAGCTAAGGAAATCAAAGATATTGCACTAACAGTCGATACTGCAATGCTGTAATAGGATTGACCCATCTTTAGTCGTGACAACTGTCTTCCAATGAAGTATGCGCTCCTCACTTTTTTTATTACTTTAGATTTTTTTAAACTTAACATAATATTATTTTAGAAGCTATTATTTTAATTTAGATAATATTGAAAATTTTGTATGATTTAAAATAATTTTTCGCCTTAATTTGATTTGTTATGATATTTCTTTTCTAATTATTTATAGATTAGAACCTAAACTTTTTTTATAGTAGGTAGATATGATATAAATATTATGAGCAAAATGCAAGTTCCAATAATAATTTCAAAAACAGATTGTCATAGATGTGCAGAATTGAAGGAATGGCTTCATAAGCACGATGTTGAATATATAGAGCGTGATATTGACGACGAGGAATTTACTCATAAGTTATTGCACGATGATAACTTTCTTAAAACTTTCTGTGACGCTGATGGATGTATTGTAAATACTCCAGTTGTAATTATGAACGGAAAATATTGGTTTAAAGAACTCTGGGGTATCTCCGGACTTAGAGAAAAAGAAGCAATGAAACTCTTTGGAGTCAAATAAGTTTTAGTAAGTTTTATATTTTTTTTTCTATTCTTTAAATGCTGTTAATCTTTTTACGACTTTTCTAATTGTTCTTAATCCAACTTCGTCGTTTTGAACCCCTTCTTTGCCGTTATCTCTGCTCCATAAAGAAGCACCCAAATTAGCTCCAAACGCACCACCAGAAACAGATATTATATGATTTTGTTGATAAAAATCTAAAATACTTCTAATCGCAATTTCCTGTCCTCCACTTCGATCTCCCCCTACCGCAAGAGCTATTCCATATTTATCTTTAAATACATTAGGATTTTTAGCAACTAATCCACGACAACGATCTAGTACAGTTTTCAATTGTCCCGAAAGATTACCTTGAAATACAGGAGTACCTATGAGTAAAAATTTGGCTGATTCCAATAAAGGATAAAGTTTCTGAACGTCATCTTCATTAATGCATCCTTTTTTCTCTCTAATACAATAATCACAGTGTGTACAATATTTGATTTCTTTTCCTCTTACCGTCCAGAATTCAGTCTCAAACCCATACTTTTCCGAAGCGTATTTCAAAGCGTATTCAACGGCATAATCAGTTCCTTCTTTTCTGGGACTCCCACAGATTCCTAAAAGCAGATTCTTATTTTCCACCATAGTTACAATATAGCTATTTCTTTCTTTATTTATTATTTTTTATTTTAATTCTAAAAAATGTTTTAAATTCTTGTTTATTACTAATTACGATGAATTCATCCAAATCGAGTTTAGCAAGGATTAAGATTAAGTTTCCAGACCAACTGTGGATTTCGGAAATCTTCAAAAAATTTCGTGATATGCGAATGGAAATTGAACACTTTCTTCCTTATGATTTTGAAAACTCTATTGGAAATTCAATAATTGAAATTTTTCATCATAGCATCGATTCAATAATAGAAGATATTACTCATCACAAATCTGTAATTGATATTAGTGTATTAGAAAAAGAAGACACGAGAGTAAAATTTAATATAAAAACGAAGGATCCATTTTTATTATACGCAATAATCAAATGTGGTGTTTTAGTTAACTTTCCAGTACGAGTAAGAGAAGGATACGCTTACTGGAGGTTAGTGTCAAGTAGGGAAAGAATAGATGACCTATTAAATCTTTTTGAACAGAAAGGCATCAATTATACACTCCTCAGAATTGGAACTTCTCCTTATAATGTTGACGACGATAAGAATAAATTAACTCTAAACGAGTCAACAATCTTGAATAAAGCTATTTCTTCAGGATTTTTTGAAATTCCGAGAAAAATTTCTTTAGAGGAATTAGCTAACGAGTTAGGGAAGTCAAAGTCTGCTCTATCTGTTAATCTTAGGAAAATAATTCAAAAAAAAGTAATGTTCGAAATGTAAATTTGATTAAATCTTAGGAATAATCCTTAATTTGTTCTGCTAAGAATGCTGCTATTTTAGGAATGTCAAAAGGTAATAATACTATTAATTTTTAACATTAGTTTAAACTTATGAAAAATAAACTAAGAAAGTGTGAATAACTTCAAAAAAAAAAATACTTCACAATAAAAGGGGTAAAACTACTTACACAATATAAAAATAAAAGAATAAGATAAAAATTGTCTTATAACCATTCTTCCTTAAAAATTGTGCCTTCAACACTCACTATTATATACTTTATCGGTACTTTTCTACTCGCTCTTTTAACAGCCTCTTGAACTATTCCAAGCAAACCACCACAACAAGGAATTTGCATCCTCATGACTGTTAGAGTATTTATTTTTGCTTCGTCAAACCAAGATCTAATCTTTTCAATATAAATTTCTCTTCCTTGGTCGAGTTTAGGGCAAGCAATCGCTATAGAATGGCCCTTTAAATATTTATCATGATATTCACCAAGAGCATAAGCAACGCAGTCAGCAGTCAGTATCACATCTGCTCCTTGAAAGTATGGGGCTGTTGGATTTATTAAATGCATTTGAACGGGCCATTGTCTCAATGTGGAGGAGACTTTTCTGGTTTGTTCCTCAGATTCATTAAACAGCATTGTTTCTGCGGAAGCACAACTGCACACATGATTTTCAAGTGTTATTTTAGAGTCTTCTTGAGTGGAATCACAACCGCATTGGTGTGAATGCTCAGCAACGATCTGTTCTACTTGCGCTAATTCTGCTTCTTCCTTGCTTTTTAAAGATTCTAATCGCTTTTCAACAGCTTCCTCGTTAAATTCTGCAGCTTCTCTTTCAATTATTTCAAGGGCACCAGTAGGACAACCTTGGATACATGCACCTAAACCATCACAGAAAAGATCGTTAACAACTTTAGCCTTTCCATCGATAATTTCAAGTGCAGCTTCAGCGCAATCTACAATACAATTACCGCAACCTGTACATAAATCTCTATTTATGTTTATTATCTTTCGCGTGATCAACCTATTTTGTTTTGTTTCAGTCATATTTAGATCAAATGGAGATGATTATATATTTTTAATTTCGAACATGTTCTTTTAAGCTCGAATAGGTATAATTTTCAGAATATAATAATAACGTTAAAATAAGAAAAAATAAATATAAAAACTATGAAAGTTGTAATCGTAGGAAATAATGTTGCTGGAACCTTTTCAGCTCAGAACATTAGATATCTCAATGAGGATGTTGATATTGAAATCTATACTCAAGAAAAATATCCTTATTACACAAGAGTTAATCTGCCAGAGTTAATCCCTGGCAAAATTCAAGCTGAAGATTTGATTGTTTTTAAACATGATTGGTATAAGGATAAAAATATAAAACTAAACCTTAATAGTAAGGTTACTAAAATTGAACCAGATCAAAAAGTTCTCTTTATTGAAGGTCAGGAAGACCCTGTTTCTTATGACAAATTAATATTAGCTCTGGGTAGTGTCCCAAATATCCCTCCCATAAAAAATGCAAGAGAAATGGTAGGAAAAGGAGTATTTACTTTAAGAACTATTGACGATACATTAGAAATCAAAAAATACATTCAAACACACAAAGCAAAAAGGGCTATTGTAATAGGAGGAGGGCTACTGGGATTAGAATTAGCTAACCAAATTAAGAACACCAACTTAGATACAACAGTTATTGAGTTTTTTCCCCGATTATTGCCAAGGCAACTAGACGACGAATGCAGCTCAATGCTTAAAGAAGAAATAGTAAGAAAAGGTATTAATGTTGTTTTAAACGCAGCAACGGAAGAAATCTTAGGTAATGGCTCTGTTACTGGAATTAAATTAAAAGATGGGCAAAACTTCAACGCTGATATTATTTTAATTCAAGCGGGAATTAGAGCCACTATCGATCTTGCACAAAACTCGGGAATCGAAACCAATCGAGGTATCATTGTCGATGAATATTTGGAAACAAGCAAGAAAGATATCTTTGCGGTAGGGGATTGCGTTGAATATAAAAATCAAACTTGGGGAATTATCCCAGCTTGCATGGAACAGTCAAAAATCGTTGCTGCATCTGCGTTAGGTTTAAAAAAGATAGAATACAAGGGAACCACACCAAAAAATACCTTAAAAATAGTAGGTATGGAATTAACTTCAATCGGAATTTTTGATCCCTCAAAAGAAGAGGGTGGAGGTTGGGACATTTTAAAAAGAGCAGATAAGGACAGCTGCTGCTATCAGAAGTTGATCTTGAAGGATAATACTCTCAAAGGAGCTATCCTTTATGGAGACAACAAAGCTATGCCGTTTGTTTATAAAAAAATGGAGCAAGATGTTACCCGAGAAGAGCTTATGGATATTCTTGAGCTATATATCTATATATGCTCTAATTGCGGAGCAGAATATGATGAGACAAAAAGGGAAATTCTATTCAAAGATTTACCTGATGATTGGAAATGTCCAAATTGTAAACACCCAAAAGAAGGTTTCAAAAAACAACAAAATAAATAGTGAAAATTATGACAATACACCGCTGTAAAAGATGTAATTACGTATATATAGACGAAGAACACGAGATTCCGTTTGAAAAGGTTGGTGACGACTACAAATGCCCTAGGTGTCGCACTTCTAAGAACTTCTTCGTAAGAAAACAATCTCCAAAATAAGTTTAAAATCTATTGCTTGGATTTGAAAAAATCTGCTATTTTTTTAATTTATAATTATTTAATCAACTCATACCACATTTAGATTTGTTAACTATGGAATTTGAAATAATTATCAAAAATGGAAGAATAATAGATGGTACCGGAAATCCTTGGTATTCAAGTGAAATCGGAATCAAAGATGGGAAAATAGCTGAAATAAGTCCAAAGATAAAAAGTGAAGCTAAGAAAGTTATCGATGCCAATGGTCTGGTAGTGTGTCCTGGATTCATAGATATTCACTCCCATACGGATTGGATTTTACCGGGTAGCAGAGGTCAGGAGTCTACACTATACCAAGGAGTAACAACAGCAGTGGTCGGAATGTGTGGAGACGGTATGGCCCCCATTCCTGAGGGAAAAGAAGAGGATTTTCTTAAATTAATAAGTAAAATCGACCCAATCCTTACTCAATTTGAGTTTCCGTATCATACATTTTCAGAATATCTAGACTATAACGAAGAGAAACGGAATTCTGCCAATTTGGTATTTTTTGTAGGATATGGAAATTTACAGTGGGCTGCTGGCCAAGGTGGTGAAAATCGTCCTGCTAATCCAGAAGAAATCCAAAAAATGAAGGGATATTTGCGTGAATCAATGGAAGCCGGAGCTTTTGGTATGAGCACGGGTTTGATCTATGCTCCTCAAGTGTTTGCAAAAACAGAAGAGATAATTGATTTAGCCAAAATAGTTGCTGAATATAATGGATTGTATTTTTCTCACATACGCGGTGAGGGAGCAACGGTTTTAAAAGCCGTAGAGGAAGTCATTGAAATCGTTGAGAAATCTGGCTGTGTAGGAGGGCAAATAGCTCATCACAAAATATCTGGTAAACCGTACTGGGGTACTAGCGTGGAAACTTTAAGCTTAATTGAAGGGGCTAACGAGCGAGGTATTAGTATAACATGTGATCAGTATCCTTATAATCGTGGTATGTCTACTCTTATGACTGCGCTTCCTCCTTGGGTACGAGAAGGAAAAAATGAAGAAATATTAAACCGCATAAGGAAACCAGAAATTCAAGAAAGAATTAGAGAAGAAGTTAAAGAAGGTATTGAAGGATGGGAAAATTGGATTCGAGACGAGAGTTTTCAAAACTTATTCATCTCAACAGTTACCCGTGAAAATTGGAAAGACATAATTTCAAAGAATATCACAGAAATCACAAAAATTAAAGGTTTTTCAGACGATTTTGAAACTTTTTTTAATCTATTAATTGACAACGAATTAAGTGTCATGACAACGATACAAAGTATGGGAGAAGAGGATATTAGGAGAATCATGACGAACCGTTATCAAATGGTCGGAACCGATGGTTCTGGACTTCCCGCTTCTTTTGGTGCTGGAGCTTATCATCCAAGATTTTTTGGTACGTACCCTAGAATACTGGGTAAATATGTCAGAGAAGAAAAAGTTTTGACCTTAGAGCAAGCGATTCGTAAAATGACATCGTTTCCAGCCCAACGACTTGGACTCCATGACAGAGGACTGATTAGAGAAGGAAATTGGGCTGATATAGTTATCTTTGATCCAGATAAGATAATTGATAAAGCAACCTATGAACAACCTTATCAAATTCCTGAAGGTGTTCCATTTGTTATTGTTAACGGCGTTATTGTCATCGATAGAGGTAAAAAGAATCGCAAATCTCCAGGAAGAGTGATTAGACGACCTAATTAGGTTCTTTTTATATTAATTTTTTTAATACTTAAATATATTCCTTAATCTCCATGTTAAATGGAATCTTCATTTTACTTACAATAACTTGGCAAAAACTTAATATTAATCAGGGATATTCTTAAATATGGCATTTAAAGCTCTATTCATTGCACATGCACCTGATGCAGATAATAAAAAACATAGAACTGTAATTGATATTGGAATGTATACCTTGTATTCTGTTGTTGTTAAAACCCAAGAAGAGGCACTACAAGTATCAAAAGAATATTGGCAAAACGAGTCGATAGAGGCTATAATGTTGTGCCCTGGATTCACGCATGGTGATGTTGCTGAAATTTTTAAAGCTGTAGATGGTAAAGTCAGTGTCAATGTAGCAAGAGGAGATGGCCCTAGTAGCAGAATTTCTATGGAAGCGTTGAAAAAAGCAGGATATTTTCCTTCATAATTCTATTAGTTCCATCCGATAATTCTTCTTAAAAATTTAAATCTCAGATCTCTATTTTAAACACCCACGCATCTTCACATGGTTTTTTATTTGAAATGTCTGGAGCTTTTTGTATTTATAGTTAAACTCAATTTAAAAAATTAAGTTGAAAAATTTTTGAGCAACCCAAGTATATGAACTTTATAACCTAAAGAAATTAAATTTATTAAAAATAAAAGAAAGATAAAGATTATTATACATTTATTTATAAAATCTTAAACAAACAAATCAAAATAAAGGTAGGTTATTGTGGCTAAATGGGAATGTGGTGCTTGCGGTTATGTTTACGACGAAGAGAAAGAAGGTACCAAATTTGAAGATCTTCCTGACGATTGGGTATGCCCAGTCTGCGGAGTTGATAAGAGTTTTTTCACGCAAATCTAAGAATCACCTAAATTAATTTTATTTTTATTTTTTTCTTCCTTTTTTCATGAGATTTAATGAATGGACTCATTTTCGACTCAACTAGTTGTGAAGAATTTATAGGATATATAAATTAACTTTAAAATAACTTTTAAGTTCTAATAACATAATTCACAATAATCTATGAATATTAAATGGGAGAAAAGAATGTCAAGTTTAGAATTATTAAAAGATGTATATTATGTTGGTTATGTTGACTGGGAAGTAAGGAATTTTCATGGGTATTCGACTCATAAGGGTTCTTCTTATAATGCATATATTGTAAAAAGTGGAGATAAAACAATATTAATTGATACCGTAAAAAGACAGTACTTCAAATATTATTTAGAAAACATTCAATCGGTGTGTGATTTAAAAGATATTGATTATCTTATTATGAATCATATCGAACCAGATCATTCGGGTTCTTTTCCGTTAGTATTGGAATATTTACCAAAAGCTGAGATTATTGCCTCTATAAAGGGGGTTGAAATTTTAGAACAACATTATCACGAAGAAGTAGATAAAAGTATTTTTGAAAAAATACGAGCAGTAAAAAATGGTGATACTTTAGATGTTGGAAATGGTAAAATTTTTACTTTTGTTCCTATTCCGATGATCCATTGGCCTGATTCGATGGTTTCTTTTATGAGTGACGAACATGGAAAAAATGTGTTATTTTCCAACGATGCCTTTGGGCAACATTTTGCTGCATCAAAACACTGGGATGATGAAAATAACTTTTCAGAAATAATGTGGGAAGCAGAAAAATATTATGCAAATATTTTGCTTCATTTATCTAGCTTAATTGCTAAGACTCTCCCCGTAGTTGGAGCTTTACCGATAGAAGTTATTTGTCCATCACATGGGGTGTGTTGGAGAAAGCATATCCCAGAAATCATAGAAGCTTATACAAAATGGTCAACCGGAGAAATTGAAGAAAATTCAGCTGTGATTATCTATGACAGCATGTGGGAAAGTACAACCAAGATTGCGAAAGAACTCTACCACGAGATTTGGCGTAGGGGAATTCCTGTAAAGCGGTTCAATTTAACTTCTTCTGATTATAGTGACGTAATAACTGAAGCAATGAAAGCTAAAGCGATTATTATTGGAAGTCCAACCTTAAATCGGGGACTTTTTCCTTCCGTAGCAGAATATTTATGTTACCAGAAAGGCTTAAAACCCATGAACAAGGTTGGTTTAGCTTTTGGATCGTATGGTTGGAGCAGAGGTGCGGTTAGAGCTATAATCAGTGAAATGGAATCCACTGGAATAGCGATGTTGGACGATTCAATTGAGATACAATTCGTTCCAAAACCTAGTGATTTAAACTTTAAGGAAATTGTAGATAAATTAGTAAAAAAAATGGAGGTATAAACTTATGGACTTTATATTAACAGAAGAACAAACAAAATTAAAGGCAAAAGCAAGAGAGTTTGCCATTAGAGAGGTCTTACCCGTTGCTCGAAAATACGATGAATCTGAAGAATTCCCATTACCTGTAATTAAAAAAGCATGGGAAGAAAAATTATTAAATTTAGGAATACCAAAGAAATACGGCGGAAAAGGTTATGGATTGCTTGATGCGTGTTTAGTAGTAGAAGAAATGTCTTCAGCATGTCCTGGAATTGCAACTTCTATTTTTGATAATAACCTTGGTGCTGAACCTATCGTTATTGGAGGAAATGAGGAGCAAAAGGAGAGAATTTTAGGTGAGTTAATTAATGAACCTAAGCTTATCGCATTCGCAACATCAGAACCAACAATGGGATCTGATGTAGCAGGTATGAAATGTCGTGCTGAAAAAGATGGGGAAGAATATATATTAAATGGGGCTAAATTCTGGATTACTAACGGTGGATATGCTGATTATATTACAGTTTTTGCAACCGCTGATCCAGAAAAAAAGCATAAAGGAATTGGAACTTTTATCGTAGATACAAAAACGGAAGGGGTAAAATTAGGAAAACATATTCCAAAACTTGGGCAAAGATCGTCCAATACAGTTGCTGTATCTCTAAAAAATGTTAGGATTCCCAAAGAGAATGTTCTAGCTAAACCAGGTAGAGGGTTCGTCTTAGGGATGCAAACTTTTGCTCACACTCGTCCTGCAATAGGGGCTTTTGCTGTAGGGTGCGCTCGTTCAGCTATGGAATATTCAATTGATTATGCTCAGAAAAGAGAAGCGTTTGGTAGAACAATTGCGAATTATCAAGTAATTCAAGAAAAAATAGCAAATATGTATAAAGATATCGAAGCTGCTCGATTATTAACCTATAAAGCAGCTTGGGAAGCGGATCAAGGATTAGATAACAATATGAGTTCTGCTATTGCAAAGGCTTTCGCTTCTGATGTTGCAATGAACGTAACAACCGAAGCAGTGCAAATTTATGGAGGATATGGTTATTTAAGGACGTATCCTGTTGAAAAATTATTCAGAGACGCAAAGCTTTATCAAATCTATGAAGGAACAAGTGAAATACAACGCATAATCATATCACGCTTCGCGATGAAAAAATATGAACACGCAATGCCAAGCGTATTCAAAAGAGATAGAGCTTAAGATTAAATTTTATCATTTTTTTACTTTTTTTTTTCAAACTTAATATTAAAATATTGATTCGTATTTTCTAATTCATTAGTGATTTTGTTGTATTTTTGAAATTAGGGATTAAATTATGTTAGATATTGCAAGTACTAATAGAAGTTCAGGAATTGTGCCTATGAAGGAAAAGATATCATATGCCTTTGCCCAAATGCCGGGAACCTTCTATGGAGGTGTCATGGGGGTAATACAATCATTCTATTTTGCCTGGATGGGGCTTATAACAATATGGATAACTATAGCACAAATTGTGTATGCGGTTTGGAATGTAGTTAACGATCCGATTTTCGGTAATAAAATTGGAAACACTCGCTATTACAACAAAAAAAGAGGAGAAGTCCAAAGATATATCCCCTATATTAAATTTGGGGCTCCCATTTTTAGCTTATGTTTTGCCTTAGTATTCTTCCCTCCAGATGCGTGGAGGGGGCAAACTTCTAACTTCGGTATTCAATTTTGGCTTTTCGTATGGTATCTTGTATCCCAAGTTGCCTATGATACTTTGTTTACTCTTGTTTTGTGTGCGTATGTTGCTTTACTTCCTCAAATGACCTTAAATCAACGGGAGAGAGAGAAAATACAACTCTATAGTACCGCGTTTCAATTACCAGCCATTTTAGTTGGTTTTATTATTCCGATTATGTTTTTAGCTGATCCTAATCCAGGTAGCATCGCTCAATTTCAAGTTCTTGTAATATCTATCGCTATTTTTGGAATCTTTCCTTACTTAATTTTATCAAAGTATGTACGGGAACATAGCGAACATATTCCCGAAAATAAAACTCCCATAATAAAATCAATAAAACTAGCTTTTAAAAATCCTTCGTTTAGAGTATACATACTATACGACGGGGTTTCAGTATTGTTTCTGAATTTAGTTATGGTTAGTTTACCTTTCTATCTAACGTGGGTTTTAGGACCAATGGAAGGATTTAACATGCTTCTCTTCTGGATTGGCCCAATTCTCTGTCTAATTATTGGAATTCCTATTATTTTAAAAATTGCCAGAAAATACTCCACAAAAGCATCCATTTCATTTTATTTTGGAGCTTTATCCATAGGGGGTCTCTTTAGTTTTTTCGCAGGACTTTCAGGCAATTGGATTCTTGTATCGATTGGATTTTCAATATTTATGCTAGGATTTCCCGGAGAATTTATTCAACATAATCCCATGAGAGCGGATACTATAGATTACGATTATTGGAAAATTTCGGGTGAACGGAGAGAGGGTCTTTATGCGGGAATAGGTCCATTACTTAGCAAACCCATGATAAGCGTCGCTTTAGCGGTACCTCCTGCTTTAATGACTGCATTTGGTTTAATATTTGTAGGTGATGGATTATCAGCAACTCAAGGATTGGCAAGAGCTTCTTTAAGCGTTAATATGAGTATGACCCTTTTACCCGGAATCGTATGTTTAATCGGTTTGCTAATATGGATAAAATTTTATCCTTTAACTGGAGAAGTTGTTAAAATAATGAAAAAAGAAGTAAGCATTCTACACGAACAAAAAAGAGAAGAGTACGAAGAGCGTCGTAATTCATAAAAGGTCTTTTTTTAATCTAAAATAATTCTATTATTTTTCCATTTCCATTATTTCTTTAGTTGCCTCTAAAAAGTTAGAATGAATTAAAGTTGGTTTTATGTCCTTAACTTCTAAATCCTGCAAATGCTTCTCTCCGTGCCCCGTAACCATGTAGACTGTTTTACAGCCCCCGTTAATTCCAAATTGTATATCAGACGGATGATCACCAATCATCCAAGATGAACTCATATCAACATCCCATTGATCAGCTATTTCATTCAAATACTTTGGGTTGGGCTTTCGGCACTCACAATTATCTTCTTTCACATGTGGACAGAAAAAGGTTTTTTCAATCTTAATCTTATTTTCATTTAATATGGATATCAAATATTCGTTATACTTATGGAAGTCTTCTACTGTATAGTAACCTTTGCCTATACCCGCTTGATTGGTTACTATAAAAAAGATAAAATTTGATTGCAATTGCTTCAAACCCTTAATAACCCCGGGCAAAATCTCTAAGTCTTCAATCTTATACGAATAATCTTTGTCCTCTATCAAAACTCCATCTCTATCTAAAATGATCGCTCTTTTTTTACTCATATTTTTAATAATTTTACAACTTACT
>Ga0114922_10001383_pt1 | contig 23099 bp, 20 predicted proteins | sample AartaG_FD_100975 | JGI IMG/M metagenome (GOLD analysis project Ga0114922, IMG submission 100975) | Deep subsurface microbial communities from Aarhus Bay to uncover new lineages of life (NeLLi) - Aarhus_00045 metaG | ecosystem: Environmental > Aquatic > Marine > Oceanic > Sediment | place... | reverse complement strand
ATTTTAGCCTAAAAGGGTTAAAAGTTCCCCCATTTTTTTGCTTTTCCACTTGTGATTTTATGTAACTAGTAGATATGATTAGTCTTGCATGCTTCTTGCCCTAATTTTTGGGGGAACTCCTGGCATTACCCAATGCCTCATCGGTAAAGGTGAGAAAACCACCCAGAATATCACCCCTAATATGCTCGGAGAGGAGTATTGTCTTAATTACACGCTTATGTCAGTATCTATATGTTTCCTAAAGGAGCCATATGTAATGTTTTAATAGGATGGATGGGGGATGAAGCTATGGACCATAAAAAAAGAAATCGCGCCTTTACACTAGTTGAATTGTTGTTACTTATTGCTATTCTGGGAACTCTATTAGTTCTTGCTATTCCCAATTTTATTACAATGCTCCATAAATCCAAGATCAAAGAGACTTGTGCAGACATTATAATAATTGGCCAGAAACTGGAAGATCATCTGTTAGATTACAGATATTTGCCTGAAGATTTATCCGGATTCAATAGAATAAGGCTGACAGATCCTTGGGGAAATCCCTTTCAGTACATGGTCATTTTGGGTAAGAGCAAAAATGAAATCAAGGGAAAGTCGAGGAAGGACCGGTTTCTGGTTCCTTTGAACTATGATTTTGACCTATACAGCATGGGAAAAGATGGCGAAAGCCAGGCTCCCTTGACCGCTAAGGCATCCCACGATGATGTGATCCGTGCAAACAATGGGGATTATGTGGGGATTGCCTCAAAATATTGAACGAGATGACGAGTGAGGATACAATTCAACTTCCTTCGCAGTAAGGTCGCTCAACGGATCGCCCTGCTTTTTATTCTGTGTGCCTTGATTCCTATCCTTGCCCTTTCCTTCCTTTCCTTTCGTCAGGTCACTCAACAGCTGCGTCAGCAGTCACAAGAACGGCTCTTTCAATCCAACAAGGCTATGGGGATGGCGATCTATGAGCGGCTGCTGATCCTCGAGGCTGAGATGGCCATCATCTCAGCACAGATCCGGGTGAATCCTCACATCAAGTTGGATGTTGCTTCCCGGGATCTTAAAATACGTCTCGAGAAAAAATTTAAGGGGCTGTGGCTCGTGTCGGAACAATCCCCGACTTTAATCCTGCTGGGGGAGGATCCGGCTCCGGAATTGACGATTCAGCAATATCAACATATTCTATCGGGAGAAACGCTGGTGTTTTACAGGCTCTTACCCGAATACTCCGCGCAGATCTTTATGGCGATCAAAATGACCTCCCCAGAGCTTCCGGCTTCTTATTTTGCAGCTGAGATCGATCCTGGTTTTCTGTGGAATATGGGCTATGAAGAGGCTTTGCCACCTTGGGGGGAGTGTTCTGTTTATGATCATGAAAATAGGCTTCTTTTTTCTTCTCTTCCCCAACCCTATCTCTTGGCTGATCGGCCAAATCCAAGTCGGATGCTCGGTAATTCAGGCTCGTTTGAGTGGTCATATAAGGACGAAAAATATTTGGCCAGCGCCAGAGATCTTTTTATTCAGAGCCAGTTTTATGCATCGAAGTGGGCCCTGGTATTAAGCGAAGCGAGTTCGTACATACAGGAGCCCTTAGATCAGTTTAAACGCACATTTCCTCTTGTTATCCTGCTCTCATTATGGGTAGTCCTGTTCTTGAGCTTCAGCCAGATCCGCCGTAGCCTAATCCCGTTGGAGAAATTGAAAGAAGGGGCACAGCGTATCTCCCAAAGGGACTTCGAGACTCAGATTATCGTGAACAGTGGTGATGAGTTCGAAGATGTGGCCGAAACTTTTAATGATATGTCTGCGACTTTAGGCAGACAATTTAAGGCGTTGAAGATGATGTCGGCTATTGATAGGGCTGTTCTATCTTCCAGGGACGCCAGAGCAATAGTGGAATCTCTGCTGACCCAAATCCACAATATCTGTCCATGTCAAGGTGTCAGTGTCGCTTTGCTGGAACCTACGGACAAAATGACCGGGGATCTGTATTTTAGAGCGGCGGGAGAATCCCAAAAAATTCAAGTGTCGGATATCGAGCTTCTTCCTCGCGACCTCAAGCTTCTTAAAGAACAGAATGACAAAATTTATGTAAGTGGGGGCTCGATCTCACCTTCATTTCTTTTGTCCCAGGATTCGTCAGGATTGAAATATTTTTTCATCTCCCCTGTGTTTTTAAAAAACAAGCCGGCTGCCATTTTATCCCTGGGTTTTTACGAGGAGCCTATGCTTTCTCAGGATGAGATGACTAACATCAGGCAGCTGACGGATCAGGTGGGAGTTGCCCTATCGAATACCCGGTTGCTGAAAGAGTTACAAGAGATCAATTTGGAGATTCTCGCAGTGCTGGCCCGAGCCATTGACGCCAAATCTCACTGGACAGCCGGTCATTCCGAACGAGTGACGGAATTTGCCTTAAAAATAGGCAAAACTTTAGCGTTTACCCAAAAGCAGCTGGATGTGATTCACAGGGGAGGGCTCTTGCATGATATCGGTAAACTGGGTATACCTAACCAGATCTTGGATAAACAAGCTAAGTTGACCCCTAAAGAAAGGCATATTGTGCAAACACATACCACCCTAGGGGCCCGGATATTGGAGCCGATTTCAGCCTACTCTGAGGTTGTCCGTATCGTTTTGGAGCATCACGAGAACTTTGATGGAAGCGGCTATCCCCAGGGTCTCAAAGGGAAAAATATCAGTCTCTACAGCCGGATATTCGCTGTGGCGGATAATTTTGATGCGCTTTCCAGCGATCGTCCCTACCGGCGGGCCCTAAAACTCAAAGAAGTGATTCATTATATCAAAATCCAAACTGGCAAGAAATTCGATCCCATGATTGTGGATGCTTTCTTGCGTGTTATCAAGACAAAGGGAGGATAAGATGAAAAATAACAGACTGTCCCAGGTTGTTTGGGTGACTATTATTCTGACGGCAAGCTCTTGTGTATCACAAACACAGCTTCCGGATGAGTTGTTGGGAATTTGGAAGACTGAGGCTCTGAAGTATCAGGATACCTTTTTTGAGATGAAAACGAACTTGCTTGTCCTGGGTATGGAGACGGGTGAGGTCCAGAGTTTCACGATCGCCAAGGTGGAAGGAAAAAAGTTGTGTGAAGAAGAGTGGGTCCTTTATACTGTTTTTTACCAAAATGACAGTCTGCAAAAATTCGAGTTCCCCTTTTATTACAACCCAGCAAAAAACGGCGTTATCAGGTTTAAAAACCAGGAAAATTTAGTTTGGAAGAAAGAAATTCAATAACATTAAATAGATTAATCTCCGCTATTCATTTTTTCCCTCTAAGGGGATCTGCAGTTTGACGATAAAATCATTTTCGCCTTGGGTGATGATCAGTTTTGTGTTGTCCCCATAAGCATTGGTAAGGCGCTGTTTTAGTGCTTTTAGTCCGAATCCTGGGCTTGCTTGGGTCCGGGCGGTTTTATCCCAGGGATTTTTGACCAAAATTAGGAGGGAATTCGGATATTTTTCTATCTGCAAAGTCAGGGTGCCGGGTTCGATAGTCTGCTGAAAGCCGTGTTTAATGGCATTTTCTACAAGCGGTAAAAGTGAAAAAGGAGGCAGCTGTTCTGCCATAGCTTGTTCGTTTATATTAAAATCGAGTTTCAGCCTTTCCCCCAGCCGGATCTTTTCTACTCCCAGGTAACTTTTTATATGCTCGAGTTCATCTTTCACACTTGCCCATTCCTTGCGGGCATAAACCAGACTGTAGCGCAAAAAATCGGCAAGCTGCATACAAACTTTATGGGCCAGCTCAGGGGATGTTTTTGTTAAAGTACTCAGTGCAGTCAGGCTGTTAAACAAGAAGTGGGGATGAATGGTCGCTTTAAGAGAGGATAACTCGGTACTGCTGGCAAGTAAGCGGTTTTCAAGAGCCTGCTGTTCTGCCTCTCTGCTTTTTTCCAGGGAGAGAATCAGATAGTGGATCAGGGCGGCCAGAAAATAGAGGAAAATTCCTGCTGACGCAAAGAGAAGAAAGACCTGATCAAACCGCATTCTCCAGACCCGGGTATTAAGGAAAAAATCCAGGCCTTCGCTGTAAGCCATTATCAGCAGCAGCCATACTCCTGTCATTGTTAAGGCGGCTATACTCTGCCTTAGGATAATATTAACAAGATTTTTTTGCTCAGGGAGCATAGTTTTACACAGGTACCAGGAAGAAAGGCAGAAAAAAAGTTCTACAAGCATTGAGGGAGCAGCAAGCAGGGCCGCTGCTGAAAAAGACAAACCTGTAAGGCTGCTCACCAGAACGGTCATACAGACAACAACCGGGCTCCATATGACCGTGACTAAAAGAAAATTCTTAGGCGAGCGAAGATAAGGAAACATATCAGTTTTTTACCTCAATGCCTCCCATTATAGACATTCCTTTTATCGTAAGTTTTCTTATCTCTTTTTCCGGATTTGCTGCTACTTCTTGCTTTGACATAACAACTGTTTTATTGTCTATCCCGCCAAGAATAGGTGTTCCCTCTATATTTACATGCCAGTTCCGGGGTACCCTTATTTCAATCCCCCCCATAACCACAAAGGCATCGATTATTATATCGTCATTCTGGATGTCAGCGTCTCTCAGATCAATTGTTCCACCACCCATAAATGCACTCACTTTGCCGCCTTTAAATTGGTCGGAAGCGAATTTGTACTCTGCTCCTCCCAGGACAAATGAAAGATTAAAGGTATTACTTGAGGATGGAGCTTTATGGCCACCCCATACGGCATCTTTAATGATCGCCATTCCGATTAAAATCACGATGATCGGCCAGAATGTTCCTATATCAAATACTATAATATCTAAATTATTTAACAGGAACAATACTCCCACAATAATAAAGATCGCACCGCTGAAACCATGCCGTGTTTCACTGGGCTTGGAAATATGGCTTAAGCCGATCAAAATGAGTGCGACAGGCCAGAAATCCCACATGTCTACGCCGATGGCAACGCCCATATTTTCAAGCAGAAAAAGAATACCGGCACAAATGACAACCAGTCCGATGATCATTTTTAAATCAAGGTTAATGCTTGCTTTTTTTTCCATTTTTTCCTCCAATGGTTAAATTTCTATTTCAATATAAGCAGTTCAGGGGGATATTGGTATAAGTATTCGGTAAATGACCTTTAACTCTCGGTAGATGACAGAAAATAGGCGGCAGTGTTTCATTTTAGAATGAGTTTTTCGTAATCTGCTTTATTTACAAAGGCCTCTATAAGCACTGGACCTTTAGCAGCAAAGGCTTTTTTTAAGGCTAATTGATATTCTTCTGTAGTGGTAGCAGTAAGTACAGGAACACCGAAAAAATTTTCGGTTGAAACATAGCTCTCTCCAAATAATTTGGTGCCGTAACTTTTAAAGTTCTTACGTTCTTGTTTTATGCGGATAAGAGATAGTTCTTTATCCGTCATAAGCACAAATATTATTTTTGTACCAAGGCGTTTGGCAGTTGCCAGTTCGCCTGCCATCATCAGGAAGCCGCCGTCTCCTGTTATACAGGCCACTTCCCGCTCGGGCAGACTTAGTTTTGCGGCAATAGCTGCGGGAATACCGAATCCCATAGAAGAACAGCCATTAGTCATAAGCTGGCACTCGGGTGAAAATGCTTTCCAGGCCTGGCCTATTAGATGGAGGTGAGCCCCCACATCACAGGTCATGATACCGTCTGGAGGAAGCATCTCCCTCAGGCCAGCTAGGACTGTTCGCGCCTCAAATTTCCCTTCCTCAGGGGAAAGGTCAGCAAACATTTTATGCCGCCTTTGGGCCAGAGCTTTAATATCCCAGTCTTTTTTAGCAGCAGCAAGCCCGGCCAAACGTTCCAGCGCTGGTTTTAAATCACCTATTACTTCACAAGCCAGGGTGCATTGGTTTTTGTCTAAGTCAGCGGGTATGGTGTCAATATGCATTAAAGGAATGCTGTGTATCCAGTCTTCATAGTTAAGTTCTACCGGGTCGTATCCGATCCCCACTATAAGGTCAGCCTGCTGTACTGTCTGGTCGATCCGCTCTGAAAGTGCATGAGAAAGAACTCCGGCATATAAGGGGTGGTCTTCCGGGACCATTCCTTTGGCCATGGGAGTCTGGACGACCGGGACCTTAAATTTATCTAGGATCTTTAATATTAAAGGCCTGACCTGGGAGCGGATAGAGGTGATCCCCAGTGCAATAAGGGGTTTGCGGGCCTTATTAAAGAGGGCCTCCATTTTTTCCAGGGACTCATTACCAGGTGCAGGTATCTGTTTTGAGGGCAAGGGTTTTACTTTTTCGGGTTTTGCTTTTTCTGCCCCTATTCCTTGGGGAAGGCCGATATATACCGGTCCCGGGACTTCAGAAATTGCCGTCTGAAAAGCTTTGTAGAGCGTTTCCTCTACCTGGTCTGATTTCAAGCGTGTTTGCCATTTTGTTATCGGTGTAAAAAAACTCTGTTGGTCTATATTCATCTGAGTGATACGGTTGAGCATGTTATCAGATTTTTCATCTGAAAATGCAATCATGGGTGAACGGTCAAGATATCCGCAGCAAACACCTGTGCTTTGATTACAGGCACCGGGGCCATAAGTTCCAAAACAGGCTGCTACTTTTCCGGTCAAGCGCCAGCAAACATCAGCCATAAATCCTCCCGAGGATTCATTGCTGACAAGAATGAATTCTATGCCTTCAGTTCGGCTGATCGCTTCCAAATAATCAATCCAGTTACCGCTTGGAACTCCAAATACATAGCGAACGCCTAATTCTTTTAGGGTTTGGGCCGTTTTTTCTGCTGCATTCATTGACCTTCTCCTTTTTCAATTTAGAGTTAATACTTTATAGCATAAACCTATGATTTGGCAAATGAGGAAATATGAGGAGCTCCCCCATTTTTTCTAAAACTTACAATAGCTGTAATGCCGGGACACGGGTAAGTCCCTTTGAAAGACAGGGATTTCCCCCAGCGGTGAAATCCCTTCCTGTCCTCACAACGCTCTCCTCGAGATTCTCTCGAGGAACCATGCCCGCGTTGTTCCGGATGGCTTTCTCCGGGATTTACCCGTGCCCCGGCCAGCTGTTTACCTGGATTAGAGAAAAAAATGGAAGGGAACTCCAGAGAAAGAGAATAGGGAAAAATCAAATACTATAATGACATAATGAAAATTGTGGATGTGAAGATTGTTTATCCCCAAAATACATGATATTATTACTACAAATGGAAATATCTGTTGTTATCATTGCCTTTAATGAAGAGGATAGGCTGGCAAATGCTTTGAAAAGTGTTGAAGATATTGCTGCAGAGATCATTGTTGTTGATAGTTACAGCCAGGATAATACGGTTGAACTAGCTAAACAATTTACAAATAAAGTATTCCGGCATAAATGGACGAACTATTCTGACCAGAAAAATTTTGCCAATTCCAAAGCCTCTTGCCCCTGGATCCTATCTCTGGATGCAGATGAGTGCCTTTCACCACAACTTCAGGAAGCAATCCTCAAGTTGAAGGATGAAGAGCCTGATGTTTCCGCTTTTTCTATACCGCGCAAAGTTTTGTACCTGGGAAAATGGATACGTCATTCCGGGTGGTATCCGGACAGGAAACTCCGCCTTTTTCGCAAAGAGAAAGCCTTATGGGAAGGGGAGTATGTGCATGAAAGACTTGTGGTTGATGGCCGGATTTTAAAGCTTAAGGGAGATATTCACCACTTTACTTATCGGAGTATAAGTGACCATCTGGAGAGAATAAATATTTTTTCGAGCCTGGGTGCAAAAAAATTGTATGCCGAGAAAAAAAAATGCCGTTGGTTTCATTTAGTGTATCTGCCCTCTTTACGCTTTCTAAAGTCCTTTTTCTGGAAAGCGGGATTCCTGGATGGATACGCAGGTTTTGTCATTGCGGTTCTGCACGGCTATGCTGTTTTTGCCCGGTATGTTAAGCTGCGGGAGATCTGGAAAAAAGGAGAGAGGATTGAGCCTTTTCCAACTTGATGCCGGCAAGGAATGGAGAGGAGGCCAGAGACAGTCATATTTTTTAGCCAAAGAGCTAAAACGCCAGGGATACCCTTTCTACTTTTACGTCCAGCCAGGCAGTTCGCTCTATGAGAAAGCTTTACTGGCGGATCTCCCGGTAAAAGCTGTAAAAATTCGCAGCGAAGTAGACCCGCTTGCAGTCCTGCGTCTGAGTGCGGCTATGAAGCGCAGAAAATGCAGGTTGGTTCATTTTCATGATGCCCATTCATTAGCAGTCGGTTCCGCTGCTGCCTCTGTTGCTAAGGTTCCTTTAAAAGTTATATCCCAGCGGATTGATTTTCCTCTGAAAAAAAATTATTTGTCGCGGAAAAAATATACAAAAAACATTGATTTGATAATCGCTATATCCCAGGGAGAAAAAAAAATACTGGTCAAAGGGGGGATCAATACTCGGAAAATCAAAGTCATACCTGACGGGATTGATTATTCTCCTTTTGAAGAAGCCACATCCATAGATTATTTACGCAAGGAATTATCTTTTGAACCGGAGGATTTTTTAGTTGGTATTGTTGCTCATCTGGCTGACCACAAGGGACATGAGTATTTGATCGAAGCTACTAGGATCCTCAAGCAGAAAGCTCCCCGGATTAAAATGATCATAGTGGGAGAAGGTCCTTTACAGATGAAACTGAGCAAAAAAGTCAAAGAGATTAGAGTTGAAGATATGGTCTTTTTTCTTGGTTTTAGAGAGGATATTCCCCAGATCTTATCATCTCTGGATCTTTTTGTGCTTTCTTCCAAAATTGAAGGAATGGGGACCAGTATAATGGATGCTATGGCCAGTAGTCTGCCGGTAGTTGCTTCCCGGGTAGGAGGTATCCCGGAGGTTGTTGTAGATGGAGAGACGGGGCTGTTAGTGCCGCCTAAAAATCCAGAAGCTCTGGCAGAAGCTATTTTGCGGATCTATAATAACAGAGAACTGGCAGAACAACTGGGGAAGAAGGGACATGAAGTGGTGCATGCAAAGTTTTCAGCTGAAGCAATGGCTGCAAAGATCATCAAAGAATATGATCGCCTCGCAAAAAAGAAGGGAATCTCTTTTTTATGAAGATCGAGAAGATAGAGCTTTCGATCCTAGAGTTACCTTACGTCCATTTTTTTGAAACCAGTTTCGGGAGGGAGCATAGCAGCACTTTTATTCTAATTAAAGTGTTTTCAGAGGGGATTTCCGGGTATGGGGAAGTAGTGGCGGAAAAGCTGCCCCTGTACAGCTATGAGACTACCTCAACCGCCTGGCTGGTTTTAAAAGAACTTCTACTCCCGATGGTGTTTGAAAAAGGAATAATTGAGCCTGATGATTTTTATAAACAAACACAAAAATTCAAGGGACATCTTATGGCAAAAGCCGGGCTGGAGCTGGCCCTGTGGGACCTTAAAGCAAAAAGAAAGGGCCTTCCTCTATCTAAGCTTTACGGAGGCACGAGGAAAGAGGTTTCCTCGGGAGTAAGTGTGGGGATCCAGGATACGATCCCGCAGCTGCTGGATAGGATCGATTCTTTCTTAAAGGAAGGATACAGAAGGATCAAAGTCAAGATAAAACCCGGCTGGGATATTAAGGCCTGCCGGGAGATCAGGAAAAAGCATTCCGACCTGATCCTGCAAGCGGATGCCAATGCCGCCTATAAGGTCGATGATATTGAGCATCTGAAAAAGTTGGATGAGTTTGATCTTTTAATGCTAGAGCAGCCTTTTAGCGGCGATGACCTCTGGGACCACAGCCGTCTCCAGAAGGAAATAAAGACTGATATATGCTTGGATGAAAGTGCTGTGTCTGCCGCAAAGGTTAGAAAAGCATATGAGATGCAAAGCTGTCGCATTATCAATATTAAAGTCGGCCGGGTGGGAGGCATTATAGAGGCCAGAAAGATCCACGATTTTTGCCAGGCCAAAGGTATGCCGGTCTGGTGCGGGGGTATGCTCGAGACCGGGATCGGTAGGGCGCATAATATCCACCTTGCTTCTCTGCCTAATTTTAAACTGTCAAATGATATTTCCGCCAGTAAAAGGTATTTTACTCAAGACCTTATTGAACCGGCTGTCGAGCTCACAGAGCGCGGTACGATCACAGTTCCGACTGGGGCGGGCATAGGAGTTTTTCCGGTTGAGGAGCGCATCAAGCAAGCAGCCCTTAAACAAGAAACTTTTCCTTAAAAATTTAGATTTATGAGTTTTCAGGTCGCAGGGCTTTGACCAGGCTGGTTTTAAAAGAAGCTGACAATCTGTCCCCAAAAGCTCAGCATTAGCTTAACATGGCGGCTCTGGTCGTTTTTTCAGTTTTACATCAGTCTCCACTGTAAAAAATTGATAATCTTTATAAAAAACATTCATCTCAGAATGGACCTTTTTTTTGCCATTTTTTCTAATATAGGCTTCCTCAATAAAATAATGACTGGGGAATCGGATTCCATTTTTTTCAAAACCAAAATCGGTTATTTGGATGAAGCGGGGTTTCCCATCGTATTCTTTGGCCAGTTGCTTGATCACTCCAGAACGGGTCATCATATCCTCATCCCATGAGATCCTTAGGATACTGAAATCCTTATCACTGACCCAGATTTTCCCGCTGAGGATTTTATGAGAAAGCCAAGATGTGGGAATAACTTCAATGATTAGAGCTTTTTCTCCATTGAGAAGCTCTGATCCAACCAATTTATAATTAAAATAGGGCTGCCTATCTTCAGCCAGAAGATTATTCGGACCGAACATAACATTTCTATATTGAAACATCTTAGTATCAACGCTTTTAACCTCTTTTTTTTCCCGAATCCCATCTTCTTCCAACAATATTCTTTTTTCTTCCTTCTGCTTGCCCTTACGGATCAATTGGTAATCATAGAGTAATTCATGTTTTTGCCCTATCATCATTCTCGATAATTTATTGGCTGGGTTAAAACGCTGAACATTATATTTCTCTGAGATTTCCTCCTTACACACAAAATACAAGGCAACCTGGTTCAATCTCTCACAGTATTCTTTTGTCTTTTTCAAAATTTGCGTTATCTTCATCTGGTCATTTGGTTCTAAGTTCTCTTGAGAAAAAATCAAGGGAGTAAAGACGAAAAGGACCGTTGATAAAAATATTCTTACAGACTTCATTGCTATTATCCTTTTGCTGATATTACATACTCAATTTAACATAAATATCTTTATCTCTCAAGAAAAAAAAATCCATAAAAGCTTGCATTAACTAGTATCTTGTATTACAATGTACTAGGTCAAAATGGAAAATAAAATAAAACAACTACGAAAAGGAATCTTGGAGCTGGCCATCTTAGGATCTCTTGAGAATGAAAGTCTCTATGGTTTTTCTCTGATTAAAAAACTGGCCAGCTATCAAGATATCAACCTGACTGAAGGCACCATATATCCGATTCTCAGCCGTTTGTCCAAGGAAGGACTGGTAAAGTCAGAGTGGCGGGAATCCCATCAAGGGCCTCCTCGCAAGTACTATTCCTTGAGCCAGGCGGGACAAAAAGCGTATCAGATTCTCTCTGAGGAATTTAAGCGGCTGAGTGGCCTGGTTTATCAGTCCTCTCAGCCGTCACCCGAGATCCTGGATGGGAAAAAAGAAAAGACCATTTCCATAAAAAAGGGGAGGAAAAATGGCCAATAATTTCAGCGAAACAGCTCAAAAAATTGTGAATAATTATCTAGACCGGTTAAAATCTCATCTCAAAGGGCTTCCAGAACCGGATCGTAAAGAATTGGTTAAAGAGGTCTATTCCCACATTTATGAATCGTATGCCCAGGATCCCTCCGAGGATGGGGTTGAGCGAATTTTTAATGTTTTGAGTCGTCTGGGAGAGCCCCATGAGGTGGTTGCCTCACGTGTATCTACTTCGATGGTAGACATGGGGAAAAAACGGAAACTCCCATTTTATATCCTGGCTGGTGTAATGATCGGTCTCTTCGGGCTGCCTCTTGGTGTAGGGGTATTCAGTTTGTTTCTGGGACTTGCCGTCACTCTTTTTGCCCTGGTTATATGTTATTACGCTATGGCGGTCAGTTTTGTATTGGGCGGATGGGCGACAATGATTGTGAGCATCATCCGGCTTTTTTATCAAGATTTTCTCCTTGATTATGTTCAAGGTTTTGAGAAATTATTTGATTACCCTACAGGTGAGATATTAACCATAGCATCCTCTTTGTTCCTTCTTGCTATCGGAATACTTATGTTATGGGCGAGCAAGCATATTCTACGGGGATTTAAGTTTTTAATTTTACTGCCGTTTGAAAAAATCAAAAAGGCGCGGGAGCGCAGAAAGTAAAAGGTTATCTGTATTTTAGATAAAATTGATGTCGGCCTCTTTCAGGGGAAAGCAAAGCATATTTCTGTCTGGGCCGGATTCTGCCGACCTTTCCATTATTTAATAATAAAGAATTTTGTCTGGCGACCGTCGATGAATTTACATCCATCTTTTTTTGTATAAACTCCGCCTTCTTCAAGCCCCATGCGGACTGATTGGCCATCCCACTCAGGTACTTCATAGATGTTGTTCATTTCAATGGCATAACAGGTATTGTAATAAAGCGGGTAGTCACCGCGTACCGGTACACCGTCCTGTCGATTCCAGAGGCCCACAATAAATCCGGCTGCATGTCCGTGAATACCAAGAGGGTGGCAGTACACAGACGGATTTAAACCTTCAGTCTTTGCCTTTTCCAGAGATGATTTTAGTACTTCATTTCCTGACCTTCCTGCTTGGTGCTCAGCCATGACGATGTCCTGCAATCTGTTCCCCAGCCTTACGGCTTCCTTTAAACCTTTAGGGGCGTCCTCTTCTCCTATTTTGCACACATATGCATTTTGCTGGGTATCGGTGCAGAGCCCTAAATAGACGATCCCGATGTCGCAGTGGAGAAGGTCACCGCGTCTTATAACTGTGTTTTTGTCGGGGTATTTTGCTGCTTCTTTTTTTGAACGTTGAATGGAGACAGAGGGCTGGAACCAGGTTTCCACTCCCAGGTCCGTATATTTTTGCCTTATCCACCAGACGACCTCCTCGGTTGTGGTGATATCAGGAACAATGACTCTGTTTGAGAAAAATTCGGCAATAATGTCATGGGCAATGCCGCAGATATGGCGGTGGATACTTAATTCCCTGGGACTGCGGGTCTCAAGCCACCCCACACACAGATTTTCTGCAGAGACCAGCCTTTTTGAGTATTCAGGTCCCAGGGCTTTGACCAGGCTGGCTTTAAAAGAAGCTGACAATCCGTCCCCAAAAGCCCAGGTCTCGGATTCATTGATCCCGACTTTTTTAGGATCTTGTTCTTTTATATAGTCTGCCAGATTGACTATCTGGTCTTTAGTTTTATCTGTATACATGGCTTTATACCATTTTCCCATCCCGTAAAAGCTTCCTGTCAGACGTTTTACGCCTTCATCGCCTTTGTCATGAAAAATAAGAATTGAAGTTCTGCGGGCGGCCATGGTCGGTTCCGGAACCATTGACATATAAACCGGGTCTTCGTTGTACTCCCGACAGATTATGATCCACATGTCGATTCCCTCGCGGCGCATCAATTCCGGAACAATGTGTTCGAGCCTCCATTCCAGGATCTCATTCATAACTTTGGCTCTTTGCTGTTCCGGCAGGATGTGGTCAATATCGTTTACATCAGTTACTCCGATATCTTGGGCAAGAGTAATTCCGGCTGCCAGAATAAAAAAGATTGAGATAAGAATTGCAAGTTTCGTTTTTTTCATACTTTTCCTCCTTTTTGTAAATAATCCAGGTTAGTTTTCACTTTATTAAACATTTAAACAAAAATCAATAAAAGAAGTGATTTGAGTTCAAGGGACTTTGCTATGAGTTCGGCAAGAAATAGAATATGCAAAATATTTTGTTTTTTTGTAGATATTTATATATACTGATTTAACCTAGAAATAGAAAAACGGAGGAAGAAAAAATGAAGGAAACTTTTATCTTTTTTATCTGTGCAGGATTATTGTTTATGTCCTGTTCAAAACAACCGCTTGAAAAACCAGCCGGGGAGAATCCATTTTTTTCCGAATACAATACTCCTTTTAAGGTCCCCCCTTTTGATGAAATTACAGAAGAGCACTATTTGCCGGTGTTTAAAGAGGGGATAGTCCAGGATCAGAAGGAAATAGATGCGATCGCAAATAACCTCGAAGATCCTACTTTTGCAAATACCATTGAAGCCCTGGACTATACTGGAGATTTATTGACTAAGGTTGAAAATGTTTTCTATAACCTGCTTGGGGCAGATACAAATGACAAGATGCAGGAAATTGCAAGAGAAGTCGCTCCTATGTTGTCCAAACATGGAGATGATATAAGGTTAAATGCCGATCTATTTCAAAGAGTTAAAACAGTTTATGACAAAAAAAGCGAGCTCTCGCTTACTCCGGAAAAAGCTCAACTGCTGGAAAAGACATATAAGGTATTTGTAAGAGGAGGCGCGAATCTGGGACCGGAAGAGCAGGCCAGATTAAGGGATATAAACAAGGATCTGTCGCTTCTTTCCCTTAAATTTGGGGAAAATATTTTAAAGGAAAACAATACTTTTGAAATGGTATTAGAAAATGAGGAGGATCTGGCCGGACTGCCGCAGTCAGTAATTATCGGGGCTGAAGAAGCGGCTAAAGAGAGAGGTCAGGAAGGAAAATGGGTGTTTACGCTCCATAAACCCAGTATGATCCCTTTTCTCCAGTATTCTGAAAAAAGGGAATTTAGAGAAAAGATCTTTAAAGCCTATATCAACCGGGGTAATAATAATGATGAGCTGGACAATAAAACCCCTTTGTCCAAAATGGCAGCCCTGCGGGTGGAAAAGGCAAATTTATTAGGTTATGACACGCACGCTGATTTTGTGCTGGAAAATAATATGGCCAAAAAGCCAGAAAATGTATACAAACTGCTGGAACAGATCTGGAAACCAGCTCTGGCTAAAGCCAAGGTGGAGGCCAAAGAACTTCAGGCCATGATCGATAAGGAAGGCAAAGATTTTAAACTGGAAGCCTGGGATTGGTGGTTCTATGCTGAAAAGCTTAAAAAAGCCAAATATGCCCTGGATGATGAAATTTTGCGGCCTTATTTTAAGCTGGAAGATGTCAGAGACGGAGCCTTTTATGTAGCGAATAAATTATTCGGCATAACGTTAGAAGAGAGGACTGATATTCCCAAGTACCATGAAGATGTAAAGGTTTTTGAAGTAAAAGAAGCCGACGGCACCCATATCGGCATCCTTTATCAGGATTACTTTCCCAGGGCAAGTAAAGAAGGCGGGGCCTGGATGAACAGCTTCAGAAAACAGTCTCGTAAAAACGGCAAGGAAATTCATCCGGTCATAGCAAATGTCTTTAATTTCTCTAAACCGATCGGCAACAAGCCAGCTCTTATCACTTTTGAGGAAGCCCTGACCCTATTCCACGAGTTCGGACATGGTTTGCATGGATTGCTCTCAAATTGCACCTACAATATGCTTTCAGGTACATCAGTGTCCCGGGATTTTGTGGAGCTGCCTGCCCAGGTCATGGAAAATTGGGCGGCTGATTCGGAAGTTATTAAAGTGTATGCCAAACATTATGAGACCGGAGAAGTGATCCCCCAGGAATTGCTTGATAAGATCAAAAAGAGCGGTCATTTTAATCAGGGTTTTGCCACGGTCGAATACTTGGCGGCTTGTTTTCTCGATATGGACTGGCATACCGTAGCAGAGGCTGAAGAATTTGATGCGGAAAAATTTGAATCCGATTCATTAAACAGGATAGGCCTTATCCCTGAAATCGTTGTCAGATACAGAAGTCCTTATTTTTCCCATATATTCAGCGGGGGGTATTCTTCAGGATATTACAGTTACATATGGGCTGAGGTTCTGGATGCGGATGCTTTTCAGGCCTTTAAAGAAACCACTCTTTTTAACCAGGAAAAAGCTCTGGCCCTGCGTAAAAATATCTATGAAAAAGGCGGAACAGAAGACCCCATGACCCTATATGTTCGTTTTAGAGGGTTTGAACCGAAGATAGATGCCTTGCTGAACAAGAGAGGGCTTAATTAATTAGAAATACAACGGTAACTAAGGTGTTTCGATCTTGTCCTATCTATCAAGTCGGGTTAGCCCGAATTGTTTTGCCCATTTAAGAGCTTCGTTGTACTCACTGCTGTTTATGCGCCTGGCGATTTCTGGATACTGGCGAGCTTTATACTCTGGCCGGTACTGGCGCATTATATTGATATAAGTGGTTTTTGACAGCTCTTCAGATATAAATTTTAAAACTTCTTGTGTGCTTGATATCCGGTTCGGTAAAACAAGGTGTCTTATAAGAAGCCCTTTCTTTGCGATTAGCCTGCTGCTTACTTGCAGATCTCCTACTTGTCTAAACATTTCCTTTAATGCTATCTTAGCATAGTAGGGATAATTGTAGGCTTCACTGGAAAATTTGGCAGCATATTCAGGATTCATATATTTAAAGTCGGGTAGATAGATGTCTACAATACCATCAAGGAGTTTAAGTATCTCCAGCTTCTCATATCCACTGGTGTTATAAACAATAGGAATGTGTAAACCCATGGGAATGGCTTTCATCAGGGCATTGACAATACCCGGGACATAATGAGTAGGTGTTACCAGATTGATATTGTGGCAGCCCAGTTTCTGAAGCTTGAGCATTGATTCAGCAACTCTTTCTTCTGTTACTTCTATTCCTTCCCCTTCAAAGCTTATTGAGTGGTTTTGACAATAAAGACAGCGCAGCCCGCAGTGTGAAAAAAAAATTGTTCCTGAACCTTTCTTTCCTACAAGCGGTCTTTCTTCCCCAAAATGGGCAAAAGAGCTCGATATTTTCAGGGTTGCAGTCGCCTGGCATTTACCCAGCTCATTTCGGGTTCTGTCAACGCGGCAGTCACGGGGACAAAGGGTGCAGTTTTCATAATATGAGCTAAGTTTTTTCGCGCGTTTCTTAAGTTCTCCGTTTTTATATAACTCTAAGTAGGAAGGATATTTGGGAGAGTCGTTTTTTATCATTTTTTTATCCATATAAGAGAATGGTGTTTTAGAATAAAACAAATAAAAACCGGCCAAAGGCAGAGAATCATTCAGGAAACTCCGCCTGGATATCTTTTTCATCTTCCCTTATCTAGCCTGAATACTTCAGGCTAATTCTGGCACAGTAGAGAATTCTTGTCAAAGATAGATCTGTCCGGGTAAACTTGTTTTTTCCCTTTGACTTGAGATATTGCTAATATTATTGTAGATAGAGAAAATACATCGTAAGAAGGAGAAAATAATGGTAAGGCATATTTTTCAGTTTATTTCTGTTTTTTCTTTACTGTCAATAATGGGGCTGCCGATTTTTTGTTTGGCTCAAGGCCAAAATAAGATTGATAAACTCAGAATAAATGCTGGGCGGCTGGAACAGCGGCTAGAAAAGCTGGCGGAATTCGGAAAAATTCCTACAGGTGGTGTCCATCGATTGGCTTTCAGTGAAGCTGATATCAGGAGCCGCACATATATAAGATCATTGATGAAAGAAGCTGGTTTAGAGGTCCATACTGATGAGGCTGGAAATATCATCGGGCGGAGAAAGGGGAGCCGGCCTGATCTTCCTCCCATTGTTTTTGGTTCTCATACAGACACTGTGCCAAGCGGCGGCAAATATGACGGGGCTGTGGGTGTTTTGGGAGCAATCGAATGTGCCCAGGTACTTAATGAAAACGCAATCCAGACACGTCATTCTCTCGAGGTTGTAGTTTTTACAGATGAAGAAGGGGGTCTGGTTGGAAGCCGGGCCATGAACGGTACTCTGACTCCGGAGGCGCTTGAAGTTGTAAGCCTTAGTGGAAAAACGATAAGAGAAGGCATCCGCGCTTTAGGTGGAGACCCTGACGGTCTCGCTAAGGTTAAACGGGGAAACGGGGATATTAGAGCTTTTATTGAAGTCCACATTGAACAGGGAGCAGTACTGGATTCAGGAAATATTGATATCGGGGTTGTGGAAGGCATAGTTGGTATCAGCAGATGGGATGTGACTTTTAAGGGATTTTCAAATCACGCCGGTACAACTCCCATGGATATGAGAAAAGATGCGCTCCTTGCTGCTGCTCATTTTGTAATTGCTGTAAATAAAATTGTAAGAAACGAACCTGGCCGTCAGGTAGGTACTGTAGGCATGATTAAGGCAGAACCAGGGGCTCCCAATGTTATTCCGGGGCGGGTGAAGATGAGTCTGGAACTGCGCGACCTTTCTGAAGAAAAGATCAAATCCTTGTTTAAAAAAATTCAAAAGGAAGCGCAAGTTATTGCAGAAAAAAGCGGGACTAAGGTAACATTCGCGTTTATAGACACTATGGCACATCCGGCGCTCACTGACCCGGAGATAAGAAAGTATATAGCTGAATCTGCAGAGCAGTTAGGGTTGACATCCCTGTTCATGCCCAGTGGCGCAGGCCATGATGCCCAGGATATGGCCAAGATTGCTCCTACAGGAATGATATTTATCCCTAGTATAGGAGGAATAAGCCATTCCCCCAAAGAATTTACACCAATGGAAGATATTGTTAACGGCATAAATGTGCTGCTCCAGACAATTTTAAAGATTGACAGCGGAGCTTAGGAATAATCCCCATTATACCTTTCAATTACAAATCGGGGACTTCTTGTTGACAGGATATGTTACATCCGATAATATTTTTTTAGTGGTAGTTCAGAGTGAAAAAATTTAACAAAATTGAGAGGAGATTGCCATGAATAAAAAAACCAAATTCCAATATTGTTTAGCCTCTTTATTAGGGCTAAGTATGCTTACATTCTTGATAGGCTGCGGAGGTAAAAAGAACCTTGATCCTCCTGTTGTCACCGATGAATTTGACCGTTTTCTGGTGACAAAAACGACTCAAATCGGTGATATTATCGGTCAGATCGAACTTGTTTTTCCAAACAGCAAAAAAATCGCCTGGAGCCTGATAAAGCCTGTGCCCGGAGGGGATCAGAGGAATTATTTAAAAGAAGGTCAGTTGGATGCAACTGAGATAGTGGAGATCGATGCTGACTCAGCTGAGATTCGACTCAAGGCGCATCCGTCCAGATACCCTGCCCATTATTACGCTGAAGTTCGGGCTACAAATGAAGACGGATTTATGGAACAGGTCCTCATTATTATTGTACTGGATGAAACCCCAAAACAGGAAAACGCGCTGGATATTTTCACGCAGCGCATAGATGGCTCGGGGCTTAGCTTTTATGCTACAGCAGATGTTGATCCAAGAAAGATAGAGTATGCAGCCAATGTGGCCGAGGCACTTCTATCAAAAGATAGAAAAGGATCAGGAATAATTACGCACCAACTCAAGCAGAAAAATAGAGTAATGACCATTTTTAAGACTTTTGAGGAGCGCAACACGGCTATTGGTTTTTACATGCATAGACGGAGCCTGGGAATAAGAACTCAGGACCTTGAGGACGAAGAGATTATTCCGGACTATTTACGCCTGGGCGGGCCGGCAAACTTACGCCGTGATGCGTCTGTGGAAGAAATCACCCATTTGATCCACAGCGGTGGCATCATGGATGCCTACCCTGAGGTCCAGGAACGTCTGGAAAAGGCAACCCAAAACGCCATAGACCGGAAGTTTTTCCGCCCTTGGGATGGATTGCCAGCTGATTCATTCAGTCATGAATATCTGGCCATTGGTTTAGATATTGTATACGGAGTCCGTCAAAATCAATTCTATATGGGCCGCATTAAGGACGAAAACGGCAATTCAATCCAACCGGCTTTCCGCTTAAGTCTCGGCAATGATGTGTTGATGACCGCTGAAAATCTAATAAAGTATGATCCTGAACTTTTTGAGATCGTTTCATTTCTATTTCCATCCCGTAAAGAGTTTTTTAAAGAGATGGGTTGGGAGATTTACACATCCAAAATCATCTATCTGGCTGGTTCTGGGGAGCATAGAGATCTTTTTATTATAAATGAAGATGGATCTGGGAAAAAACAGCTGATAAATACAGATTTTTCTGTTGAATGGCCAAGCTGGTCTCCTGATGGCAAAAGTATAATGTTTATTTCTTATGATGATAAATCCCATGGTTTGTACACAATCGATAGTTTTGGTAAAAACCTGAGAAAGGTCAGCATAGAGGATAAAATACCAGATACTCCCTGCTGGTCACATGACAGCAAGAGTATTGCCTTTACAGCAGAAGGAAAAGAGAGCAGGTCAATTAAAATTGTTGATATTAATGGTGTTTATTTGAGGACCATTGCGGGCAAAGGCATTAATGGAGGATACCAGAGCTGGTCTCCTGTAGGGCCCCTGCTTGTTTTTGAATCAGGGAAAGACGGAAATCCGGAAATTTATACAATAAATGCAGACAATGGGAAGGACTTAACGCGGCTGACAAATAATGAAAAGCTTGATGAATGGCCGTGTTTTTCTAAGGATGGTTCAATGATTGTGTGGGCACATGGAGTTGAAGGAGATAAGGACCTGTGGGTGATGAATGCTGATGGAAGCAATAAGAGACAGATCACGCAAAATATTGCTGTGGGAGATGCCTTCTCATCCTTTTCGCCTGATGGGTCGCGTGTTGTTTTTACTTCTAGATCTGAAGGAAAACCGCTGTCTATATATGTTATTTATCTTGATGGATCAAGATTAGAGAAAATTGCAGAGGGATCGAGTGCAAACTGGTCCCCCAATTTTTAGAATGAAAACACAGGGCTGGATTTTTATCAGGAGGTAAATGATGAGAGTTAAATGTTTATTTGATAAAATATATCACACATATCGACATTTTTTATGAATAGTTCAGGTTAATTGAATTATGTACATATGCTGAATTGTGAAAAGGAGTTTTTGCTTATTATGGACCTGAGGAAGGATAAACAATTTTTAAGGGAATTTGGGTGATAAATATTACAAGAAAGGTCACGCGGTAAATTTTAGGAGGTGCTAAATGCCCTGGATTGATGAAATAAGTTGTAATGGCTGTGGAATTTGTGTAGATGAGTGTCCTGTAGATACTATATACATGGAAGGTGAGAAGGCAGAGATAAATATGGAAAATTGTATTCGTTGTGGTGTTTGCCATGATGTGTGTCCCCAGGAATCAGTAAGACATGATAGGGAAAAAATACCTGACGAGGTAAGAGCTAATGTAGAGATGACAAAAAGATTTATGGAAGCCTGTGCAAAGCATCTTGGTGACAAAAAAGAGAAAGGTAAATGTCTGAAGAGGATGAAAAAGCATTTCAATAAAGAAAAAAATGTTGCAGAGAAAACCCTGAATGAGCTTGAGAAGTTAATAAATGCATAATCTTTATAAACTTTTGATTTTCACCTGCTAGGGCGGATGTTCCACAGGAGTTACTGCATCCATAGCCTGTAGAAATATATGGGAGGAAAATCCGGATGATGGGCAAACTGGATTTAGAAGAGAAAGTTTACAAAGTTGTTCAAAATGAAGTGAAGATCCTTTTGCAAATGGAGTGAAAATGACGGATGCTATGACAAAGTGGGAAAGAGAGGAAGGGGTTAAATTCCTGAAGAAAATCGGAATAAAAACCGGTCAGACCGTTTTAGATTTTGGGGCGCAGGTTGGTCATTACAGTATTCCAGCGGCAATTGCTGTTGGAAAAAATGGTTTAATTTATGCAGTGGATAAAGAACAAAAAGAACTGAATGCGTTAAGCAGAAAAACGAAGCGCTTGAATTTGAAAAACATAAAGATAGTGCGGACAAGTGGAGGTGTTAACCTTGATTTTAAAGATGAAACCATGGATGTTGTATTACTCTTTGATGTACTTCATTATTTGAAAAAAGTTGAAAGAGAAAAACTATATATAGAAATAAATCGTGTTTTAAAACAAGATGGATTTCTTTCTGTATATCCCAAGCATATTATTGAAGACTCCCCATTAGATCAGTTTAAAGAGCTAGAATTGGATGACGTTAAAAAGGAAATCCAGGATTTGAATTTTAATTTTCAAGAAAAAAATTGTGATACAATCAGCCACGATGATTTTCTCAATCCAGGCTGTGTGTTTAATTTTAGTAAAGGTTGAAATGGTTATCATGTTTTACCAGATGCCGGGGATGAGGCGATAGCGGACCTTTTGGGCGTATTCTTTGTAGCCGGAAAGCTCCTCCTGGAGGGTTTTGTCCTCAAGGGCGGTCCGGATGAAAAAAAGAATCACGATGACAAAGGCAGGTATGAGAGCATACAGGGAACCGAGGGAAAAAGGGAAGCAGACAATGATCAGGATGACTCCTACATACATTGGATGGCGGACATATTTGTAAGGGCCTTTGGTGCATACTGTGTGTCCCCTATCCTCCTGAATCCTCACGACATCGGAGAGAAAGGCGTTTTCTTTCATTGCCCAGAATGCGATCCAACCTCCCGGAATATAACAGATAAAGCCGACTATTTTTGCGATCAAAGGGACTGTTGACCAGTGGAATCGGACAGCATCCAGACCGGGAAGGATCAGGGTAAATATCAGGGTAGTCGAATAAAGAGCCATGAATATTTTGTCCCAGCTTTTGGCGTCCTTTTTCTTTTTCATGCGCTCTTTGAGCAGGCCGGGCGCCTTTTTTTTCATCCAGAATATCGCTGCTGTAACGGCAATCCCATAAAGAATAATAAACAGCCAGGCTTCAGTCCATTTGAGAGTTCCTGCCGGGACAAAAATGGCCGCTAAGCCAAAAAGAACGGTTATGATGGCCTGCAAAATCATTCTAGGCTTGGAAGGTGTTTTGGTTTTTTCCATTTTCAAATAGGATTATTAGGCTGATTATTGGCTCTTAAGCCCTGCCAACCTCTTCCTCGCATCCTCAACTTCAGCTATCCCCGGATCAGCGTCCTTCCAGAGGTCGAGGAATTTCTCGTAATGCTTTATGGCTTTGGATGTGTTGCCCTGCTGTTCGTGGATTTTACCGAGCATATAGTAGCTCTTGGTGTAAATATCATTATGCAACAGCCTTCCTGTTGTCATTGAAGTTATCTTTTCATAATTTTCCTGAGCCTTCTCTAAATTGCCTTCCTCAAAATAGGCGAAAGCTAAAGAGTTAACAAAAACTGATTGTGCGTGATAGCTGTTATATTCACCTGGCAGCAGGGAT